>Ga0209489_102818_pt1 | contig 34750 bp, 19 predicted proteins | sample SiratrowhiteBW_FD_187527 | JGI IMG/M metagenome (GOLD analysis project Ga0209489, IMG submission 187527) | Root nodule microbial communities of legume samples collected from California, USA - Siratro white BW (SPAdes) (version 2) | ecosystem: Host-associated > Plants > Roots > Nodule | place... | reverse complement strand
TATATATATATAATATTTTTAATTGATAATTTAAACTAATCCTAAACATTTTAACCGAAACAAATTTAAGTATAGTAGAATATTAATTTAATTTAATATTAGTATTTTTTTTCTTTCTTATAAAATAAATATTACCAAAACAAGTTAAAGTTATATGAATTATAAAATTATATTAAAATTTTAATTATTCTTTAAATCCATGCATTTTTATAGAATGTTATCAATGAAAGAACTCTTAGCTCCACACTGTAAACCTTTATAAATTTCTTTTAACATCTTGATCAATTTGAAAACTAATCATCCTCTTTCGCAAACTTTTTTAATTCACTTCCCTTAAACTGAACTAATGTTCTTATTTAGAAAATTGAAGCAGTTTATTAAAGTTCATTTTAATTTTATTAATTTAAACCATAATATAAAATAATTTAATACATCCGAAAAAATGTTCCATTGTAAATTTAGTTTAACTTCCTCATATCACTTTTAGAGTGAAGTTTAGTTTTACAATAAATTTATAAAAAAAATATCATTCATATGTTTGTAAGAATAATTAATTTGATAAAAAAATTATATTCCTCTTAAGAGTTATTAAAAAACACAAAAAATAGTTACCTCTAAATATAAAAAATGCGTTTTTTAGATATAATTTATCATCTTATTTATTATTGTATACTGATTAATATATATAATTTATGAAAATGAAAAATATTAATTATTTCAGTACATTACATTAATTAATATTTAGCATAGGTTCAGAATAAACATAAGGGGTAACTTGAATATATGTCACGAAATAATAATTTTCTGTAAAGTATAAGTTTTCGGTAAGAAACTTGTGATAAGGTTATTTATTAAAAATTACAAATTACAAAAGTAATTTTATCTTTCATAAATTTTTTTTTAATATATGATTGATGTGATATTATATATGTTTTACTAAATTTTTAACACTTAAGTATTTATAAAATTACTTATGATTTTCCTGATGCTGTAATAATATAATTTATAATTTTTCTATTATATTTTTTGTTTGAGTTTATTTTACTAAATACTCAATTATTTAAAAAAACTATTTTTAGTTTTTTTATCTGTTGCTACAACTTTTCAAGATATTCATTAGCTGCACAAAAAACGACATAAGGCTATTTCAACTACTTGTTAGAAACGTGTTTTTATATTTTTATTAGATAAAACACTACAAAAATTCTATTTTTTAATAACTGGTAATTGAATTTTATAAACAATTTTAAATTTATATTAAAACTTCGAATTCAATTGTTATATATTATAAAATATAAATTAATAATATAATAATATTAAAAATGTATTTAAGACACATGTTTTTCGGTAAAAAAAAAATAATTGACTAACAGTGCACACACGGTCTTGTTTTTTCCTTTTTAATTGTTCCAAATTATATTTTCTTATCATTAACATAGGTAAGTCTAAGTTAAAAAAAAAAACAAAAAAATAAAAACAAAACTTTAAACACTTTAAACACTTTAAATCTTATTTATACTAAGTTATTAATTTATTTCCAGTTAACATTGTAGGAAAATACTAACTTTAAATTTCTTAAATAATATATCCATTTGATTATTTTAACTAAAATAATAATTATAAAACTATTAAATTCATTTATAAATATATTAGGTAAAAAAAAAACAGGTAAAAAAATAGAGGTGAAAGAAGGAAGAAAAGATGAAGACTAGAGAAGAAAGTGTATGAACTAAGTTAGCTGGCGGAGAGTGAGGTTCCGAGGTCTCTATTCTTCTAACATGTAACCTCTCTCACGTGATCTCTCACACACTCTTAAATCTCTCCCAAACCCAAATCTTTAACTAACCAAGCAAGCCCATCGCTTTCTCCTTCCGTCAATCCTAAACCCAAAACCATCAAATTTCTCTCTCTTTCAACTTCCTCGTTTCCATCATCACCATCGTGCTTCCTTTTTGTCCTTTTCCCCATCCTTACTGTTGCCACTGCTGCGTTTTATGGCTCTATAAAAACTTCGCAGAGTTGTTGAGATTCAAATGCTACTCCACCACAACCTGTTTCTCCGCTCAAATGCTTCGATCTCTCGCTGGTAGGTACTAACGGTTTCTCTCTCCTGTTCCTTCTTCGTCAACGATTTTTTCTTCCATTCTAGTATTCGCATTCGCGCCAATTTCAATTCTGTTACTGTTCCTCTTTCTGGCTCGAGCTTTGCACTGGATGTTTCTTCCTTGCTCGTGCTTTTCTTCTTGCAATTTAGTCTCTGTTGTTCACCTTTTGCTTTTCGCTTGTGTGTTGCTGATTTAAAATTTGGATCGAATGGAACTGAGTCTGGCTGACACAATGTAGATTTGTTTTTGTTATTGTTCTCTTTTTGATGTTTTTTCTTGCAGTGTTGCTGTGGTAGATCCTTTTATGATTGTGCAAATGTGATATGTAGGGGTTTAGTTGTTAGTGCGAGCAGTGTTTGTTTAAATTATTGAAATGCATTAATTTTGATGAATGAATTGTAAAAGGATGAGTTAAAGGATGAGATAAATTTGAAACTCTATTTCCGCTTGCTTGAAGTTTGAAGTTGAGTGGAGAAAGGGAAGAGAGTAGGCATGGAGACGGAGTGGGGATAATTAGTTTGGATGGAGAATAAATAGAAAAAAAATTCAAAATGAAGAAGCTTGGGAGTAGAGAGTGTAAGAGAGAATGTTTGGTTTACTGAATAAATGAAATTAATATAAATAGCTGTACTTTTGGAGACATTAGGTTTGGGTCAAGATTTAATGGACAAGTTAACAAGTACTTGTAATTACTGACCATTGGTACTTATGACTGTGTTCAATGTTTTGATGTTTATGCTAGCGTGTTTGATAGTATGGTAAAAGGGTTCCTTCTTGCTTTTGGGAATGGTACTCTACCACTTTCTCGTTACAATATGCCTGTACCTTGTCCTTTTGTTTATGAAGGCTATGTGGTCTCCAGGTTGAAGCAGTTGGAGCTGCAAAAGTATGTTTTTCGATGATTTGTGGTTTTAGAGCTACCTTCAACTGTGCTATGTCTCTTATGGGTTAAGAAGTGTGGCGAAATGGTTTTAAATTCCATTTTTATGAAAACATGGAAGAGACACGAGAAGATGCAGGGTCAGCAGAGCAAAGACCATCCAACATGTCATGGTGGCCTTCAGATTTTGTTGAAAATTTTGAATCCGTTTCCTTGAGCTCTCAAGATCAAATCTTAAACAATAAAGAATTATCAGGACATGCTAACCAAGATGTTATGTCACCTCAAAAGGCGTCACAAATTCTCTGGCGCACTGGAATGCTTTCAGAACCAATACCCAATGGTTTTTATTCCGTTATTCCAGTGAGTTTTTATTTTATTTATTTATTTTTATTTTTAAATTCTTACTATTTTTCTCATTCTCTCACTAATTATATTTTAATAAAAAATGTTAAATAAGATCCATTTGTGTAGCTGAATTTTAGGGAAAATTAGGGTTATATGAACTGCAAACACTGAATGTAAGTGTATATAAATTGCTGGAAGATCATTTGCGGCTACTTGGTATGAGTGGCTAGCCTGTACTGTGCTTGAAATAGTATGTAGTGTGCTTGAAGTAGCATGTACTGTGCTTGAAGCAATTAATGGAACTGGAATAGCTTAACGTCACATACATTGCCTGGGGTGGACTAGAGTAAGGCATGTCTTTAGCATGTGAAATGCAACTACTAAGTAGTTAGTGTTTATGGTATCATACTTTCATCAGAGGTGTAACTGATTGTTAAAGAAAGGATCATTTAGTTTTGCATATTCTACTGAAGTTTCCCTATTGAAAATAATCATATTTCCGACCATCTTGTTTCATACATTCCATGTGTACTTTGTTAAATTCTTATGGTTAATTATATGTTCTAACAATTTACTGAGTGACAACTTTAGAATATTTTGTAATAATTTTCTGCTCATTTATGGCTTGTATTTTGTAGTTTGTATGTGGTATCCCTGTTCTTTCATGTTGACTAAAGTATAACTTAAATGTGCAGGAGAAAAGACTCAAGAAAATTTTTGATAGTATTCCTACTTTGGATGAGCTTCAAGCTTTGGGTGGAGAGGGTTTTAGGGCTGATGTCATTGTTGTGGATTCAGAGAAAGATAGAAGGTTATCTATGTTGAAGCAACTAATTGTGGCATTGGTTAAAGGATTAAATTCAAATCCACCTGCAATGATTAAGAAGATAGCTGGATTAGTATGTATTATTTTTGCATCTTATTTTGTAGCTTTTAGTGTGCATCGATTTTGTATTATATTATTGTTTCTCCATTGGTCTGGGGAGATTTTCTTCCTTGTACAAAATGTAATTTCTAATGTGAAGTACTTTCCAATTTAGTCCCACTATTAATTTTCAAGACAATTTTTCCTTTTGTTGGCCGAGCTGTTCATACTTCTTTATACTCTCTGATTTTAGCCATTGCATTTTTTAATGAATGATTTCTTCTTAATCATCAACTACAAGTTTATTGGTAGGTATTATTTTCAATTATCTATTAGCAGTTTCTATGTATTGCTTGTATTTTTTTTAAGCAAAATACAAAGGTGCTCAGCATTATTTCCGCCTTAAATTCTGCACAGGTTTCTGACTTTTATAAGCGACCAAATGTAGAAAGTCCAGCAAAAGCTGCACTTGAGGAATCCTCCCACATGTTTGAGAATCATGGTGTCCAGATGCTGGGGCAAATAAGGCATGGTTCATGCCGTCCTCGAGCTATCTTATTTAAAGTATTAGCAGATACTGTAGGTCTGGAAAGTAAGCTTATGATGGTGAGCTCTCGTTTCTTGGGTTGTTTCAGATTGCAGTTATTCTTTGGCATGCACTTAACTACTTTACCAGTTTCACTTAAAAATTCTAATGAAATCCTTTTAGCAAAATAATCAATTATAAATATAGAATGTTGTTTATTATCATATCTAATTTTGAAGGGTGTCTTGTTTTGCCATTCTCTTTATCAGGGTTTTCCCAATGATGGGGCTGCTGAATGTGTGGACTCCTACAAGCATATGTCAGTGATAGTTGTGTTAAATTCTGTGGAATTGCTGGTTGATCTTATGCGTTTTCCTGGCCAACTATTACCACGATCAACAAAATCAATTCTTATGACACACATTTCTGCAGCTGGAGAGAGTGATTCTGCAGAAAATGATTCCTGTGATTCACCGTTAGAACCAAATAGTCCTTTATATGGGGTTTCAGAGAGGTTAGATCCTAAGCGGTTTGGAAAATGGTTATTTATTGTTTTACCTTAATTACTCTTTTACTATCTTTGTTTATCTTTTAAATTTGATTTCATCTAATTATAATTGCAACATAGAGCTATTATGTCCTCACAGTTTTCTAAATCATGCAATTCAATCCTGACTATGCATTGCGCAAATTACCTTTAGGCGATATGTTTTGGTAGGTATGAGATTTACCAATTGACCACTATTTCTCGTGGTGCCCTCTAACAGTGTTGAAAAGGAGGAAAGCCTCCAATTCCACAGAAGATTTGAAGTATCTTCAAATGTATCAGGCCTTCCCCTTCGAAATATGATGTTACGATCAACTACTAGTCTGGAAAGAAATTTGAGGTAATACCTCCTTTGCTTATCCTGAAATGACATAGATTGGCCTTTTCACATTGTTTTCTTTCAATAAAAGCTTTTCTCCTCTCTTTTTTCCCATCTCACTTTAAAATGCCTTTTTGATTTGTATCCTTCTTCTCCTCACTCTCTTGAGATGTAAAATACCAACTGTTTCCTGTTGCTGTTTTTGTCAATTCTCCCAGTTTTTCACATAGTGAACCCAACATTGCAACTGCATTTGGTCGGCGGAGTCGGAGAAAGGTCATTGCTGAACAGAGGACTGCTAGTTCAAGGTTATTCATAGTTTCCTTGTGGTTGGATTGATGATAAGCTTGCATGTTGCGCTCAGAACAAACTATTGATATTGTTTATGATCTTGCTTTGGTATTTTATTGTTAATTGTAGTTACAAAGTTCTCTTGCAATTTATTTGTATAAAGTTTTAAATAGCAAGGATGACTGGCTTTATGGGTATATTTTCTTGAATCTGAATTGAGTGTCTGTGATTAGAGGTATTCGAGTTAAGAGAGAAAGAGAAGAGAAACTGAAAAGGTAATTTTTGTATTGATAAAAAGTACAAAGGAAACAAGTATTCTCTTTATATAGAGAATGAAAAGAAACAAAGCTGTAAAACAACAGCCTGATAAAAACACTAATAACAGAAACTATATCAAACTGAATACAACACTAACAGGAGGGTGGAAAGCCTAGAGTGTTTATTAAAGAATTACAGTTGTTGACAACAAAAAAAATTACTGTTGCAGCATTAAGAAATTTACACCCAAATTATCCTGTACTAGGTCTGATAAGGTCAGATTAGATGTTGTCGCTGATGATTACACTTTCCCAATGTGGGATTTATCTCTGATTAGAGCCCCTACAATTACTACTCTATGAAAGAAGAAAGAAAAGGTGTGCTTTAGGAAATGAAAGCCAAGAGAGAGAGTGAAAATAAGGGCAGATTGGGTCTCTGCTGAGCTGGAGTGTGGGAAGGCTCAGGAGTATGTTGCATGTGTAAGGAGGTATTAAGGGATACGAGTGAGAAAAGGGGGTAGTCTGGAATTAGTTGGGACTCGTGGGAGATACTGGGCACTCTATAGTTGCCTAGGTTTGTAACTTTTCTGTTTGTGAAAGAGGATTTATCTGTTTATGATAAGGAGAGCCAATTTTTATCTCTCTATGTGGTTTGTGTTATCAAATTTTCAATTAGCAGCATCTGTATCTAAATGATCTCTGAATTCTAAATGGTAAAATTCCTTATAGAATATTAGAAAATTACGCTTTTTATTTTGCTTCAAATATTTCTTGGTTTGCAGTCCAGAACATCCATCATTGCGAGCACATGGACTGTCTAAGCTTAGTGGTGACAGAACTGCTTTCAGAGATTTTGCTGATGACCAGTCTACACCAAGGTTTATGCCTCTATGGTCCCTTAATATTTGCTCTTACCGTGGTTGGGTGCTGGCTACTTTATTTTTCACTTATATTTTACACGGGGCTATTACTGACTGAAAGTAAACTAATAGCTCATTAACCCTTATATTTCTTTTTTTTTTTTTTTTTTTTTTTTTTTTCTAAATCTGGGTTACCTTTTAACATTGATGGCGTGGGCATATTCTCATTATGATTATTGTATGTCATTGTGTATCTGTTAGATGTATTTTACTAGTTGGGCCTATGCCCATCTCTATGTAATGTATGTATATTGTATATATAATATGTTATTGTGTTGTGATAGACAAGAATTCCATCATGAGTATCTATGATTTATTTCTACATGGTATCTAGAGCTTAGTTGAATCCTCACCCTCCTGTTGGACCCATTGTCCATTGATGCCAATTTTTTTACTAGAAATTGTTTCTTTTTATTTCCACCATTCTCTCACAGTCCTGCCTCTTTTTCCAGTTGTTTTATGCCATTTCCGCCACCATAGTCCATTGTAACCTTTCAAACTGATCTTAGCATGTCTGACTCACCGTAGTGTTCACTCCTCCGATTCCGGCTTTAAGATTGGGATTCAATTTACATGTTTCCTCTCTTTTGGGAACATCTCTTTTCTCCCTTGCCATTATTTTCTCTTTGCTCCTTGCACCCATGACATCTTCTACTAGTGCTAGGTCTGAATCCTTGATCTTTACTAATTATGTCAATGTCCCACACTACATTGACAAGTTATATGATCATGACACTTAGGCCTCTAATATCAAGCTTTGGCTTAAGGGCCAGGATTATGTTGTTCATCTTATTCCGACAACTACCTCTACTGATGAAAAAGATTGCACCGATGGTTGAAAGTTGATGCCTAAGTCCTCCAATCATCTACCTTTTCCTGAAGCAACTCTTCCACACCCATGACAAATGTGCTTGGGTTTGGGAACATGCCTGCTGCTCAAGCTGCTCCCCTTGTTCCTCTTGACTTTGGTGCCACTTCTTTTGATTGTTCTAGACCTTCGACTTGCCAAATTTCACTTAAAACCAATTGGCCTTTAAGTGAAGTTGCCCACAAATACGTAAGTTGCACACTCCAAGAATTGAGGCAGACCCCTCCTCCACAATTGTTTGCCAAACTAGGCGAGCCTTGCATAATAGGCAACTACCAATATGTGTGCACACAGGTGCTTCGTTTGTTGGTATCACTCGTTCTCTCTTAGCCCTTGAGTCCTTGACTCTGGTGCCATTGATCTTACATCTGGTAATAAGTCTCTTTTCAAATCTTTCTCCACTTTTGGTTTATTACCTTTTGTCACTATGTCTAATGTCTCTTGAGCCTCTTCTCATGGTGTTGGTACTTCAATCTTCTTAGTTCTCTCTCTCTATTGCCAGTGTCCTTTTTATGTTCTAAATCTCCATTTGATTTATTATCTTAATCTTCTCATCTACTATATTTATTGTCTTATTTCTTTTACTAAAGATTCTATTTTGTTTACGGGAGTTCAGGATATGAGTCCCATGGCCTTTATTAACTATGAATATCTACTCTTGCTTGGTCGTGAATTTCCCTCCCCATGGTCATCCTAACCTTATCAAGTTTCAACACCTTGTAGCATCTAAGTTGTCTACTTGATGCTATGAGTGATGTCAATTTGAAAAACATAGTCGTAGTTCTTATCTTAAGAGTGCTCCTAAACAAGCTTTGTCTCCTTTTGCTTTAGTTCACTTAGATATTTGGAGACCAAGTTGTGTTAGTTTTACTTTAGGATTTCAGAATTTTGTAACTTCTATTAGTGTTTCTTAATGTACTTGATTGTTCTTAATGAAAAATCTTTCTGGATTGTTTTTTGTATTTCAATCTCCTTATAATGAAGTTATAAACTAATTTTATGTTTCTATTCATATTTTCTGAAGGATGATGCTCATGAATATCTTTTCCATTTTTTAGACTTTCATGTCTTCCTATGGTATTTTTCATCATACAACTTGTGCATTTACCCCTCAACGAAATGGTGTGGCAGAGGGTAAAGATAAACACCTTATTAAAATAACTCAAACTCTCTTACTTTCATGCTCATTTTCCTCTACAATTTTTGGGTCATGTTATTTTCACAGTATGCTAGTGCTATCTCATCAATCACATGCCTTACTCTAGTTTTCCTTTCTCACCAACATCTCCATCTATTAACTATTTGAGTATTTAGATCAGTTGAATGTAAAGGGCTCAGCCCATAGTTTGTGTTATTCTGCTATTATTTCTATTTATAAATAAGCAACCCTATTTGTATATTTTACACAAGAGAAATTAAACCTATATTTATTTATTGTTATTCTTATTTGTTATTCTTAATATGGTATCTAGAATTTAGGGTTAGGGTTAAATTTCTTTTCCAGTCAACCCACTCTTCAGCGATGTATTCCAACCACCGTCATCCCGCCGCCACCAATTGGGTCGAATTATGGATATTGTCTTTTTATTGGTAACACTTTGATTTCTTGGAAAAGTAAGACGTAGAATTAGTGGCAAGATCTAGGCCAAAGTAAAGTATAGAGCCATCGCTTCTGCCACTTGTAAACTTATTTGGATCAAACAAGAAATGAGATTTGGAAAGGTTATGTAAATGAGTCCCATGTGTGATAACCAAGTTGTCCTTCATATTGTCTCAAATATAGTATTCCACTCAAGGACTAGACCTATTGAGATAGTTTGTTACTTCATTTATGAAAAGATTGTATATGGAGACATTACTACTCGATTTATTAACTCAATGATGAGATGGTAGATGTCTTTTCTAGACCATTGTGAGGTCCTAGAATTGATTTTACTTGTAACAAGCTTGGTGCATATGATTTATATGCACTAGCTTGAGGGGAGTCTTAAATGTATTTTACTATATGGGCTTAGGCCCATCTCTATGTAATCTATGCACATTCTATGTGTATTATATATGTTCATGTGTTGTGCTTGTGAGACACAAGGATTCCATCATAGGACTATCTATCATTTGTTTCTACAGTAGCTTTAAGAAAGTATTTTCTTCATCAATTTTTTTCTTAAACAGATGAATTTGTTCCTTTTTCAGATCCAGCTATAAGTCAGATGGTGCTTCCTCATCAGAAGCTCGTAGAATACGAAGAAGAAGTATCAGCATTACACCAGAGATTGGTGATGATATTGCAAGGTTCATTGTTGCTCTCTTATGGTTATGCATATCCTTAGCATGATGTCCTTGGTGTAGATAAATGTTGTTTATTCTATTTTAGTTTTTTTCCTATAGAAAATATAAGCTAATCTGTACTTGCCTTGGTACCATGTATCCTTACCTGTACTGAATTCTTGGTAATTATTCAACTTACTGATCTGATAGATTAATTTGTAGATTGCTAGAGGCTTGACTGTTGTAAATGGTGTTAGAATTAAAGGCCGAGTTCAAGGAAAAATGGGGGGAGGTCGGGGGTGCATTGAAATATCAAGAATCTTCAAAAACTTCTAAAATGAATCTTTTTAAAGGGTTGATCAATTTTAGAATTTGGCTGCCTTTCTTTTAATTTGTTAAAATGCAAGACAAGAACCAAAGAGAATACAAAAGTTAACAAGAGAGGGAGAAAAGAGATGCTCAACAGAAAACTACAAGAAAATGTCTTTAGCTCAGTGCAAATTTGAAACTCAGATTTCAAAGTTTGTACCAAATGAGATGAAGATGAGAGAGTTATATAGAATATACTCTATTAGTTTTACCAAATTATAACTATGGTTTAATTTGTTGATTCACTTAGTGAAAAAAATGAATTAAATCGTGCTTCCAACCTGCTAAAATAGACGGATAACATTTATCTGAAAGCACAAGAGAGCCTTAATATGTTAAAAACTTGTTTTAACGTATTGAACCATATCTTCAGAATTACTCAAGGTTTTAAGTGATTTTAACATATTGATTCGATAAAGTAATCTGTCAAAATGTTCACTGTAGTCATTTTAGACCTCAGAAAAGAATATTTCAATGGATTAAAATATCTTTTAATCAGTTAAAATTATGTTGACCCTAAGATAAGTTCTAAACAGTTTTGAAAATGCTTTTTTAAGGATCAAACAACACCTAAATAAACTTACGTACAAAGAAAAAATATAAAAACATACTAAGACACATCTAAATCTTCAATCATCTTTTCAAATGCTTCAAGGGTTGGAAACACCAAATACATCTACGTGCAAGGGTTGGATTCATCAAATACATCTAGGCTCACTTGCCACCAACAACAACTCCAACAAATGGTTCCTCCTTTGTGATAAATAGCTACTGCACAGAATGCATACGATTATACTTGTACTTTGATAAAGTGAAGTAATGATCATTGATTTACAATTTTCGTAATGCATAATCATGTTATTTCAATGAAATATGAATGTAGTATATGTGCTGTTGTTGATTTGTAAGTTGTTTCATTGATGCGATAACTCATGATCTAATGTCTGCAGGGCTGTGCGGGCAATGAGTGAAACATTAAAGCAAAATCGTCTTCAGAGAGAGCAAGTGGCCGTTGATAGTTCATTGTTCCATTCGCCAAATGATAGAGCCGGCAGTATGGATCTTCATAAAAAAGTGTGTCTGCATTATTTTTGTAACAATACAGTATGCTATTATTTAAGCCTTGATACTCTGCCTGTGGCTTCTTTCAGTATATCTATGCATCATACTTCGGTTTGATTGCATAACTCAATCTAGGAGAAATCAATATGCTCTCTTAGTTCATAAGTATGATATTTTCTAATGAAAAGAAGACATGTCAACTACTAATTTTGGTGATGGTTTTAGTATAATTTAATTTATAATAATTTGGAATATAAGTTCTATAATGTGTTTATGATGATTACAGTAACAAGTAAATTATATTACAAGTTTTTCTGGATTAGCTTCCGTTACAAGGCATGTAATTTGCCTCATCTGATTCCTGTTCTGTGATATAACAGAAGTCAAATTTCCATCTTGATGGTCATCAAGACAGGTCTCCCTTGTATTCGCCACACTGTGACCCTGTAACGTCTCAAAAGGCAACGTCATTACCCTCTTCCCCGCACGATTATAGAGGACAAGCTTCTGAGAGAAGTGGAGTGTCAGAATATCCAATGAATGATGAACTGGAGTCTACTTGGAATAAAGTCCTTGAATCACCAATGTTCAATGATAGACCTCTGTTGCCGTATGAAGAATGGAATATCGATTTCACAGAATTGACTGTTGGAACTCGTGTTGGGATTGGTACGTTTCAGCTTTCCCCTTGTAGTTATCAAAATCACAAGTTTTGACTTTTGCTGTGCGACTCAGTATCACTTGTGATTTAAGCATGGTCGAGTTTCTGAAATGATTGCAAATTAGTTTCTGGATGAATCACTTGACTCTAAATATTTCTTGAGGTTGGATTTCTGCATATTTCTTCTTGATTGTGGCAGACCGAGACAGATCTGGTCCGATCTGTTGAGCCAACCAGAGTTTTCCTAGTTTTTTCATTGTCTGATTTTAAATTTAAGATGATGCCTTTAAAATATTCAATGATTTTTACTTCTCCAACTTGAAAAATTAATGGATGATTCCTTTTATACCCTCTATTTGGGTTTCAACAATTTCAAGGTTTCGGGTTGGTGAGTGTGAATCTCCTTTGAAGAAAGAACAAGGAAAAAGAAAAAGAGTTGAAGAACTATATGTATGTTCAGCTAAAGAAATACTGCCAAGTGAAGGTGGAAAGAAATTGAGTAATCAATTTATTGTTAATTAGTAAAGAAATCTAGCCTAGAATTAGTAATTCAGAAACCCAAAATCAATCAAACATGACAAGGGAAAAACGAACTTTTGGAATTTGTGAAGATATCAGAATTGAAGTCTCAGTATTTAGGGAAAAAATAAAGTTATGCACCATGCTATTATTATTGAAATTGTGTTTGCTCAGTTTTAGTTTTTTTTTTTTAATTTGTTACTAAAAATATGATACCATTGATGATTCAGCAACTATCCATTTAAATTCATGATTTTGAACCGTCGGGAGAAAACTAGCTTCATATAAACTTATGATACGTGATTCTCCTTTTCTTTTCCAGGGTTCTTCGGTGAAGTTTTCCGCGGCATATGGAATGGCACAGATGTCGCAATAAAAGTTTTCCTAGAGCAAGATTTAACTGCTGAAAACATGGAAGATTTCTGCAATGAGATATCCATTCTCAGGTATTATACGTTGATTTGCTATTTGCCAGCAATTTTGTTTCATCAAACATTTGCTGACTCAGTGTGTTTTTTCCGTCTTTTTATTCCTCCAGCCGGCTCCGACATCCTAATGGTACTCCCCAACATCCTAACTAGTTATTTATATGGGTCTTTTGAGTAATTGACCTTTCACATTTTGTTTTCTGGATATTTTTGACAACTGAAAGTCTGGAATTATTACTAAATTCCCCCTTTCTCGAAATACTAAGAATGATATTGTGCATATATCGTTGTAAATAAGAATATCTCTTGGTGCATGATTTTTTTGGGATCATCTGATATTTATCAAGCGACTGATATTTATGCAGTTATCTTATTTCTTGGTGCATGCACAAAGCCCCCACGCTTGTCAATGGTGACTGAATACATGGAGATGGGCTCTTTGTTTTACTTGATTCATGTGAGTGGTCAAAAGAAGAAGCTTAGTTGGCGGAGAAGACTAAAGATGTTGCGGGACATATGCCGGTAAGTTATGTGGTGCATTTTTGGAACATCCTGGTTATGCACAACTTTCAGAAGTTGAACACTTCAGTAAGAAAAACGTATTCGCTTTTAAAATGGCATTTGATCTGTTAAAACATTGACAAGACTACCTTGGTGGTGATTAGGGGCCTAATGCACATACATCGTATGAAGATTATTCACCGTGATGTGAAAAGTGCAAATTGTCTGGTGGACAAGCATTGGACAGTGAAAATATGTGATTTTGGACTTTCAAGAATAATAACAGATTCTCCCATGAGAGATTCCTTGTCAGCTGGAACCCCAGAATGGATGGCTCCTGAACTTATTCGAAATGAACCATTCACTGAAAAATGTGATATATTTAGCCTGGGGGTCATAATGTGGGAGCTCTGCACCTTGAATAGGCCATGGGAAGGCGTGCCTCCGGAGAGGGTATGTTTGATTGACCATTTACTAATCTTCCATAAGGAGTTTGTATTTCCTTTATGTTTTTATTGAAAATTTTGGTTCTTCAAAATGTAATGATTTTGTTTAGATTAACACTTTAATCTGCTGATTAGGTGGTTTATACCGTTGCTAACGAGGGTTCTCGATTGGATATTCCTGAAGGCCCGCTAGGCAGGCTGATTTCAGGTCTGCAACTATTATTCGAGATCTTTTTTACGTCGATGCTATTATTTTATTCAGATTCCATTTAGTTTATTTGGTTACTCGGTTTTTCTATGCAGAGTGTTGGGCGGAACCACATGAACGGCCAAGTTGTGAGGAAATCCTCTCTCGCTTGGTGGACATCCAGTACTCTTTGTTTTGATGCAGTGTTTATCTTTTGTACATAGTGAACTTCGGGTAGAGTTGTTACTTTAGTGTTTTCGGCTGATGTAAACTTCTATGAATTTTTGTTCTTTATCTAAAACATAATGAGACATGCATCGGTGCGTTCCTAACTAAATTCTCGTGTGGGGCAATGAAAGTTAATCCATTATCCATCACTTATCTTGTGTGAGATAAAAGAAATAACAATATATTTATAATCTGTTATAGAATAATTTATTCTTTGACTAAAACATGGGACACGAGTCTGGTTGTTACACGTATAAAAAGCGGGAACGAAATAGAAAAATAGTAACTAAATAAAAAGATGAGCAAGATGATAATAATGGAGAGAAACTCCGAAATCGTAAACTTTCTACATGCAATCCATTTCCATTGTCAGGAACTATAACATTACAAGTTAATCACAGATTCGACGCCTATTCAGTGCATCTTCAAAGCGGCTGCACGAGGCCACTCTCATCTCTGTGCTCATGTCATTCTCAGGCGCCGGGTAATAATCCTCCCTCAGCTGTACATCCCTTAGGTTTGGTGTCTTGAGGAAAAAATTCATGAAATGCTCATGAGCTGTCCCGTGAATGAAGAGCTTCCTCAAAGTGTAACATTCTTGTAACAAACCAGCAGCTGGAAGTGACACACTCCTCTGGTTCACATCCTCATCTTGCGGTGGCCAGTAATGAAGCTCGTTCAGACTCAAACTGCCAATCCCATTCAGAAAGAACCTCTCCCACAGGCTCAAATCCATTTGCCCTGACGGTGCAGTGAGGGCATAACCTTTGGTATCACCACACTCCAGCTGCATCTTCAATAGCTGAGGATAACAAGCCAGAATGCTCAGACCAAACTCCCGCTCTGCTGGTTTCGGTTGCCCCCTGCTATCCCCTTCAACCTTTATAAGAATCTCTTCCAAACTGGGACAATCCTCCAACCCTGCCACTGGCAATGGAGTCAACAGATCACCAACTTTTATCCAAAGAGAAAGATACCGCAGCTTGTCCCAGCACTTACCATAGAAACCATTGTCATTGGTTTCCAAAAAGGAATCATGAACTCCCATTTCGTACTTGCATCTCTGCCTCTTCCTTTTGCTTGTATTCTCACATTCTCCACCCCCAAAGTAATCCATTAACTCACCACCATCCAGTTCATCTAAAACATTCAGATCAAAATTAAGAAACCCATGCCCCAACCCATCACTTTCCTTCAAACCATTCCACACACAATCCACATGGAGCCGCTCAATCCGGTCCCGAATGGGCTCCAAAGCTCTGAGAGTCGCGGCTGTGTCGAGGTTGACGCAGCCAGAAACCTTGACATCAATCATAGTCCTGCGAAGCAAACAAGCCATGGTCCTAAGCCCCTGCTCAGTCACAAGCTTGCAACCCTGAAGCTCGAACCTAACCAGCCTTGAACACCCTCTGGCAATCTCAATCAACCCCATGTCATCAAGGTCGGCGCAGTTACCAACAGACAAAGATTGAAGCCCATGGCAGAGGGCAACTCCGTCAAGCTTAGACCCAAGGGCCAAGCAAATCCCTTGAAACTGGCCTAATTTCAGAACCCTCAAATTAGGGCACTTCGAACCCAACACTTCCAACGCCAAACTGCTATCTCTCACATTTTTACAGATATCTAACACCAACTCTTCCAAAAGAGGAAGTCCAGAGAACAAAGTCACAAGAGTAGCACGGCTAACCCTGCCTTCTTCTCCCCCGAAACCCTCGTCCTCTCTGTGATTTGAAAACGACGACGTATCGGCCAAGTGAAGCAGCGAGAGCTTTGGGCAATTGGATGCAATAGCCAACAGCGTGTCGTCCCCAACGAACCCTATATATCTCGGATCGAAGTTGCAGGCCACGAGAAAGTGCTCCAGGTTAGGACACGATGCGGTGATGGATTCGATTTGATGAGACTTGAAACCCTCCGTGAAGGAAGTTGTCAAGAGGTTGAGGCGGCGGAGCGAGGCCGCAGTGTCAGGGTTGGCCGCCAGCACCGGCGGAAGGTCCTCCGGCCAGTGGTAGAACGAGGAGAGGTCGAGCGAGGCGAGCGATCGGCACTGCGAGAACAGCACGGCGAAGTCGGAACCCTCGGACGACGTCGGCGGGCGCTGGTGCCAGCGCACGAGCTTGACGCTGGAGAGCTCCGGCCAGGGGGAGAGGAGGAGGAGGTGGAGCGTAGCGGGGTCGCGCGCGTAGACGGCGAGCGAAGTAACGCGCGGGAAGGCGTCGCGGAGGCGGAGCGCGAGTAGGCGCGGGTCGAAGGTGGTGGTCGCGGAGGAACAGAAGAGCGCGTGGCCCCACGGCGAAAGGAAGGAGAGGTCGAGGTGTGTGACGTGCGTGAAGGAGGTCGGGATGAGGTGCAGGTCACGCGCGTTCCCGCGCAGTGTGAGCGAGATGCGCGTCTTGCGCTCCAAGCGGAAGAAGCTTCTACACACCAGAGACAACGAGTTTCGCGTGCGCGTGTCGGAGACAGCGGAGAACACGTTCAACAGGATCTCCTCCGGCAGGTTGCTAACAGTTGTTCCGTCAGCCATTTCCGGTGAGACAATTCCAATTTCAGGTCTTTCTATTTTTAATATTTTATTTATTTTATTTTATGATAGTGTACTGTGAAAAGAGTTTTTGCAAGAGAGAGAGAAAGAGAGAGTGTATGAAAAATGAAAATGGATTAGGTTGGGGTGGGTATGTGATGATGGATGGATGGATGTTAAATGAGGGCATGGAGGGAGATGGTATTAATGGACGGATGGGTTTTGTTGGGGGCATGAAGAGGCAGGTGAATAGGATGTATGTGCATGTAGTGGAATGAAAGTTTGGGAGAGAATGAAAAAGGAAAAGAAAAAGGAAAAAGGAAAAGAAGAAATGGGTTTGGTTTATAGTGGAAGCCAGCCAAGGGTATGGTGTAATGGTGCATAGGAAATCTGTCTGCACGTTATGAAGAAAAAGAAAAGGAATACAGACAAACCATACAGGATCGAATGGCCCCACAAACCAGCCATTTTATCCCTTATATTTTATTAACACTCTTCTCTTCAACTACGCATACCATAATTTATTACATTTTTCAAATATATAATCTTATTCCTATTTTTTAAATTTAATCAACTATAAAAGCTCTATCAAATATTCTCAAGAGTTTTATTTATTTTCATTTCCTTCTCTTCTTTAGAATCTTCGCCACCTTCTTTTATTTCACTAATCTTCTGTAATCTCGTCTTTCTCCACTGCCTTTTTCTTAATAATATTTTTTGACTATTCAAACTTAAGATTGAAATATAATAATAATAGTAATTATTATATTTTCACTACCAGCTTTATAGTAGTTAGATAATGATAGTTTAATTCTGGCGAGCTTTTATAGAAATGTGTAACTTATATTTTGCACCTCTAAACAATTGTTTAAAATAATTATATAAACTCTGCTTTCTATCATTTTGAGTGGAATTTAGTGATTATATGTCATATTTGAATTTAATAATAACAATAGCAATAATTAAAGTAATAAGTATAAAAAATACACAATAATATTGTATATAATACATAAGATTGTATATAGTAGTACGAATTCTTATTTAAATTCTTTCCAGAATCATCTGTCATGAATTGAGTCTAAAATAATTTCAATAAATGTTTTGTGCAAAATCACAATAATTGTCATATTAATGAATATATACTTTGATTAAAAGCCAAGGTAAACTTTAATTTAATTATAAAGTTATTATTGTATAATTTTGAGTTAAAGCAATTATGAATAACTTCAAAATTATCGTCAACTTATAAGTAATTATGAAGTTGAGTATGATAAACAAATAAGTAAGAAATAAATATATTACAATTACAACAACATTTATATCTAACAAATATAATCGAATGTTATATTTCTTTATTTTGAAGATTTTTAAATATTTCTTTTAGACCATGTTTGTACTTGTAGTAGTAAATTTTCATCTTCATCTAAAACAAATAATTTCAATTCTTTTTTTGTTTTTGTTCTAAAACATCAACATATTGTTGAAATCTGGATGCGGAAGATAAAGTCGAACTTTTGAAAACGATTATTGATTTTACAAAATATAAAGATATTGAAAATTATTTTTTTCTTTTTAATTTAAGAGATAATCGTCAATCAGAACGAACCAAATATATTTTTGGAATAAATATCTTGTCACTAATATTATTTTAAGTGATGACAATGGTAAAAATAACATTTTTGTTTAAATATTACTAATATGCAATATTATCTTATTACAAAAATTATTTGCTTGATCAATATTTCTTAAAAATATAACAAGTACACTAACTTTCACTCAAGTCAATGATTTGGAATCTTTGAACATTTAGTTTTATTTAAGAATTTTAATATAAACTATTTACCTTGAATTTTTTTAGTATTTATTTGATTAGCAAAATATGTCTAAACTCTTAATACAAGAAGAAGATAATGATGACTTCAAAACATGTAACAAATGTCGTTTTCCTAAAGAAATATTTATCTTCTACACTGCACGAGTCAACAAATTTCTTTAAGATACGATGAAGTTTCATGTTTGCACTTGCAAAAGTGGAACAAGTGTGCAAGTTTTTTTTATTATATATTTACTTGAGTTGTTTGTATAAAATAAAATAAAAATGTTCAAACCTTAAGAAACGCTTCAAAACTGCCAAAATTCGATTAATGCTTTGGAAACTTTCAGAAAACAAAATTAACCATATTTGATGACATGATACATGAGACTTTTAACATTTGAAAATGTTTAACAATCTTCCGTCATTTTCAACATGTTAAGTACATATTAATGATCCAAGAACAACTCAAAAATCATATGCATAAATAATGTCATCTTTTGAGTTGAACCATTAAATTGTAAAAAGTTCATTATATCATATTAGAATTGCATGGTAGAAAGACTTTAAACCAAAATTCTATTTGATATGCAGCATAAACAATTTATGCATATAACTTATATCAACAACTTGTTTTAAAATATTTGACACATTTAACAAAGTCCTTCTATCTTGCATCTTTCATGAATATTTTTGGAGTCAAACCCTTCAACTTCCATGAAGTAGATTCACTTCACATTCATATAGGTCGTCTTCATTCTAGCACCCCCACAATTTCAACACCTTTAGAAAATCATTAAGAGATTAGCTCAACCTTGTCTTTTGACAAGCGGATACAAAGGACTACAAACCTTAGGATGACAATTAATTATAATGCTTACATTCACTCTAATTACCTACTTTAATTACATTGAACTTAAGACTTAGTGTAATGTCAAGCATTGAGTTGAGTTTACATCATTGATGATTTTCAGTCATGGACTTGAGGCCCATCCTCCTTGATGTTTTATTCACCAAGTCTCTTAGTAATCCTTTAGTGAAAGGATATGCCAAGTTTTGACTAGATTTCACATAGTCAATTGTAATAACTCCATTGGTTATTAATTCTTTGACACAACTGTGTCTCAATCCAATATGTCTGGATTTACCATTGTAAATGTGGTTATAAGCTTATGCTAATGTTGCATGAAGTGCATTTAATAATTTTTTGTGTTCAAGCTCGTTAAACAATATAATAAAAAAAAAAAAGAAGACATTCAAATGAGTTTAAAGCGACTCAACAAACATAAAAGAGAAAACAACAACTACAAAGCATATATAAAGACATTTTTTGAAGAGAAGTTAAGAAGAAGAACAATCACTTTCAAGTGTTGAAAACTTTGTGAAAAGTTTTCGGCATCCTTAAAGCCTTGTAAGAACACTGTTTGTGTTCATTTTATCAAACTAGGAGGGAAAACCTGTAATTGTAATTTTTTAAAGACATAATCCCTCCCTAGTAAGCAAAATGTGTGATTTGTTAATCACAAAGACAACTTTAATTGTCTTAATCCAGGAATGATTGGTGGAAAGAATATTTAGCTAAGCTTGGAGTGACTTGTGGGAAAGAATACTTAGTTAAGACAGGAGTGACTTGTAGAAAGAATACGTGGTTAAGCTATGAGTGACTTGTGAAAAGAATAATTGGGTTAAACTAGGAGTAACTTGTTGAAATAATACTTGGGTTAAGCCAGGAGTGGCTTGTTGAAAGAATACTTATTTGTACTTAATAGTAGTAGTTTGCATAATGGAACTTGATTGGTTGGTCAAGAACTGAATTGGTTTGTTGAGAAAGACAAACTAGTGAAAAAATATTATGTGATCATCCTTCCTTTAATATCTTATATTTCATGTTATTTAGTATGTGCTAACTAAAAAAAAGGAGTTTTATAAATCATTTTGTGAAAATCCTTTTTGGTTCATCTCACCAAATACAAAACCTATGGTCTAATTACGAAGTATTAGACAATACTTGTAACAAAATGTTAATATTTTATAAACATAATTCAAACCATCCTTTTATGTTTTCCTGTTTTTTAAATATTAAATAAATAAATAAAGTTTTAAATGAATAAACAATTATGTACAAAGATTAACTTTGAAGATACAAAAAAGAGGATCCTAAACAATAGTCATTTTAAAATCCTAATTTATTTAAAAATGTGTTTTTTTTTTGAAAAAAAAACAATTTAATTCACAAAAAGTAAAATAGTGGAGTAATATATTTTATAAAGGATGGTTGTAAATCCTAATATGGTAAAAGTTTAGTCTTTAAAAAAAAAAAACAATAAGAAAAATATTAAGAAAGTTTAAGTCGTACTTCAAACAATAAACATATTTACATCACATAGACATGATAACAATAACAGTGTAAAAATATTAACTTGAAGTTTTAGAAAGGTCATAAACAATATCACTTTTAAAATCCTAATTTGTTTAAAAATGTGTTTTTTTCCTTAAAAAGACATAATTTAAGTTGTAAAAATTAAAACAACCAAGTAAACAAATTTATATTGCAAAAAAAAATTATCTCTTTTGATAGTTTAAATTTCAAATTTCAAAGCAGAATGGATGTGAGGTTCATATCTTACCGATTAATTTTCCAAGGATTCAGATCTTATCATGAATATAGTTTATGACCTTGGATATACATTTTCTACTGACTATTGGAATCAAAGATTTGACAATATACAAAATGTAGTGCATCAGTTTGGTAAGGAATGCACTGCAAAGATTGCTTTGAAGAAGACATCACAACGTGCATTGACTAAAGAAAATTAGTTTATGGTCTGGGAGGGTGAAAAATAATCTAGGGTTTGAGAGATAAAAAATTAGTGTAAATTTGCAAAGAAAGGAAAACAATTTATGATGACGACTTCTCAAGGCTCCCAAGATGTTAAGGAAAGTTCACACAAAACTCTTAAAATCACAAGACACAAATAAAAGAAATAAGCTTCAAAGACTATGAATATTGGAAGATGATTATATATAGTTTGAGTTCTCTTGGTAGGAGTAGGTTGTGGAATGATGAAAGGGGGTTCTTATCTAGGTTAGGTGAAAAAAAGTGATTTGGTGGTGGAAAAGTGTAATGGCAAAATAATATAGCGGTGGAGGTGGTAGGATTTCTTGGAGAGCTTCCTTGATACTTTTGGTATAGTGAGGTGTTTGTGTTGGTGATAAGTCGTATACTAAGTACGTAAGTAATATAGACAATAAGTCGAGTATTGTATCCTCAGGGAACGAAATGTATAATTGATCATTGAATATGTATCATAACATTGTGAGCAAAAACATGTAATAAAGATGAATTTAGATGTGAGTGATTAACGAATGTAAAATAAAAGCAATTAAATTTAAATTGTGTGAAATCAATATGATTAAATGCCTTGGGATTGAATGGTAACACTCTCCTTCCCATACACTCTTAATTAAGTATTCATATCATCTTGTTCAATTACCAATCTGCGCAAATAAAACTCATTCAACCTGATTCCTCTAGCATTGAAATTCTGAAATAAAAATACCGAGCTCTATCCCCAGTTACTAGATAGATTAATTAGGATTAAGAGCAGTTGCTATAAGCAGAGTCATTACAGTATAATCCATCCCTGAACTTATACATGCAATGAGTTAAACGTTTAGTTCCAATTCCAAAAAGTGTTTTCCAGTCACAATGAGAAATCTAAGATATATCAAATTTAAATAAAACGTCAAACAAAGGTTCTTAAATTCAATGATATAAACAACGTTAAGAGTGCATTTGAAGTGAGAATTTACATTCAATCCCAAAGAGAAAGAGAGTTAGCTACGCATGGTAGTCATGAATTACACAAAAAGGAAAAGAAGAGATCTTGATCCTAGATGGTGCTCCAAGGAATCTCCAATGAGTGATGAATGATAATCTCATTGTTGACCTAACTTTTCATTTTATAGCTTTTCGTCCTTCTCTTTAGGTCAAAACACACAGTCGTTATCTCATGATTTGCATCCCAATAGTGCTGACGCTTTCAAATTAGGGTTTTCTCGTGACAAGTCCTTTAAGTAAGTTTTAGCCCAGACTACATCCTTAGCTTGAGCAATAAGTCACTTACGTCCTTCTCTTCACTCCTTCCCTTTAATCTCGTGTTTCTGTTTTCTCTTTCTTCAGGTTTAACCTATTTTTCAATAAAATTCGTTCTTTGCATAATAAAATGCATTAAATAACAAAATCAATAATAAACATGAATAAAATCCAAATTTCAACCGAATTAATAACAAAATCAACCTAATTAATAACAAAATCAATTCAAATATACATAGAATCAAACTAATCATTAACGCTTATCAGTTGGCCGACTAAGGTTTTTGGTTTTTGGTGATATTTGGTTGGTTTTGCGGATGGAGGAAATAATAGATGGATAAAAATTGATGACAAGAAAGACAATTGATGAAAAAACATCCTTCTCCCCAAGCAACGAAAGATGAAAATTATTAAAGCTTTATATGTTCCTTGAGGAACTTAGATTTTCCTCTCCTAAGAAAGGTTCCTTGGAGAGAATGAAAAGAAGATTGCTTACATTTAAGATCTTAAGAGAACAAGAAGACAAACATTTAGCAAATCAATTCTTATTTAATCAAAAGATGAGTATTATAAGGGAGCACGTGATCTTATTTATAGATGCATAAGTCTTTTGTACTTTATGATTTAGAGAATGAGGGACTAAAACACTCAAATGTAGTTGTACACAAGAGAAATTTCATAGCACCACTCCTTCATGCATGAGCACCCCAAATCATATTATTTTTGACCTATTCTAGGTAATGTGGGACTTCAAGCTTCATGTGTCTCTCCTTGGACCAAATTGAATATGTTTCCTAGGGTTTTTACCTGACTTTTCAAGTTCAAATTGAGACCCAATTGGAGCCCAAAACTAGCCCACATATACCACTACAAAATCCTACAATTATAAGGAAAGAATGCACACCTATATAATTATTACAAAACTAAGAAAAAGGAGAAAACTCTTAGTATTCTAGTCTTCAAATGTAGAGCCTTTTTTCACGAGGCTTCATCTTCTTCTATCCTCTTAAACAATGTCTTTTAGGTTGGATGATTTTCACCAAAGATGATAATGGAGAAAATGAAAATGGATTAAGAGTAAAGAAGGGTGGTGTTTTTCCTAGAGACTTTTTTTCTATTTCTCATAACTTTAGTGTGCACTGTAGCACAATATGAAAAAATGAAGTAAGATTTAGAAAATTGAGAGAAGTAACGAGTGGGTGAAGAGTGAGAGAGACAAGGTTGGTGGGGAATAAGAGAGAGTGCATGATTGGAGAGTGAGAGAAACAAAGTGAATAGCGATTGAGACGAGATGATTTTAGTTTAGACGAGACACATTTTAATGATTTAATAAATCGTATATTATGCATTAGATGAATCAAACGTTCTGCATTGAATTTGTTATGTATGCCAATTATTTATCAAATTTCTTTATTAATTTGTTTTATTTCTTTTTCAATTTTTGTGGATATGACATGTGGAAAAAATTATCATTTGCACTTCCTTCATTGTATTATTTATAGATGTGATTTCATTAGTTTTCTCTTTTTCAAAAATGAAATTCTATACTAAACATAATTTGGTAAAAAACTTTTTAAAAAAAATCATTTCTTTTTTTACCTGTATACTGAATTTCAATATCAAAAATGCATTACTTGAGAGTAATTTAATTTTAAAGAATGTAAAATTATAAAGAATTTTAACTTTCATTTTAAAACTCTTATTTTAACTTTAAATGTAAAACTATAACCCAAAAAGCCTAATCCAACGCGACTCGGAATTAAAAATTAATAGTAATATATATATATATATATATATATATATATATATATATATATATAAATAAAAGTTCGTAACAAAAATCCAAACGCATTAGCTGATTTGCATCTTGCACGAGCCAGGAATAGCCAAGAATCACGATACACATTTGATGGATTCAACTGTCCCTGTCAATTTGCCTTTTCTTACAATTTTAATGGATAAGTATTGTATTCTTTTGAAAAAAAGGTACTATTTTCTTTGATGTGTGAACCCAATCTTTATTATTGGTATATTAATTATGTTGATAAAATTAATGCCTCAAAAAGTTGTTAAAATATCAACATATTCCTTAAAAGATTAATTTAATAATAAAATAATAATTAAAAGAAAGTAGGCACTCTAAATTCCACTGTGCTTGATTTTTCTTTTGATAAATTATAAATAACTGAGCTAGTGGACGTTGTTGATAGTGACTCTGCAGATTATGGAGATTGATCAGGCCGAGTTAGAAGCAATGGAAGAACTTAGACGTTTTCTCTTTATATTTTAGTATAACACAACACTACACATTGTGTTTTTAATGAAAATAAATAAATAAAAAGAGTTTTTATTTATAGAAAATCAAAATAATGACGCATTTTCAAAGATGACAAAAACCTGCAGTACTGCCGCATGTAAAACTCATTACAAGTTGAAAATTGACAAGTTAGTGAATACCTCTATCTTTAAGTGTCCATTGCTAAATGATATCAATGATAAGATATCTGTACTTGTGTTTATGATATACGGATTCCTTTTTCGTATGAATATATTTTCTTTAGACTATTTATTTTAATATATGCTTTGGATAACTGAGAATAAAAATAATTTAAATATGTCATTATTTTTTAATTATCTTCTGATATATTTTTGTTTTTTAAAAAATTAATAAAATTTTAAATATTAAAGTATATTTACAGATTTTGATTATATTATTTTAAGGGATTTGAAATCAGAAAATTAAAAGAACGGACGTCTTTTTTTTAAACTTTAAAAGAAATCTTATTCTGATATATCAAATATCTTACATTTTTTGAAAAAGATCTCAAATCTTTAAAAATTATTAAAAGTTTGAACGTGAATAATATTTTATATACATAATTGAGCATATCGAACTAAAGTCAAAATATTAATGCTTTAGGTCAAAATAATATAATGTACCTTAAAATAATTAATTTTAATTTTTCTTACTTAATTTAAAAGTATTCTAAAAAATTCTACCTTAAATATTTATAATATCAATAACTAAGAAATTCTCATACAAATACAAGCAAATAGTGAGTGACTATGGACCTGACTTATTTTTCTAGTCCAAAACTCATTAATAATATAATATCATAAAACTTATTCAGCCGTCATCCTCACGAGGACACTAGACACTAATAATTTATTTTTCTACGCATGATGTTATTAAATATTGAATCAAAAGTTAAATTATTTATTTGATCTATGTAATTAAAAAAAAAAATCTATCTTTTGTAATCTGTATACAGATTTAAATAAATAATTTTTTATATAAAATTCTGAAAGTAAAATTTGTTATGATTGAAGAAGAAATTAAACCTACATAAAATAAGAGTGAGGTGGGTTTTTAAGAGGTGATAAGTTTGTTGTGTACGGAAATGTTGTTTATGAGGCACTGATGAATGAGTGATGGTTGGTATGTTGGGTACACGTGAAACTGCAAGTCACCGACCAAACCAACCTTACTCCACATTTTTCTACACTCTTACTCATCACACAACTTTTTGCCTAAGATATTAATAAATAACAAATATTCTTTATAACATATTACAAGATTTATGAAAAATACGGTAAACATATATTAATAATTGTAACTACTCATATTCAAAATATACAGCAGATAAACCATATTATAATAATATAAAAACAATCAAATTAGATACGTTTATATAATTTAGATATATGTAATTATAAATGGCATATAAAATCATATATTTTTTATTTATTTTAAACTTTTTTTAGAATATTTTAGTTTAGACTTAAAATATCTAGAAATACAAATCAATATTAAAAGAAATACCTACTTAATTTTTTTATTGTTTTTATATTCATATATTCTACAATTTCTTTAATTTGTAATAACTTAAATATAAAATAATTTCCTGTAGATATATCTCTTCTCAAATTTCATCAAAAACTTAACCTTGCTATAAACTCAACTTTCAAATACCACTTTTTTCACATCATTTCCACTAATAATATTTAAAGAAAATATAAAACTGCTATTAAGTGAAAATATAAATATACGGCATATTAAATTTTAAATGAATCCTCTAAGTTTATGGTATTTACAAAAATATAAACATATGTAAAAGCGATCATATAAATTATAAGAACTAAAAATAGTGTACAAAGTTTCATGTTTATTGTGTTCTTTCATAAAGTTGTGAACTTTCTTTTCTTACCTCTTTTATTAAATAAATAAGGTTCAGTTCTCTCTAATATTAATATTATTAGAATTTTTTATTATTCTTTTTCCTTAAATTTAATAAGTTTAAAATGTAAAAATATTTTTATAAGTAATTAATTTTATAAAACGTGGCTCTCTACTTGAAAATATAATATACACTATTAACATGCATGTAAAAATATAAGGTTACTTTTTTTAAGAAAAACTTCATTAAACAAGTACAGGAAGCAGCAAAAGATACAAATAATATGAAAGATACAAATAAGTAACAAATAGCCTTTTACATCTAAACATAGGGTTTGTCCTTCTCAACCTTTTAATACCTTAGAGAAACCATATAACAACCTAAACTCAACATTTTGGAAAGATTCCTTATAAATATAGAACATTTTGGAATTCCTTGTGTCTAAACCTCCATGCTTCCTTTGACATGTGTTTTGGTAGCCATGGCCTTTCATACTTTGACCAATTGTATATGACCAACTTCTATTTCCCTTCCCTTCACTTCAATTTATAAACATATCCAACTATTGCCAAAGCATTATGTTGCTGCCTCTGTTCCCAAACAACATTTTTCCATGCTTCTCTAGCCGTATACACATCCTACCAGAAAAATATAAAGCAGCGTACATTTATCTTATGAATTCTATTTTTATATAGTCCCCATTTCTCATTTCACACCAGACATATTCCATCTGCGAAATAACATATTTATACAATAGTTATTTTGATATGCACAATGAAACGTATGCGAAAAATAAAATATTCACATTTTTATCATATTTTGACAGACAATTACCTTACACTATTTTCATCTATTTCACGTCTTTCTCAATTATACTTAACAAATACCGATAAAAGACCCAGACTGTTACATTTTCAGGAAATCTTACTCATAAAATACATATTCATATTTATATACATATTTCATAATATATATATATAAGTAAGTTACATCATATATTTAAGGAATTTAATTAGTGTAAAATAGATTAACTTTTGATTGTGAACCAGGGGATTAAAAGATATTAGTAGTTCCATTTTGAGAATTCAAACGAGCAATTAAATGTGTGAAGTCATCTCTTACAAGATTGACTAGGTTCAAGACATGCGTAAAGCATATAAATGTCATCTTTACCTTGACGTGAAAATTAGGTAGAATTGAACGTGCTTAATGTTAGAGGCAGCCTTGAAATTCAAAGATGTCTTTGATTTGTTGGATATGCGAGACAACAAATTTGGTGTTGAGTTATCCAAAAACAATGGTAGTGTGGCAATAGAAAAATATTGAAACCAAACCATAACAGTTATACCTTTTTTTAAAGATGTTTAATAATTGTGCATTGTATATTTATGGTTCTATAGGATTAGTCATATATATGTATATGAAATAGGTGTTTGTCATTAGGATAAAAATCCAACATTATTTGAGACTAATGGTGAAAAGATAAAGTCAATGCCATTAAATATGAAAGATAAACGTAACAAATATTAGGAAAATATTAATGAAATTAATATGCTGTTATTGATTATTGTTGTGTTTGACCCTAGTTGGATTTTGTTAATTACTTATTACTATTATAGTTAAACATGATTAGACTAGTCAATTGAAGTCAAAATTATTATCATCTTTAAGAGCACTTTATGAAAAATATCTAAGTATTGAAAAAGGTTCATTAAGTAGTTAACCAAAACCACACTTAGATGGTGAAGATGATGATCCTCATGCGCGAGTTTCTATTTAAAAGCAATTTTGAACGTAAATTTGATTATAAAAGTTTGATAAATGCATGAAAGAAAATCCTGAATTACATCAAGTCATTTAAATTTTATGTTTAAATTGGTGGAAAGTAAACTCAACTGTCCTGTCCTTACAAACATGTCTAGGGAGATGTTACCCATTCTTATCTCTACTATGGCCTTAGAATGTGCATTTACTACAAAAGGAGGGATGAATAGTCCTTATCAAAATTGTTTGACAACCAAAATAATATAACCACTTGTTTATATACAAGATTGGTTGAAAAGAAAGTCCTTCTCTTTTTTTATAATGAGGATGTTGAAGAGCTCAACAATATCGAGCAAGGTAAATCTATGTTAATGCTATATATATATAAAATTTTCTATTGAAAAATGATTAATTGAATTTTCCTTTTTAGAGATAACATCTTTAGGTGGCACCTTCAAATGCTATTAATTTGGATGACTAAAAATGTATTACTTTCTTTAGTTTAAGTGTATTTGATTTTTATGTTGAAATATTTGAATTTTAAGGTTCTACTTCATATTGCCAATTTATAGCAATAGTATATTATATCCATTGCCAATTTATAGCTATAGTATATTATATCCATAGCTGAATAAAAATTGTTCTTACCGAAAATTGACTAGAACCTTTCGTGTTAGGACAAGATTAATTTTAAAAAAGTTAAACTTTTATTAAGTAGTATGTTTCTTGATAATAGTTGTCCAACTTTGATAATGAGACACTGATTAGATATCTGTTATTCTTAATAAATAAAAATACAATCAATTAATCAATGAATTTGGTAGAAATATGCAAGTGGGTACATAAATATCCAGACTTCAAGTTTGTTGAGATGACATCGCTAGAACCAATTACCACATCTGAGATATTGTCTACTTTGAAGCTCAGAGTTTCGTCACGATTTTGTCCTTAAAAGACATCCAAGAGGGTTAAGGGAGGAAGCTGTATACAAATTGACATTGATCTCGACTCCTAATCGATGTGAGACTATATTAGATATATATACCAGAACAACACTGGTAAGAATATTGAAACTACATGTCAATAAATGAGATGTTCTAAAATAAAAAATAAGTTTAATTACTTTTTAGACCTTAAAATTTTGTTTAAAAACTATTTCTGGTTCTTTTATAAAGGCATCTTAAATTTTTAAACAAAATACTTTTCTAATCTTGAAGTCAGAAAAGAGTTGATAAAAAAATTAGTATTTGACATGTTTTTATCTCAAAATGTTAAGTGACAAATAGTTTGTATCATCTAGTTCTAGAGATTAATATAAATTCAAAATTTGAACTGGGTGTTGAATTTAACTCTAGCTCTAAGTGCTTCAATTTTGTACTCAGGTTTGTTTGAAGGAGAAAAGAAAAAAATTGTTTTGGATATTAAAGCCCTTGTCTCCCCAACTCCGTTATTTATTTTTTCTTTGACTATATTTTCCTTCCCAGATTGTAACCAATCAGTTCATGAGGATATTATGGATTCTTCTCCAAATTATCTTGTTGGTTGATTTCAATTTTTGTTGTGATTTGAAGATTTTATCTTTATTCCTAATGATTTCTTGCCTTGTCATTCTATAGTTGATCATATAAGTTGGGTAAATGAGTTGACTATTAGACCTGAGATTGCTTCGATGAATCACTTAGATAAGATCTAAGAGTTAAGAGTTAATGTAACTTGATTGAATCCCTCACACATATTTCTTATTATAAGTTTTAATTAACTTAAGAAATTTGAATTGATAACTGGAGGCTTGATTAGACAAGAAATTGATAGTTAGCCATTAGGGAGGTTTGCAGTTTGCTTTTGAATTTATGAAAATGTTAAGGTTGGAATAAGATGTCGTTGCATGTGAATGAGTTCATGAAATGTTCTTTGTCAATACCTTAAAATATCTGCACGGTGTTTTTTTTTAGCTTTTCTAACGTTTTATTTGTTTTAAGGATTAGAATGTTGATGAAGATGCACAGTGTTTTCTTTTTAGCTTTTCTACCGTTTTATTTGTTTCAAAGATTCGAGTGTTTACGAAGAAAGAAAAGAAAATTGTAGTTTGTGTTTGTTTTTAATGATATGAGCTGATTTATTGATGAAAAAAAATAAAAGAAAAGAGGAAAAAGCATGCACACACGAGTAAAAAAAGTTAAAAAAAAGTCACAATATAAACATAAAAATATAATTTTAATCTTATGAAAAGATATACATAATCAATGAATAATCGATATCTATAATTATATATTTTTTATATTAATTAATTATAGAAGATTTGTAATAGGCAAGTTATAAAATTAGATTATGAATGTAATTTGTATCGCCCCACATCAGAAATATTAATTTACGTATGATATAGAAATTTAGGAATCATATAAATTTTGCATCTTGAAAGACTAAAAAAAGTTGAACTTGTTCTTATTTTATTTTCAAAGTTTAAAGAATAAAATCGAACCAATTCGTCAATATCATCGGATTATAATCAATTAAACTTTACTTTATTTTTTAAGGATATTAATATTTACTCTAAATGTTAATTTGTTTTGTTATAGAGAAATGCTATTTAATTATAAAATATAATTGTAGTCGGAAAATAAAAATTAGTAAAAAAAAAAGCAGTTACTTCCTGCACCCCTCAATATGAACTTGCACCCATTCATTTTTTTTAAGTGCCTATTTAATTTTTTTTAAGTGACTTCTGTTTCAAAAATTTATCTGGAATACATTTTTTGAAATTTACGAAATATATTTCAAAACATGTTTTCTGAATTAGGATAAGATTTCAGAATCAAATTTCTGAAACGCATAAAATTTATTTTGAATTAAAAATTTTAATATAAAATTTCTCAAACATATATAATATCTTTCAAAATATATTGTTTGGAATAAATTTTCCATAATAAACTTTTTGGAACACATGACATATGTTCTAGAAAGAACTCTTCAAAAGAGATATTTTTTATAACGTTCCCTTATCTTTTTCTTTTCTATTGAAGTGATTGTACAGTAGCAACAACAATGGTAGGTACAGTGAAAAAGAAACACACAGGATAATTCAGTAATTTGATCTAATTTTAGGAGTGCAGATTCAAGGATTGCAAAAAATAATTGCAGTCAAAAAAATAGGCAGCTGAGTCCTGGTTTATATTTGGGCTTTTGGCCCATGACAAAATTTTATTCTTAATTAATAATTCTGATTCTTCTACGCGCTCTGAAGTTTCAGTTTTCCCTCTCTACCCTGGATTCACAACCTAACAAAAACCGCCATCAACAAATTTCACATCTTTCATACCTCAAAACCAAAATTCTCAAAATTTTCATTTTCTCCCTTTTTTACTTTCATTCAACAATGAATATATACCACCACCCCACAACCCACAACCCATCACCCCAACTCTTCTCTATCTCTGTTCCTAAACAACAACCTTTTTGTGTCATTCTACTTTGTTCCAAATGGAGGTTTTCAACACTCTCACTATCATCTCCAACCATGGTAACAAGGAAAATGTTCCTCCATTTTGTAACAGTTATGCCAACGAGGATAAGGGTAAGACCCCAATTCTTCACATTAAGTCCATATCTTTCAAGAAGAAGAAGTGCAGTACACAAAAGCTTAAGAGGTTGCCTCTTGCTGATGTCACCAATCTCTTCAACAATTCTCCCACAGATGTCTTCAATCTGTTCCTCCAAAACTTTAAGGATGAGATTCAGATAATACTTGTTGTGTTGTCAACAATTTTGTAGGCTTCAATTTTGCCATTCATTTGAACTCAATTGTAATCATTAGTTTGAGAAGAGACGCAAATAATGTGTTCTGAATCAGAATTTTCAGTTTTAGAATTTGTTCTGTGCTACTTTTGTCTCACTGCAGCTGCTCTTCAGATTTAAATTATTATTTTTTTTATTATAATCATACTATTGACATAGGATAATCTCTAGTTTTGTCAATTGATAATCCTAATCTGGAATTTCATTGACTAGTTTTAATAGGTTTCGCTTCCACCACGTTTTATTTTTGAGAAACAATCCGGAGTTATATATAATGGTCGATTACTAGATGATTCGTAAAACAAGAAGAAAATATGATATTAACTATGTTTATTAAAAAATATTCTTAAATTTTTTATTTTAATTAAAATAAAATATAAACAGAATGTTATTTCAGACAATTAAGTAATGTAATTCTTGATAAATAGAAGTACAATAAATTATTTATTACTATTATGTTTTAATTTTTTTTATTTGAAAAGTTAAGTATATTTTTACTTTCAATTATGAGAGTATAGATAAACAATATTGTTTTTAAAGGACCTTGAGATAACAACAATATTTTAATTTCAATAATTTCTTTGTTAGTCTTTGATTTCTGACGTCTGGAAGAAGGAGGAAGGTATTTGTAGAAGGTGCTTCAATGCTTAAGTAATACTTGATTATTATAGGTTTAGTATGACTTGGATTAGATAAAACGTACATTTTCCTTCTATTACTATTTACTATTTATAGCATTATATGTAATGATTATTATTTTACTTTATGTCAGAGGGAAATGTAAGGTTTCCTTTGCCAGATGTATGATTATTGTTCTTTATCCTCTGTCAGGGGAAGATGTAAGGTTTACTCAGCCTTACTTTTGTCAGAGGGAAGAGTGACTCCTTTGTTAGAAGTTAAGTGTTTGCCCCAAAGTGAGAAAAGTGGAGGGGCTGACGTGTGGGAGTGGCCGACAACATACCGGTCTAGGTGACCCGTATAGTATGTGGCGTCTGGGGATGATCGACAACATATCAGTCTGGGTGACTGGTAATTGGTGTAGCCCGTGTTTTAGATTGACCTTATAATACATTTGCCCCCCAAGCTTGAGTAATTATCATATTATGAAGAGCTTTTATAAGGACTTGAGGCTGGGAAGTGCTCGGTTTTTGTTGTCACCTTAATGAGCTATGGAGAATTCCCACCATTTTTTTATGTTGAAACAGTGTTGAACTTCTCATCTAATGGAGGTTGATGACGTGTTCGGGCCTTGGGCCTTCATTGATGAAATTGATGTATCCCTCACTCGAGATTTGTGACATCTAATGGCTGGGAGTTGAATGGTCATTGCTTGATACTTCAGGGTCATAAATGGAGGTTTTGGTTCATTTGTTCATTCCATACTACACTTCTTTCTTTGAGATCTTTTCTTTCTTTGAGATCTTTGAGTGCAAATAGTTCTCCCCAAATCAAGGTAATCATGTCTTCCTCGTCCTCTTCGTCTTTGTCTTTGTCTTCTTCTTATTGTTGGTCTCTGCTAGTATGCTTGAGGGGTTAGTCGGCTCACACGAGGACTCCTTGTCCTCAGACACTTTGGTAGTGAGGGTCGATAATGCGAACATGGCCGAGAACTTCTCAAGTGGTGCCATGTTGAGCGATCCCCCTCTTAGGACTAGGTATGACTGTGTTAACTCCTTAGTTACCAAAACAATCTTCAAAGTTGAAAACGTATTAGGCTGAGTTCAAGAGGGGGGGTGAATTGAACTTTGAAAACTTTTTTTATCTTATTGAAACAGTGAAAATAATTTTCGCAAACTGAAAAGATTTAACGAATCTCAATGATGGAAAATATAATGTTCAGCGAAAATAAACTGACTTCAATTTCTAATGAATTGATTTATTTCAATATCAGAGAAGGCAGTCTATACAGGCTTATCAGATCTTATACAGTTTACTAAAAACTAGTTCAGAATTATTTCAAGATAAAGAAAGATCAATCACACAGATTCACA
>Ga0209489_102816_pt1 | contig 34769 bp, 20 predicted proteins | sample SiratrowhiteBW_FD_187527 | JGI IMG/M metagenome (GOLD analysis project Ga0209489, IMG submission 187527) | Root nodule microbial communities of legume samples collected from California, USA - Siratro white BW (SPAdes) (version 2) | ecosystem: Host-associated > Plants > Roots > Nodule | place... | reverse complement strand
AGGTTAAACAAGTTGAACATGGAATATTTCTTTGTCAAGCAAAGTATTGCAGGGAATTATTGAAGAAATTCAATATGGAAAATTGCAAAGAAGCTTCCACTCCAATAGCCACTGGATGCTATTTAGATGCTGATGAAACTGGAGTTGATGTGGATCAGACTAAGTTCAGACAATTGATTGGATCACTTCTGTATTTGACAGCAAGTAGACCAGACATCATGTTCAGTGTGTGTTTATGCGCCAAATTTCAAGCTAAACCAAAGGAATCACACTATGTGGCAGCCAAAAGAATTTTAAAGTATCTCAAGGGAACCACTGAAGTTGGTCTATGGTATCCAAGTGAGGTAACTTTAAATCTTGTTGGATATTCTGATTCTGACTTTGCAGGTTGCAAAGTGGATAGGAAAAGCACTAGTGGAACATGTCACTTGCTAGGATCCAGTTTGATATCTTGGCACAGCAAGAAGCAAGCCTGTGTTGCATTGTCTACAGCTGACGCAGAATACATAGCTGCTGAAAGTTGTTGTGCTCAAACCATCTGGTTAAAACATCAGCTAAGTGATTTTGGACTTAATCTCTCTAAAATTCCATTGCTGTGTGATAACACAAGTGCAATTAACTTGACTAAAAATCCAGTTCAGCACTCTAGAACCAAACATATTGAAATTTGCCACCACTTTATAAGGGATCACATTATGAATGGTGATTGCGAAATTCAATTTGTTGATTCAGAAAATCTACTTGCAGATTTATTCACAAAGCCCTTGAATAAAGAAAGATTTAACTTTCTCAAAAATGAGTTGGGCATTATTGATTTCAAAAATGTGAATTAATTCTGGAAATAGTTTACTGACTGGAATGTGTCTCAGTTAATTGAGAATCAATAAATTGAGCAGAAACTACTGTAGCTATTTGATTGATTTGTAGACGAAATTTGTGTGTATTACTGCACCATAAGAGATGCTTCTTGGGAAGGCAATGACATCTGAATAGTGAAGATGCTTCGCAGTGAAGAATAAGTGCATGAAAAGGATCAAGAATCAATTCAGAACTGATCAGCTGCAGTCAACAGAATCAACACTGTATGGGGATCACTGCAGCTGGAGAATAAGAACAAGATTGTGATCTGCTTCTGGTCAAGGGACACAACTGGTCAATGTTCAGCAACATGTGACAAACCTACATGTGGGACGAGCATGCCTAAAGAGAAGAATCTTCACAGTGCCACGTGTCACAGATTTGTTCGTGGTCAACTGGTCAAAAAGCAGTTCAGAATATTCTCTGGAGATAAGTACAGTCAGTCTATTACTCTATAACAGAATTAGTGCATGCATTTGTTATGTCCTGCAGTGTTCAGCGTTTTGTTTGTTTATGCATTAGAGGTTCTTTAAATCAGAATAGGTCTTGCATTCACTTGTACACATCTTACACTACTCATTGTGTGAACACAAAATCTCATGACCCATTGAGCATTCTGCCCTTGTCTTCAACCAAACCATGGCTTCCTCCTCAGCACCTAGAAAAAGAACAAAGAAAGTCGTAGCAAAACCAGTTGAACAACATAATTCCGACGACAACAATGAGTCTGGATTCCTCACTAGATGGTTCGGTGGCAACATGGAGAGCATCAATGAATACCATAGGGAGTTCAGCCAGAAAACATTTGTCAACCCAAAATTCCTAAGGATGGAGTTCCTTAGAAATGAAAATCTGAATCAAGTTGGGATATGCTCAAGTTTCAAAAGCTTGAACGCTTTGTCAAGCTATCCGGAAATATCTATCCGGATTTGGTGAAGCTATTCCTTACCAATATGTGGATAGATGATGGTGTGATTTATTCACAAGTGAAAGGGGTGGACATGGCTATCACGGATGAAGTTTGGCTCTCGGTGGCTGGCTTAAGGGATGCTGGAACAATAGTGAGCAGAGCAAACGTGGCAGATTTGGGTGGCTTTGACAAGGTCCAGTTCTTAAAGGCTTGTCTAAGGAACCCAAACAGTTCAATGAGGAGCTATTCAGTGGGAGGACTGTCCATTATTCCAAGACTGCTGTCCTATATTGTCATCTGGATACTTACACCCAGAGGATACAACCATGCTGTACTTACTGAAGATGATCTGATCCTGATGTACTGCTTGGTCAATAAGATAAAGGTAAACTAGAGTTGAAGAAAGTTAATGGAAATCAATGGATTTGCAAGGCCAGTGCTGAAGAAGATGAGACGGATGGTGCTGGAACAAGTGTAGCTGCTGAGCAGTTTATTGGAGAAGATCTGGGGACTGGAGAACAGTCTTACTCCAGGTTTGAGCAATTGATAATCAATTAACTGAACAACATTGAATCCAACCAAAGGTCTCATCATGAGTATTGCGAAACTCATTTCCAGAACTTGGAAGAGCGTGTTGATGACATTCAAGGCAAGCTGAGACAGATGTTCTATGGGCCAGACGATTAGTGTGCACACTACTTGTTTAATGATTGTTCCCCTCCATTTAATGAACTCAATGGGGGAGAATTGTGTGTGTTTCGTTTGTGTGTTTTTCGTCTGTCTGTCCTGTTGTTTTACAATTTGTTGTTTGTCATCTATTTCAGTCTGTCTTTCAATTTGATTTGCTTTAGTTCAGATCTACTTAGTATAGTACTAAGCTTGGGTTGATTGAATATCTACTGGGTATGTGCCAGCACTTACAGCTCAGTTATATTTCAGTTTGTTGATGTTTTTCTTAATCATGATCTATGTCCTTGATGTAATTGGCAATTTGCTACGATGATATATTAATGGAATGATTGCCTTATGTTTTTAATCTCTTTATATGCTTTTAAGGAACATCAAAGTATGGGGGAGTAAAACATCTTGATCTGAATAAACTGAATCTGGATTCTGGAAGAAATTCAATTAACTGTGCTTTAACTCAACCAGTTGATTTGATACTTTTTACTCTGAACCTAATGAAACTTGTGATGCTAATAAACTGTTTGAGAAAATAGACAGGTATTTTAGGTTCAGATTGTTAAACTCAACACACAATAGATTGCCTTCATCAAATTGGGGGAGATTGTTAGCACCAAGGCTAAGCATGTGATTTGATGAAGCCAATATTGTGAGCACCAAGGCTTAACATGTGAAGCTGATGAAGACTGCCTCATGAAGAATCTGTTGGAACCAACCTGGACCAGAATTGTTCAAGTGAAGACTTTGTGCCAACATGAAGATAGTTGGGTGATTAGGTCTTGGTCCTTAGTTGGATTTGTGTGTTGGTGATTGGCTTAGTCCTTAAGCATTAGTGGCATGGTTCATCACTTCTGAGGTGCAAAAAAGATTCACAAATATTTTTATTAAAACTGTTTTTAATAAAAATAACCCAAACTGTTTTTGTTGGAAAAAGGTTTTTCAATCAATTGAATTTCAAAAACAATCGATTGGATGTGACAGTTATTTTTGTTACAACTGAAATACAGTTATTGCTGTTACAACTGAAACCTTTGACTAGGTCAAACTAACGGTCAAATTCAATCGATTGAATGGTTTGTTCAATTAATTGAATTGTGACAGCTAAGCTGTTTTTAAAACTGATTTGGGTATTTAAAGGATTGCGCAATATCATTTTAGTTAACAAAAACCTTTCGAAAAGCCTTCCCTAAGATATTCTAAGAGAGATATTGCCCCTTTTGTGCGATCATCATTTTGGCAAAGAATTTCAAATCAAGAAACCTCCAAGAACGTGAATCTTTAGAGCATCCTTGAAGTGAGGTTCTTGCTACTTTGGTTCTGGACCAAAGCTAAGTCTTCTACACCTGATCTTCATTCTTTGTAATCTGTTTTGTGTAGAAGTACTCTATAATCTTTTCTGATTCTGTTGATCTGTAATCTGTTTGTTGTTTTCAATTACTGGGTTTGTAATTGAGTTGGTGCAGTGGGTTTTTGCACTAGTCTCACATCTACTGAGGGGTTCAGTAGAGGGTGAGTGTTGTTGGGAGCAGTGTTGCTTGCGGACTGCAAGTGTTGTGGTGCAGTGGATTTCTGCACTAGTTACACACTAACTGAGGGGTTCAGTGAGGTGTGGGTTTACTGCTGGGAGCAGTTTGTAACTTGCTGGGAGCAAGGGTTGTAAACTGATATTGTGATCTGTTTAGTGGAAATCTTTGCTAGTTTGCAAAGGACTGGACATAGCCCTTGTGGAAGGGTGAACCAGGATAAAAATTTTGTGTTCTTGCTTTTCTCCCTACTCTTCTTGATTTCTTTTATTCAACTGCTGCCATCATTTAAATTGACTGGATTAAAATCTGATTATATAGTTGAATATATTCTGAACATCTGTTTTCATATATCTGAATCAACTGTGTTTCTGGATTGCTTTTAATCTACTGGATTGTGTTTAATCATATTGAATCTGGGTTAAAACATTTCTACACTGAAACTGTTTTTCTGGGTTTATATTCAATAATTTCCGCTGTGCACAATTGATTGTTTACTGGACAGTCCAGATTTACACGAGTTAATTGATTGAATTAAAAAGTTTCATTCTCTACTTCAAGAACAAATCAGATTTACGAAAAGTTTTTGAAAGTTCAATTCACCCCCCTCTTGAACTAGTCTAAACCTTATTTTTACATTCTCCCTTTTATTGGCATGTTTGTGTTGCTCATAACTGCAAGCGGTACTTTTTCATGAGTTGGAGGTTGTTGTCCAGTTGCATCTGCAGTTGGTTACTCGTTTGAGAAATTCAATCGATTCAATTTCTGAATCAATCGATTGTTTCCTTGCAATAACTCACTACTATCTTTCTCATTTTCATTGTTATTAGAAACATCTTGCAATTCAAGGTTAGTTTCATTAAATACAATATGTACAGATTCTTCAACCATCATAGTTCTTTTATTATAAACTCTCACTACAAGAAAAATGTCAAATACTGACAGAAAATTACCGATAAAATTTTATCCATCGGTATAATGTCATTACCGACAAAAAACTTTATGGTCAATTTATCGATGAATTTAATCTATCGCTAATTACCGATGACTTTTTTGACAGATAAATTTACCACCAAATTATCCGTCGATAAATTAACCGTCAATTTACCGACATATTAAATTGGTCGGTAAATTAATCGCTAATTTACCAACATATTAAATCTGCGGTAAATTGACGTGCAATTTACTGACAGATGCCTGCCAATTTACCGACAAATTTATTCTATCTGTAATACTTAACATATTAATAATAATAATAATAATAATAATAATAATATTATTATAAATAAAATAAAAATAAAAATATTAATATTTATAATTGTTTATAATAATAATCATAATGATATTAATATTTATAATAATAATTAGAAAAATAAATAATAATAATAATAACAACAAGATTAATATCAATAATATTTATAATGATAACACAAATAATATTAATAAGAATAATAATAATAGAAATATTAATAACAATAATAATACAAATTATAATATTTATAATAATGTTTATAAAAATATTAATTATATTAATAATTATAATCATAATGTTATTAATTTTTATAATAATAATAGTAGTATTGTAATAATTATAATAATAATAATAATATTATTATTATTATTATTATAATTGCAGTGATGATAATAATAATATAATAATATTAATAATTATAATGTTAATAATAACATAATAATAATAGTAATATAAATAATCGTAATATAACAGAAAAGTTCATCTGGTCTGATGGTTAAGGGTCTATCTAACTGTTGATAGGTTCTCGGTTCAGGTTCAAGTCCCCCCTGGTGCACTTTGTCCAAAAATTATGGTGGTTAATAAAAGTAATTAAAATATAAATAAAGATAGTATAAATGATGATGATAATAATAATAATAATAATTTTTATAATAAAATTAATATTTGCTGATTTAGCGGCAGATAAATCTATCGGTAATTACCAATAGACTAAAAAAATTCGTCGATAAATTTACCTATAACTAAATTACCAACGAATTTTCGGTCGTCCGAAATCTATTGGTAAATACGCATTATCAACGGATTTTGGGTGTTTACTAACTGATTTGTGTTCAAAATTTCACATAAAAATTCGATCTAAAAAAATTTCAATAAATTTAAGAAGACTAGCTGCCAGATTCTAGTCTATTATTTATTTTCTATTTTTTAGATCTATTCTAGTGTCATTCTTTAGGTATTCCTTTGCTTGCCAAACCTTTTATTGAATGCATGAATTGTTGATTGTCATATTTTCTATAAATTTCTTGAGTTTTTTCATTCAAATCCAGTTGAGTTAACTTTTACAAATTGAACTTTTAATGCTTTACTTTGTAAACTCTTGAATGAAATAGAACGGGGGTAAAGAGATTATGGATGTATTAGCAACCAATGATTCAAGTAGAGAATTGAGTCAAGACTTCTAAGAGAAGTTCACGAAGACGAGCAAGATCATTGGAGCTAGATTTTGACACAAATTAAAAGAAACTTAGAGTGAAACACTTGTGAGACATTGTATCAAATACATGGAGTGCATAGTACATGCTTTCATTTTCAGCAAGCAATTTGTTTGTATTGTTTTGAGTTGTAAGGTATAAAATAATTTTAATAGTGGATTAACATTTCGTTTTACATAGTGAGTGTGTCTCAAAGGTCCGTGGTGCCAACGAGCCTCACCTAGTTTATTTTAAGTTTTGTCATTTGTTTCTTTTAAATTCCTTTTGAGCTTTGTGTTAAACACGCCTAGCTCAAAATTTTGTGGGATTAAGTATTGTTGAAGTTGGTAGTGTGAGTCACCTTCGTTTGTGTACTAAAGATTTTCATTGCAAGAAAGACTTGTAGAGTGCATTAGGATCAGGTTCTGGCTAGGAAAGTCCTGATACTTAAGTTGTCCATGTGACGCACCTCACTTTCCTAGGAATCCCCCTGGTGTTCTAAACTTGTTATTTCTTAATTTGAAAACCTATTATAAAAAACTCAAAGATGTCTCAACAGTCTACTCATCACAGTGGCAACAAATCCAGTGAAAATAACTCTAATTTGAGAAAATTTTTAAATGAAATTTGTTTTTTAAAAATTAACACTAAAGTTTAGTTTGCCATTGTGGAAGAAGAGTTAACGACCTTGAGAGTAACTGGTTATTATCAACCCGACCCCTTAGCCAGACATTGATGAGATAAAAAAAAAGTGAAAGAAATTAGGGTAGATCTTCCTCGATTTTATGGTAAAGATGATCTAGACACCTTTTTACATTGGGAAATGAAAGTTGAACAACTTTTTTGAGTGCTACCAAGTGAGTGAAGAGAAAAGGTTTTGTTGGCCACCATTAGTTCTCCCATAGTTTATTGGAATGATTTTAAGAGTGCTCTTAGATGTAATTAACACCAAGAACTAATGGATAAGCTCCATAGATTACACAAAAAGAATATGAGTGTTAAAGAATACATGGAGAAAATGGAGTTATATACGATGAGGGCAAGAATAAGAGAGGAAGAGTCAGTAATTGTTGCTAGGTTCATGAGCAGTTTAATAAGTCTTGAGATTCGAGATAAAGTGGAACTTCTTCCCTATCATGATTTTCATGATCTGGTCCAGATTTGTATTAAAGTTGAACAACCAAATTTAAGAAAGGGATAAAGAAGAAGTTCTTACTCTAACTCATTTCTCAAGAAAGAATACAAAAGGGAGGGAAAATTTGTCAAAGAGAAACCCAAATAAAATCCTTCCAAGAACCTAGCTTAGGAAAATTATAAAAGAAAAGATAAACATGTTGCATCCGCTCGCACTAGTGATATTAAGTGTTTCAAATGTTTGGGTCGCGGGCATGTTAAATCCCAATGTTCTTCTATGAGAACTATTCTTATATGGGCCCAAGATGTATAGAGCGGTGAGGAAGAGTCTGTTGAAGATAGTCTGAGTGAAGATTCTAAGTGTCAAATAAGTGAATATGCATATGCACATTAGTGGGATCTTCTTATGATTTGAAAAACCCTCAACAACCATCTTAGTCCACAACTTGAGTCATAAAGAGGGAACATATTTCACACCTATTGGAAAAATTCCAAAAATATGTTCTCTTATCATTGACAGTGGGTCGTGTTATAATTGTTGTAGCACTAAGGTAGTTGAGAAATTGAATCTGTTTGTTGTTCCTCATCCTAAACCTTATAAATGACATTGGATTAATGAAGGGTGGAACAATACTGTGAAAGATCATGTGAAAGTCAAGCTATTTGTGGAGAACTATGCTGACCAAGTTTTATGTGATGTAATACCCATGGACGCTTGTCATGTCTTATTGCGAAGACCATGGCAATTTGATAAAAAAAAAAAACTTTACATGTGGTCTAACCAATAAGATTACTTTAACCCATAATAATAAAAAGTTTGTACTTCACTCTCTGACACCTACACACGTATTGGAGGATCAAATACAAATGAAAAAAAGAATTAGAAAGTAAAAAAATAAAAAAATCCAAAACATAGATCTTAAATATGGATTAGAGGTTTGGAAGCTTGGTGTTCCTTCCCATGAGGTCACTCAAAAGATGAAAATTTTGTCAAATATATTTATAAAACATGTTCTTCTTACTGACCAACCTGCATACCAACTTTTGTGTAAAGGAATACTCACATGCACATCATCCACTACTACTGAACTTTGTCTCCTTAGCTTGAAAAACTTTTGAAAGAGTTTGATGATGTCATCCATAGTGAAGGTCCAACTAGAATGTCACCTTTTAGGAGGATAGAGCACCAAATAGATTTTGTTCCCGGTGTTAGTTTGTCCAACAAAGCAACATACAGAACAAATCCTGAAGAAACTAAGGACATAGAGTCTCAGGTTCAGGAGTTACTGGATGAGGGTTGGGTTCAAAAGAGTCTTAGTCATTGTGTCGTGCCAGTCTTGTTGGTGTCCATGAAGGATGGAAAATGGAGAATGTGTTGTGATTATCGTGTAGTAAACAACATGACTGTCAAATACAAGAACCGAATTCCTAGACTATATGATATGTTTGATGAGTTACATGGGTCAATCGTCTTTTCCAAAGTTGATTTGAAGTGCGATTATCACCAAATTTGCATTAAAGAAGGTGATGAGTGGAAGACTGCATTCAAAACCAAATTTGGACCATAGGAGTGGTTGGTGATGCCTTTTTTTCTTACTATTGCTCCTAGCACATTTATGATGCTTATGAATCATGTTCTAAGGGATTATATAGGAAACTTTGTAGTTGTGTATTTTTATGATATCTTAGTGTATAGTCGTAGTATAGAGTCTCATTTGCAGCATTTAAAGGAAGTTTTGTTCAATTCTTAGAAAAAATAATTAGTTTGCCAATGAGAACAAATGTACATTTTTTGTAGATAGTGTCATCTTTTTAGGTTTCATTGTAAATAAAAAGGGTGTTCATGTTGACCCCGCAAAAATTAAAGCCAGTCAGGATTTGCCCACCCCAAAGAATTTAGGAGATGTTAGGAGTTTTTATAGACTTGCAAGTTGTTATAGACGATTTGTGCCTAACTTCTCTAGTGTAGCTTTATCTCTCAATGAGTTGAAGAAGAAAGATGTTACATTTCAATGCGGGGCGAAACAAAAGAAAGTTTTCCAAAGAACAAAGCTTTTCCTCACTATTGCACCCATTTTAGCTCTACCTGACTTTTCTAAACCTTTTGAGCTCGAATGTCATGCATCACGAGTGGGCATAGGTGTTGTGTTGTTACAAAGTGATCAGCCCATTGCTTATTTTAGTGAGAAACTTCATGGTGCCACTCTTAACTAGCCCACCTATGAAAAGGAACTATATGCTTTGATCAAGGCCCCTCAAACTTGGGAACACTATCTTGTGTCCCAAGAGTTCATCATTCATAGTGATCAAGAATCACTCAAATATTTGAAAGGTCAACATAAGTTAAATAAACGACATGCAAAATGGATGGAATTTCTGGAACAATTTCTATATGTGATTAAATAGAAGAAGGGCAAGACAATTGTTGTTATTAATGCACTCTCTCGTAGACATGTTATTTTTCTAAATTGGGAGCCCAAATTCTTAAATTTGATCATATTAATAAGTTGTATAGCCAAGATCTTGAATTTTCATCTATTTTTGCTAGTTGTCAAACAAAACCACTGAGTGGTTACTGTGTAGTCCAAGGATACTTATTTAAAGAAGGAAAACTTTGCATTCCCCAGGGCTCACACAAAAAGCTCCTTGCTAAGGAAACACATGAGGGTGGTCTCATGAGACATTTTGGGATAGAGAAAACTTTAAGCATATTAAAAGACAAATTCTTTTGGCCCCACATGAGATGAGATGTCCAAAGATACTATTTAAAATGAATTGCTTGTTTACAACCTAAACCTAAGCTTATGCCTCATGGATTGTATACATCATTGCTAGTTGCTTGTACTCCTCAGAAAGACATTAACATGCAGTTTGTCCTTGGTTTACGCATAACGCAAAGGGATGGACAAACATAATTTGTTAACCGATCTTTGTCAACTATGATTAAAGCAGTTTTGAGGGGTAACAACAAATATTGGGACGAGTACTTCCCCATATTGAATTTGCTTATAACAGGGTAGTTCATAAAACTACTAAATTATCTCCATTTGAGGTTGTATATGGTTTTTACCCTCTTATACCATTAGATTTGTTTTCATTGCCCAATCCACAAGATTTCGTTCATAAAGAAAGGGAATCAAAAGCAGAATTTGTGTGAAAATTATATGAGAATGTTAAAATTAAAAAACAACAACAAAGTGAGAGATATGCTAGAAAAAGAAATAAGGGGAAGAGAGAAATAATTTTTGAAGACGGTGATTGGTTTTGACTACATTTAAGAAAAGAACGATCTCCAAAACAAAGACAATCAAAACTCAACCCTTGTGGTGATGTGTCATTTCAAGTCCTCATGAGGATTAATAATAATGCATATCACTTAGATTTGCCTGAAGAATATCGAGTACATGCTACTTCAATGTCGCTGATTTAATTCCTTTTATATGTAGTACAAATGATGAGGCAAATGATCCAGATTTGAGGACAAATCCTCTTCAAGAGGGAGGGGATGATGGAAGAAGCCCAAGGCAAGGTCCCACCACAAGAGAAATGGCCAAATGCATACATGATGATTGGAATACATAGGCACATATTGGACCAAAAATACTGTCAAATTGGACCATCTCTTCTTTGTAAAAATGTATATAAATTTTTAGGCTTGTAGAAACATGTCAATTAGGGTTAGAAAGTTAACTTAGGCATGTCTAGGGTTAGAGTTATGGTTTGGCTCGCCTAGTCACTTCCCTTGGCCATGTGTTAATGTCTTATTCGAGAGGAAGGAGTTTTGCACCACATGCTAAGGTTGGGAAGCTTTACATCACACTAGGGTTAGGGTTTGTAGAGTGACTCACATGCCAGGGTTAGGGTTCAAGCTTCTACCACAAGCTTTTTACTATTTGTATTCTATAAATAGGCATGTTTGGGTATGTAAAATTCAGCTTATGTTTAGTAATGAAATTTTGCAAAAATATTTCCAACTTCATTGCATTAAGCTCTTCTTTGTTAACTCTTCGTCAGTTTAACTAAGATTCTACTTGATAGTAGGCCTAACATCTATCAATCCTTGTTCCACCTAGTTCATTCCATTCACATTTTTACATTGCTTTTGCTTCAATCTTCCACTACACCGTCCAAATTCATTCACGCTAGTCAAAAAGCATCACAAGTTTGTTGAAGGAGAAATCAAGTTACAAGATGATGGAATCCTTGCTGTGTGGAGTTGCTTTCAATCCAATTAGGCCATGGAAAATGGAGCAAATAGCGGTTGGAACAATGCAGTGTAGTATGGACGAAAATAGAGTGATTCAAAGCAACGAAAACTCCATAGAAATGGAAGCAATGACATGTTGAGGTTGAGTGAAAATGGTGGGACAATGTAGTTGGAAGAGGTGAGGCCAACTTCCAATGAAATCCCTAAGCTAGTCTTCTAAGAGAGGCTTAAGAACCAAATACGCTAGAAAATTTCAACAACATAACACTAGTTTAAATCAAGCTTAAATTTATACTTTGCCTACACCTCTATTTATAAAAGGAATTAGAGAGAGAAGCTTGTAGGGGAAGTTGTACAAACCTAGCTTCTATGACAAGCTTCTATTCCTAGCTTCTATGACAAGCTTCTATTCCTAGCTTCTATGACAAGCTTCTAACCCTAGCTTATTTGACAAGCTTATCAAACCTCGCTTGCACTCCAAGGCTCTCCCAAGGTGATGACAAGTGGGACAAGGAGAGAGCTTCTACCATACCCTAACTTGGACTCCTTGATCATGCCCAATATTATTTGTGGGCCTCAAGGCCCAACACTAACACTACATGGCCCAAAAATAGAAGGCCTAAATCTATTCTACTTGGCCCAAATACAAGGCCCAAATTATTCTAAACTATTATAAACAATTTTTATAATTTAGAGAACTTCTCCTTTATGATCTATTTTCTCCAAAGTGATTTCTCCAGGTTTGCATTTGGGCCCGAGCAACTAGTTGAAAGCCCAAACAGACTCAAATGGGCGAATCTTATACAAAGCTCTTGATCTACCCCCTAATACTTTGTACTCTTTATTCTTTGACTAATACCCTCCCTCTTGAAAGGGATCTGTCCTCAAATCTTGGAATGTGTTACGGACAACAACCTTATTATTGTTGATTTATTCGTGATTTCCTCCAATATCAAACACCATCCTATAAAAACATGAAAATAGTAAAATAGATGACATTTTCTCATAACATTAAAAATGCAAATGAAAAGAACGTGTCTTCCCTGGTTAATGTACCCTTTACCTGATGTTAAACCTGGGTAGTTGACTGAAGGATGCTTTTATTTTTAAATTTTAAAGATTTTTCTACCCTATTGGTTTGCCTAATATTTTGATCTTCCTATTTAAATTCAAGCAACTCACAAGGTTTTTCTATGAGTGTGGTTTTTGTGCCAATGTCTAGCTCAGCCTTAGACAAAGATTGTTCTACAAATATATCCTCACTAGATTTTTCAATGGAAGAGGAGTTTGTGTCAGTGTCTCTAGACAAAGGTTTCTTTTCAACTAACTCCTAACAAGATTTTTCTGTGGAAGAGGAATCAACATCTGGTTCAACTCCAGACAAAGTTCACTCAACTTCTCACAAGAAGGTCCTAAAGATGAGGGTTGTATATCAATGTCTGGCTTAACTCCAAACAAACTTTTTTCTTTCTTTTCTATTTCTCTCTTCTCTTTCTCTCATCTCTTTCTCTTTTGTTTCTTTCTTTGCTTTCTCTTCTTTTTGTATAATAAGAGCTTGTAATTTTTCTTTAAACTTTTTTCTCTTCTTATAAAATCTTTTTCGCCTTCTAAAAATTTCGTTCCTTGTTTGACAAGCTCTTAAATTTTTTCTCTGATCTTTTTACTTTTCTCATAGAAAGGCAGAACAAATTTCCTTCTCATGCATGCCTTCAACTCTTTCCAATTCAATATTTTAAATTTTCTCCCAATTGAGACATCACATTGCCTTTGTTTCCACCAAGACATTGCATATTCTTGAAAACTTAAAATAACCGTGGATAATCTTCTAATTTCTTGTACTTGGTGGAATTCAAAAAGTTTCTCAACCTTTTCTTTCCCATCCTAAATATTCCTCAACATTATTATGTCCATAGAACAGAGGGAGGTTTAGCTTAAGCTCTATAAAATGAAAATGACTTCTAGGCTTAATCCTTTTATGGTGATCTCTAACATTCTCAGGCACATGAAAATGATCACTCATTTTTCGTTTAGAAAATATTTTCACAAATACTTTGAAAATTAAATTTTTGAAACAATGAGTGATAAAATGTTTTCACAAGAAAATCTTTGAGTTTTGGGTGAACTTCTCTATGAAGAAATATTAATGAAAGTCTTCTAAGTAGACCCTGAGAAAAGAGAGGTGTGTCACTTGGACAACTTAAGTACCAAGTCTTTCCTAGCCAGAGTTTTCCTCAGTCCTCTTCCAAAACATCTCATAATAGAAAACTTCAAAATATTTTTTTTCCTCTTAGTGCAGGTGAAATCCTAAAGACCAAAGAAAGGTCAATCTAACAAACATGAGAAAATGAATTCCTAATTGCCATGGAGACGTAATAAAGAAAATAACAGAAGAAAGTTGAAAGAATGAAAATAAAGAAGCTAACTAGACGAATTTCCTAAGTGAAAGTGTAAGTGACAATTAGAGCCCCTTGACACACTTCCACGATTACAAGCTTAGACTATTACAATGTTCACTCTTGGGTTTGCTTTAATGGCATTTTCCCACACACAAAACAAGCAAAAGAGATTAAAAACAAAATTAACACAAAATTCCGTGACAAGTGATTATAATACAAATGTTTACTACTTTTTGATTCCTTGATACTTGTTAACTCTTACTTTCAAGTGTTTCACTCTAACTTTCCAAGTATTTCTCTCTCACTTCAGCTGTATTTGCGAGGATCTTCCTTTGTGAGCTTGTCTTGAGATGCTGAACTTTGAAAAATTTCATTTGGCAAATTAGTTCAAACTCATTCACAATTATTCTTTTCCAATGTCCAATTCACTCAGTAGGTCAAAGAATGTAAAACAATAAAAGCTCAAAATTTTAGGAAGCTAAACTCAAATTGATTAATTCATGGACAAAACAAGCAATTAAGGTACTTAATGAAAGTAGGCACTCAGACAGAGTTCTTAATGAAAAGCACTAGAGTATATTACAAAAAACTGAAAATAAAACTAAAATTTTGGTTCTCGCAATGCTTGTTGTTGATTTATTTTGAATGCTTTACAACGTATTTTGAGATGAAATTTTAACCAGAACTCCTCAACATCATACAGAAACTCCCCAAAACAATTTGGCTCAAAATGGCATTGGAATCATTCTAAAAAAAATCAGAACCGAGAGCCTTTTTTTTTCACGTTTTACTGTATTTTTCTCTATTGCTTAAGCTCCTGGTAGGCTTGACTCAATAATTTATGATGACTAATTCAGAGCGTATTTGTGCGCGAAACTTTTACCACATATTCTCAACATATTTTACCAATATAACACAAAAGTCGAGTAAAAAAAAGTCATTGCAAAAGGTACAATAATTTGTTTACAGAGACCAAATCGTCAGCATCATCAGGATTTTTCAGTCACTAGCATTCAGGCTTTTGACATCTATCATTTTTTCTATATTTTGTTGTCTGCTGCTTATTTTTAACACAATACATTACAGACATCTTAATATGTCTTCACAGAAAATTTCAAGTCAAGATATGGTCTCATTTGATTGTAGTATTTTTTTTAATATCACAGTGCGTTTCAGCAAATAGTTTATACGCAAGGATGGAAACCTAAGGAATTCAAAAAAATTTGACCATGACGATAAGATAATGGAGTTGTGGACTCTTAAGAACTTACTAATGATCTAATATTAAGCATTGAAACTCAAAAATGAAAATTTAAAAAGCAACAAAAGCATAACTTCCACTAGACTTTTCAACAAAAATTTAGTATGTAGTAGTTTCACTTAGACATTTAACTAAATAGCTAATCTACTAGCACATACCATGGAATTTGATGACATTTCAGAATCAAACATGGCTTTGACAACATGTATATAGATTAATAAATGAAAATTACACAGTAATACAAGCAATTGAACCAATTAAGTGAAAAAAAAAAACTCAACGTAATTAGAAGAGGTGAGGCCAACTTCCAATGGAATCCCTAAGCTATTCTTATAAGAGAAGCTAACAAAGATGAAGCTCAAGAGCCAAATGTGTTGGAAAATTTCAACAACATAACACTAGTTCAAATCAAGCTTAAATTTACACTTTGCCTACAACTCTATTTATAGAAGGAATTAGAGGGAGAAGCTTGTAGGAGAAGATCTCCAAACCTAGCTGCTATGACAAGCTTCTACTCCTAGCTTCTATGACAAGCTTCTAACCCTAGCTTTTATGACAAGCTTCTAACCCGAACTTCTATGACAAGCTTCTCAAACCTAGCTTGCACTCCAAGACTCTTCCAAGGTGATGACAAGTGGTACAAGGAGAGAGATTATCCCATATCCTAACTTGGACTCCTTAATCACGCCCAATATTATTTACGGGCCTCAAGACCCAACACTTACACTACATGGCCCAAAAATACAAGGCCCAAATTATTTTAAATTATTATAAACAATTTATACAATTTAGAGGTCTTCTTCTTGATGCTCTATTTTCTCCAATTGATTTCTCCAAGTTTGCATTTGGGTCCGAGCAACTAGTTGAAAGCCCAAACAGGTTCAAATGGGTCCAATCTTCTAGAAAGCTCTTGATCTACCGTTTGGTATTTTATCCTCTTCATTCTTTGATTAAGGCAGTTGGGGGTATTTCATCATAAGAGCTAGCATATCAATAGAGCTATCTTTTCATTGAGCAGATTCAGGCTAAAGGAGGGCCCAAATTTCATGCGTTGAGCCTTAAAGATTACCTCAAGGTAAAGAAACAACATACGTTGAGCGCAATAGTGGAATGGTTAAGCTTGGAGAAAACCTCCATGGGGAGAAACTTAATATGCTGAGTGTTAGGAGTTGAGGCTGAGTGCATGGACAACAGAGGATTCAACTTCTTAGATCTGTAAATAGGATTTCGTTTGTGTTGGAGCTTTTACTAGATAATATTATCATAGTTGTATGTTCTAAATACACTAGATTGCTTTAATTGTTATATTATACGTTTTTTGAGTAGTTGATTTGTATTTGGACTTAGTGATTCTATAACTTTCATTGAATTCTTCCTCTATACATATATGATTTGTTATTATTGATTGTGTTTTGTGGATATTTCTTTGCATCACAGACCTTTGTTGTTGTATATGATTTCAGGATTGAATGATATTGGGAAATATGATAAGCTTTCAAAACTAAACTCAAACAAACATAAATGTGAAACTAATGGGAATAAAGTGTAATTTATGGCTTTATTGTTCAAGTAAATTAATCTTTAATGCAGGGAGCAAATCCCATCAAGTCAAGGAATTAATTGACTGTTATTCAACCCTTAGTTAACCATAATTAAAGAATTAACTTGGTTGAGAATTATAAATAAAAGAGTAATCATACATGACATGTAGGAGCAGAGAGTGTAGAATAATTTGATTTTTCATCCATTGCTTGATCTCTAGTGTACTCGAGCACTTACATCTATTCATTCACGTAACTACACCACATTTATCTTGTTCATTTACATGTGCAAGCAAACCTATTGATTGTATTCGTTACATAATATGTAATAACTTCCTAAATATTTTCCAATTTCAGAGGATATGGCAATCCCACTTTCAAATATATTACAGTTTGACTTAGTTCACTTCTCAAACAAACCACACATCTATAAGTTAGCCAAACAAGGAAAGCTTCTCACTTCATTCACATTGGTAAGAGTAGACCATTTCTTAATTGCCTTTACTTTATCTTTATCAACCTATACTCTTTTGGAAATTACAATATACTATTTTGGAAATTACAATATAACCAACGAATATGACACTTTCCATGAAAAATGAAATCTTATCTTTATTGGCATAAATAGAGTGTTGCCTTAAAATATTAGGTACCAATCTAAAGTGTAATATGATCATTCAAAAATAAACTATAAATGAGAATATAATCATATTAAAATACTACAAATCTACCAATAAAATATCTAAGTCTCATCAACCTCATAAATTACTTAGAAAATTTGTAACTCTAAATGATATAACCAATCATTCATAAAGTTTATATTTAGTTTTGAATATGGTTTTAGGGTTTTCCATTCATCACCTTCTCTAATTCTAATTCTAATATAACCACTTTGCAAGTATAATTATTTCGTGGAAAACTAACTGCAATAAGTAAGATCGATTTTGACAATTTCCAAATTGTTTAATTTAACTTCGAATCATCAAAGATAATGTCGAAAAATTGAGCCAATAACACTTGTAATTTCAACTGTTTCAATCTAATGCTTCAATTGGATCAATAATTGCACCCAAATTTAATAATCTCATTAACACAAACGACAATAGCTTCATGCGAATTGTAATTTACAATTCATTCAACGACTGTAAATCTTAGCTGCTCAGAAATCAAACGACAATTCAATCTAACTACACATCATTGAATGCTTCAACGTGAATCACTCAACTATTTCTAATTTTTTTTTTTACAATTCAATTCAATTCCACCACAATTATTGACACCACAATAACAATGAATTTCCATCACTTATCATAGTTGCTATCGTAACGTTACTACTTCCCACAAAAAAATTAATTGCAATTCACGCAATCTATGTGCTTCAAATGCTCGATTATGTCGAACACCACATTTGTACATATACTGCTTCAATTCATAAATTGCAATTTTCAATTTGCAAGGAACATAATACTTTAATTCACATTTTACTCTCCAAGTAGAAATTAAAACAGATTTTAATTGCTAATCGTAACACTGAAAACAAAAAATGCTTTGCAGAAACATTTTTGAAAATGTTATAGAAATTTAGAACTGTCAAAAAATGTGAGATCCGATATCTTATACTAAATAATAAGTTCAACTTTTTGAAAGTTTGGAATTACATCCATCAAACATGATTGGAAGCTTGAAATTCATGTCATTCCTTAGTTTCTAAATTCCATTCGATAAAACACTTTTAATTGTTTTAGAAAGACTTTGAACGGTTTAAACTCGTGAAAATTATATATATATATATATATATATATATATATATATATATATATATATATATATATATATATGGTTTAGCAATTTGAGATAGGAATTCAAAAACAAGAATAAATCAAATTCATAGAATCTCTCCATAGAATATAAGATTGACCTTTTGATATGCATCAAAAACTTCTACGCCTTCATCCCATAACAACCTCAAGTCGTCTATCAAAGGACTAAGATAAACATCTATGTTATTTCTGGGTTGCCTTAGTCATGATATCATCATAGACAACATCATATATTTTCTCTTCATGCACAACCAATACAACAAATTATAAAAAATTAACAAAACAGGTCATGAACTATGTTTGCTACTCAAATTACCGTATGGATTCATTCTATTTGTTACAAGACCAAGTCTGAAATTTCTTGGATCACTTCGAAACTCAGGATATAAACAATCAATTTTCTTTCATTGTGGTGAATCAGCAGGATGTCGGAACAACCCATCACATATTCTTCAATTTGAATGCCATGTCAAGTTCTTTGCATCTTTAACATTGGCAAAAAAATGTCTTAATTGTGGTATGATTGGAAAATACCACAATAATTTTGCAGGAGGACCTTTTTTCATGTCATCTTCGCCACTATCATTGTCCTTTACTTTGTATCTCAATACCCCGTATCTAGGACACTTATGCAATCCTTCAAACACTTTTCTATACAATATACAATAATTGAGACAAACATGTATTTTCTGGTATTCCATACCCATTGGACACAATATCTTCTTGGCCTCATAGTGACTGGTTGGCAATGTATTACCTTATGGAAGAATTTGATGAAACAATTCGAGCAATTCGGTGAAACTTTTATCAGTTCACCCATTTCTTGCCTTGATATTAAATAGTTGTAATATTGTTAACAAATAGGTAAAACTTGAACAATCGGGATACAATTCTGTCTCTGAATCATCTTTCAATGAACCATACACATATGCTTGGTAGAAACTATCTTCTCCAATATCGCGAATCATGCCTTTCATGCAATATTCAGAATATAAATTAGAATATTGACATTCAGTGGCAGATACACTAGAATATTGCTCCAAAACTTCAACATGTCAAGTCCATATTGTATAGCTCTTCAAGAAACCATCACAAAGAACATGCTCTCATATCAACTCAATATCTTGTCTTCTCCCATTCAAACAATTCACACACGGACAATAATATTTATTATTTACTCCCGCTACATTCCGCTTAGCAAATTGTAGAAACTCTTCAACACCTTTCTCATAAACATCACTAATTCGACTTGCATTTATCCAACTTCGATCCATGACTACGTATAGTAAAAAAGAAATTATCCATATTATACAAGTCACAAATTAAACAAAATATTTTTTGGGGATTTGAGATCTCTGAACTTAAAATACTAACACAAATTGTCGAAGATCGACCATCCCCGGACTCAATACCAACACGTTTTCATGTAAGAAAATATCAGATAAAAATTGTCGGGGATCGAACATCCCCAGACTCAATACCAACACGTTGTCATGAAAATATACATAACAACAAAGCATACAACAATAATCATTTCAATAGACAAAGCATTAAAAGCATACAACAAGACATCTAAACAATCCAAACATTTCAAAAATACATAAAAACATACCTCTTGTGGCCGATGAGAACAAGCGCAAATGAACCAAAACGTGAATAACCAAATCTGCTAGCCACGAGTTTCCAGTGATTGTAAAGCCCCTTGTAGCCGATGGCAGCGCCAAGTTTATGTGGTTTGGAGAAGAAGAAGACGGAGGAGCAGGGGCGTGAGTGCGAGAGGGCTATGAGGCGTGCAAGAGAGGGTGTTATGGAGGAGGAGGGGCGTGCGAGAGGGTGCTATTGAGGAGGAGGGGCTTGCGAGAGGGCTATGGAGGAGGAGGAGGCATGCGAGAGAGGGGCTATGGTGAATAGTGGCAAAAAGACACCAAGGACAACGATGCACGCTGGAGAGAAGACCAAAGCGTACAGGGGAAAGTGAGTGAGGGGGACCTAAAAACATGGGTTACAATGGCGGTTGTGGGACTTCAAAGGCGGTTGGAGCCCCACAAACACAATTGTACCCATTTAAAACAAAAAAAAAAACATTTTAAAAAGCGGGGCTACAATGGCGGTTGGAGCCCCATAACCGTCGTTGTAGCCCCTTGATTTCAATTTTTTTTAAAAAAACATAGCTATGGTGCCTGTTTGGAGATACAAAAGTAGGATTACAATGGCGGTTGGAGCCCCATAACCGCCGTTGTAGGCCCTTGATTTCAAATTTTTTTAAAAACCATAACTATGACGCCCTTGTTGGACATACGAAGGCAGTTGTTATTAGTAACCGCCTTTATATTGTTGCGCTTAATTTCAAAATTGACACTGCATTTTTATTTAATGCGGTTCCGTTTTGACCGCCGTTTTATCTTGTCGTAAAAAGTGTTTTTTCCACTAGTGATTAATCAAATAAAGTTTAATTGTACGATTAAGCAAAGAAAATACAAAAGTTGGAAGAGACAAAAGATGATGAGCATGTCAGTCTCACAAGAAAAGATAAGTAAAGAAAGGAAAATCGCCACATGAATTTAAAATTTAAGACTAACCTCTTGATAAACTCCCGATAAATGAAATCTATAGCAATTCATTCACAAATTACAAGGTATCATAGAAAGGAGTAGATACATACTTATACATGTCAGCTTTTAAGAAATGGAAAGCCATATCTTATTTAGTTTATGCATATTCCCTTTCAAATAATGTCCATTCAAGAATATGCAGGGTTTAGGCCTTGTTTGGTTATTATTCTTAATTTTCCAACTGAGGCCATCGTTTTCTTTTTTAAGTTATCTTTGTATCCAAACTATATGTTTTAAATTTCTATTCTTGGGAAAGTTACTATATTTTTATATTTTCATTTATAAAGAGATTGTAATAAATATTAAGAGATATATTTTTAATTTATTCTTTCAATTTCTTATACATTTCCTTATATATCTTTCTTCACAATGTTAAAAATGCATTGTACGCTTATTCTTTTTATCTTTTATTTTTTGAGCTCTTGTAGTAACTCTTTCTCTTTGTGACAAGTTTCTCTTGAATTGAGATCAAATCAAGAAGTTTATGAATCAAAATAAATGATCAATTAGGTCTTCCCATGTTTATTATGATTGAGAAATCTAGTTGCAGAATTCAAATGAACAATCATTGAAGAGTTGGGAGATTCTTCAATCTAAAGATTTATCATGTATCGCCTATTCTAAGGGAAGTCAATAATTAAATCATCACCAAGAAATATTGGGAATGAATAGATTACATCTTTTGAACAGATACAAAGTGATATTTGACCAGTACAACCATCATGTGGACTATATTTTATAGCTTTACTTGATGCCCAAACTACATGTTTTAATGAGTATTGTATATTCATTAGAATGAAATTGAATACTGACTACTTGAGGGTATGAAATTCTACATATTGCATTATTGATTTGTATAAGCCCAACAAATTTCCATAAATACTCTCCTTTGAAATTGGTTTTTTCTTAGCAACCTAAATATTTCTCATTTAAGTACACATATTCAAATTTCTCTACCAAAAAAAAGACTATGAAAACTCCTTAGAGACAATAGGGAATATATTGTGGATATGATTCTCCATCAACAATAAAATATCTTAAACTATTAATAAGAGATTTATTTACAACTCAAATTTTCTATTGTTATTTTGATGATTCAATTTTCCCAAAATTAGGGGGATAGACAAAAAGGTAACAAATGAAAAAGTATATTGATTTAAATAAATTACTATTATATCATTTTATCCTTCTACAAAAGAATATGAATTAAACACTACAAGAAAAAGTTAAATTACCGATAAAATTTTATTAACAGAACTTTATCCGTCGGTAAAATATCATTATCGACGATTTTATCGATGGATTTCTGAGTGTCGATAATTACCGACGGATTTACCCTAAATCTGTCTGTAATTACCAACGGATCATAAATTCGTCGAAAATCCGTTGGTAATTATTGACGGACTTATAAATCTGTCGGTAAATTTACATACAATCAATTTATTAATGGATTTTAGGTTTTCCGATGGATTTGTCTCGTCGGTAATTTTTTTTTTTTTTTTGTAGTGAAAATTTCAAAAGAGAACTCATTTACAAATATTGATTAACCAATTACCAGATGTATTTAATTCCATAGGGAACAAAGTCACTTTATACTAATTGTTAATACTCCAATTAGAATTGTGATCTTTGTTGGAAAATTTCTTACAGTAATGTCTCTTAAACACGTAGGAAACGTGGTAAAGCCACCGGTTCCGAGAAGAAAAATCATTTAAACAAGCTAGAAGGGAAGATGACCTAATTGAGGATATGGAAACCTAAAAAGCATATCTATGACATAATTAATATTTTAGTTCCAAAAGAAGCTCAAGTACCTGAAATTGTTAAAAATGAAAAGATTTCAATCAACTATGTCATGAATGGAATAAGATGGAACCAAAGCGAAGTTAACACTAGCAATGTCTTTAAACATAAAATAATATTAAATGTTATAAACGATGTCGAGGATAAGAAACACAGTGTATTAATGATTGTTGACAAAGTAATGATTAGCTAAAATGGAAAATGTTGTAGTCTACATCAATTGTCCTGTTGTAGATGCTACCTGGGACAATTCAAAATTGAATCCTGACACTTTAGTTGTTATACTCTTAACATAGGATGAGTTGTGCCCTTACTATTAGTTGTAATTTTAGCTAAGTGGCAAGTAATTGATTTAACAATTGGTATTAGAGCCAACGACTTGATTATGTGTGAGGCAATTATTAAGGGGAGAATTTTACAATGTGCATTAATTGTCTCATGATAGAGGTCAAGTAGTGCAAATCATATTTGAATCATGGCATTTAGATTACTTCGGTCTTAAAATGTTGTATCTTAACTATTATATATAACTTTTGACCTAGTGGTAAGTGTTTGTTTTACCAAAAATATGCAAGAAAAAAACAATTAAAGCACAATCAAAGTCACTTGCCCAAAAAAATTTGTGAACTTTTAATTTGAACACCTAAGGCTATAAAACCAATTGGCTACAAATGGATTTTTGGGAAAGAATTATATGAGAATGGAAAAATTGTTGGATACAAAAGCTCGATGAATTGCTCAGTGTTTTACAACATCCTAATATTAATTTTGAAGATACATGTTCACCTTTATTGGATCTAGCTATACTTTCATATTTAATTAGTTAAGTAGAAAAAAAAAGTTTTAAAAGTACATTTAATGAATCTTGTAACAACTTATTTCTAAGGTTCTCCTAAAAATTATATTTCTAAAGAACTTGCTTAAGGATTTAACTTGCCTAACACATTGAAAATTCTAGAGAAAATTATTAAATATTTTTGAAGCTCTCAAAAGGTTTACAAATGCAATTAATTGTATAAAGAAAAAAATTGAGAAAAGAATCTTGGACGAATAAAGATTTGTTTGAGATTACGAATTTAGTATTTAAATAAATGTATTTTGTATATCAAGATACTTACACAATTAAGGTGCTTAAAATGTTCTATATGGATAAATCCATTATGTAGTCCAACGATTGTAAGGTTTTTAAATATAGTTAAAGATATGTTTAAACCTCAAGAAAAGAGATGCATGATGTAACAACCCATACTTTTCACTAATAGAAACTCTATTGGATTAAAATTCTATAATAAGCTTAAATACAAATCTCGACACATTCATAAAAGTATTTCAAAACATACTTCTCTACATGAGATTTAATAAAAATATCTTCATACAATCACAAAATAAAATAAAATAAAATTAAACTTCTCCATCAGCTCACTAAGGAATCACACCACTTGTCATATCCTCTGCTCACATGTAACACACAATCATCGTAGATTTAAAAACAGAAACACCACACAAAAAATAAGGGTAAGCTAGAGAGTTTAAAGAAATGTATATTCATAAATTAAATTTCTATCTCAACCAAACGACAAACATCAAACTTTCATGATTTATCTCATACATCACATTATCATTATCACATCTTTACAATAACTAATATCATACATATATTGACTCGCATACAAAGACACTTGACTCTCTACTTCTGGAAGACTCGTGCATTGAGTTAGATTTAGAGGTTTGCACGTTCATACAACTCCAAATTGTAAATCCACACAGCCCACAAATCAATGAATATGACAAGCTTAGTTCTCTTGAGACTTTTCTGACCAGTTATATTTCAAACTGCAGTCACTCAGTCCGAACTTTCATCGACTCTCACCAACTAGTAATCTTCATCTATGTGATTCCAATGTACTAGTAGAGTCTGGATATCTCCTTCTCTATAAATCCTCAAACTATGCTCATCCTAACAATCTCAACACAGGTATCTCCTGTCCTGAAGATACTATGTCTCAATCACCATTCCATATCATTAACAACAACTCATTCAATCCATACAATCAAAACATATAAGGATACATCTAACATCAAGGCAGTAGTTATTTACTAAGCATTCAAACGTCCATTGTTCCCACAAATTAAATGCACATAAAATTAATCAATTCATCAAACTATACAAAAATTTCATTATCATTGTTAGAGAACATTTTAAATTAAAATCACATCTCATTCCACAATTAAGTACTCTAACTTAGTGTACTATAACAAACTTTTAAGACTAACTTCCCCTACCAATTCATACTTAATAAAAAAGGTAATTACAATATCTATTAAAAACATTCAAACTAGCTTCCTCTACCTGTATAGAGTAGAGACCCTCAAAGGAGTGCCAAAAACCTAAAATCACGGGCAACCTAACCTGCACCAAGAGCTTCTGATCAAAGATCTAAACCTATCCTAAGGATCCAAACAAACAAGAATCATTCTTGATGTCTATAAGACTACATGCAAGAAAGTACACACAGATGTTCTTTTTACAGAAACCCTAAACCGCTCAAGAACAGGGTAAAATTGGTACTTACTAAACCCAAAATTGCTCTACCCTATACCAGGAATTGGATGGGGGATTTAGATCTTCAATCTGAAGCAAGAGGAAAACTAGATTTTTGAGAGAGAGAGAGAGCAGAGAGAAATATAGGGTTTTGTTGTCTAGAGAGAGAGTGGTTTTTGTTAAATTGATTTTTTGAATCCTTACAATCTCTCCAACAGAAAGAAATTTTCGTCCTTGAAAATTGACTTAGTAGAAGAACATAACAATAAGTTTCTCTCATGGTTTCCTTCATCTTCCAAGATGAATCTTCAAACTTAGTATAAAATATTCTACCCAATGTAAAATTTTATCCTAACTACTCAAATAATCCAAGAGGCAGTTCTAAGCAATTTCTTTGAGGGTTGGATAATTCGTCTAATTTCTAAAATATCTCTAACCATATACTAAAATTAGAAGTAAAATGAAATCTCTAATTGATATTACGTTGAATGATACACCATGTAATATGGCTATTACATAGATGAATATGATTGACTTCTGTATAGAATTCCCCCAATTCATTTGTAAAACGTACGTAGTCTTAGTTAATCCATCTAGTATTACTCATACAGAGGCACATTTCTTCTTATTATAACTTGATATTATAACTTGACAACAAAATAGAAAATTTAATAATACCACCATCATTTGCATAATTATATATATCATATATGTTCACTTAATTATTTAATTACATACCTTTTAGCATTATCATATTAAAAGAATACATAGAAATTAAAATGAACAGAATTGTTACGTTGCACAGATTATACATGATAACTCAAAAAATTAATGTGAATTTTCTAGAAGACATCATATAAATTATATTGCATTAACAAAGAAGAAGGTTTCAAAAACAGTTGTAGAACCTATCATACAAGTGTTTAATAAATCAAACATAATCAAAATTAAAACATCAATCATATAGTTAATTCCATCACTAAAATAAAAATGGTCTTTTACGTCGGTTTTAGAGGACACTTTATGTTGGTTCTGGAACCGACGTAGATGTAGGCGACGTAGAAAGTCTTGGACATATAACATCGGTTATGCAACCGATGTAATATTTATGTCACCACATTGATTGAAAATAGAAACTGACATCATATATCCAACTAAAATAATTGAATTACAATGTAAGAGGTGGATACTATGTCGGTTGGAGCTAGAACCGACATAAAAAGTCCTATTTTTAAAAAAAATAAAAATTAATGGGTTGATAAATTTATAATCGATACAAAAAAACACAACAAAAAGTTTTAGAACTTTTTAGTAATTATAGATATATGAAATAAAATGCTACAATATAAAAAAATGGGTGAAAAATCAGAACAAAAATAACAAGTAACTTTCATTTTTTGAGCGTCTCAATCTGAGCTCTTTATCAAAAGTTATGGCCGTTTGAAGTTTTTCATCCTAAATTTTTGAAACCCTAAATCTATGATAAATCTATACAATGTAAGAATTTTACCATCAAATATATACTAAATCAAGTTGCTGATAAAAAATTTGGTCAAAATTGCTAAGCAAGGAGTGTCGAACCAAGCATTCAACCAAGATAACCACGAAGCTTGTGCACGCCAAAGGAACGTGGAAGAAGCCAAAAATGGAGCCAAATGAACCCTAGCAAAACTAGTGAACACAAATATGCAAATGAAAATCAGTGAGAAGAGAAGGTGATACCACACAAAATGCAAATGAAAACCAGTTAAAAGAAAAAGCGACACCACGCGAAACGAACCCCACAATGCGAAACAGGAGAGACTTAGTGAAGCAGAAGAAAGTGTAAGAGGAAAATGTTGTCCAAGATTTAATATATCCCTTGAAATCCCTAATTTTAACTCGAGGAATATACTATGTCGGTTGGGAGCTCCCAAGCGATGTAGTATCTAGCCAAATTTTATCCAATTTCTCCAAAATTCACTTGCGCACCACGCGAAAGATATTTTGTCGGTTGGAAAGACCCAACCGACATAATATGGGCTACATACTACATTGGTTAGGACCTTCCAACTGACGTAGTATCTTCAGTGCCATTGCAAAGTTTTCAAATTTTGAATTTTTACTTTTTTCGGTATTTTCTACATCGGTTATGAGTGGCAACCGACGTAGAATATGGTATATTACGTTGAGTTTGAGTTAACCGACGTGATATCTGTTCAAATATTTACAAAAATGTCATTGCGTTTTTTTTTACATCAGTTACGTTTTAATCGACCTATTATCCTAGCTTAGAATGTGTTTTTTGTACTAGTGCATGAAAGAACTAATTAAGGAGACGACACTTTAGAAATGATTATGCGCAATCCACAAGAATATTTTACAACATTTGCATGTCATCCAAAAATTAACATTAAATTGCCTTGGCACTATTATGAATTCAAACCATTTGAAAAAATAAAACATTTGCTAGATTCTCAGAGGATAAAATTCATCATATGAAACGTTCCCGTTCGCTTTAACAAAAACAAAATGGAATTAGTCCACCTTAAAATTTATATGTTTTCGAAATTCGCAAAAACTTGAGGTTTAAATTAATAGCAAATGCTAATAACAACTACATTAGTCAAAATCATTCAAGGTAAAAAATTAAAGGATCACAAGTACGAATAAATTATTGTAATTCTACTTATCCACTAGGAAAAAGACTCAAAATCAAGTTCTTTTAGACAAATTGCACAAAGTTGAACAAAACACTCAGATTATAAGCTATCATGCATTATGAAATATACAAGTCTTGAGCCATCTTGAAAAAGAAGTAAATTCATGACACGATCTCCTAAATAAATTCCAAGTAATAGGATCTGATTTTCACATTAAAATTAAGAAGTTTAACAATAAGAACTAGTGAAGTAGCACAAATATGCACAACATCAAGCTTTCCCTATAGGATTTACTAAAAGTGTATATTATTCCAAACAAACAACTTTATTTGTGATGAGAGAATAAAGTGATTAACGATATAGTATAAGAGAATCCCTAACTAATAGCTAGATCTTTGTTTTTCCTATTTACATATAATTGATATGATATGATAATGCACATAAATTAAATATAATAATTTAACTAAAATGGAAGGTTACATGGAAAATTGGTGGGAGAGAGGGGTTTATGAAAACATATTTATAAACGAACAATGTGACAACCACACACTTTATACAAACAATCATCATCAATCAAGCATAAGAAGAGCATAGTAATACAAAAAGTGAAACATGATGGTTGAGTTAGATAAAACTTTACAATTATACCAAAAAAAACTCTAAACAAAAATGTTGTTTTAGTGGTAGAAATGTTTTTTTTCTAAAACATGATAACAATGCCATGTGAAAATACTATTTTAGCTCTTATTGAAAACAATACTGTTAATGGAGTCCTGTAGTGATCCAGGGATGCTTCACAGTTTTAATCATCCCAAAAGACTTTCAAAATTTTACTACTATATAACTTCTTTTAGCATTCCTTAATGCTAGACCATAACTAAACTATTGAAATAGAAATGTTGTTCATCTTATAAAACATTAAAACAAAGAAAGAGAATAACTTATAGTTTCCCATGTTTAAGAAAATTTTGCACTCAATTATTTTAATATAAACAAATACATATCATTCTATTCTACCCATTAAAGTTGACAAAAATCTAAATTGTCTAACAATGTCATATATATAAGGCTTATTTATAAAGGTAAGGTAATGGTACACTCAACATTTGACTAAATGACACTGTAGTTAGAAATTCATCAACGATCAAAATAAAATTTATGCACATAGTAGTCTCATAATAAGCTCGTTCTACAATTACCAAGGATAAAAAACTTTAAGCAATAAGTTATAAATATCAATGTCTACACAATTGAGGAAACTACAAAGAAGTCAAAATGAACAAAACTAAATACACTTACTAAAAACATAAGTAAAATACTTCATTCTAACCAATAATCAAGCTCATACATCAAAATTTACAAACCCAAAAGTAGCGATAAATCTCTCAATAATACTATAACTACATTTCTTTCTCTATGAAATATTGCCTCCAAACTGTCACTCTACTAGAACCATGAACCAAGATTTAGATCCATATTTATTTTTTATTTCACACAGAATCAAAACAAACCAAATATTCCATCTAAACAATCAAAACTTGAAAACAGAGCACACAACATACATTCACTATTTGTTACTTTTATTTTCAAAACAAAATGCCCTAGATATAGCATTCCAGTTCCCCTCACACATTTAATATAAGGAAATGTTTGACATTAAAACCCAACACATGTCTAACATCAAGTTACACACAAAATATAATTAATCATCTAAAATATGACCTTTAAATGTACTCTAAACATGTAGAATTAAGATAGAAATCCATCTTGATCTAGTTATGAGTGTGCACACTCATGACTTTATCAAGATTCTTTTTCTTTCTTAATACTTTCATCTTCATTCATAACAATCATCTTAACTCAAATACAACTAGAATTTTAAAGATGATCACATTGTTAAACATACAACTAGAAAAATCTTGCCTACTTTTCGAGATTAAGTTTCAACAAAATATACACGTACAAGTAATACAATAATCACACTCATGTCTTCCTAAGGATGAACTACTTTAATACCAAATGCAACATCTTATATTTTTCACATAATAGAAATTCTATCGGATAAAAATTCTATAATAAACTTAAATATAAATCTCCATAAATTCATAAGAGTATTTCAAAATATATTTTTCTACATGAGATTTAATAAAAATATCTTCGTACCATTACAAAATAAAATAAAATTAAATTAAACTTTTTTCATCAGTTCACTAAAAAATCACATCAGCTATCAGATTGTTTCACGTATAACACATAAATAAATAATATAAGATAAATTTGTTTTGAAATATATTTGAATAATGGGATTGAGATGAGTACAAAAACTAGGTGCCGACCAAACGAGATTGAAGGTTCGTAGCACGTTGAAGCACTGAAAAAGGTTTGAAGCATGGCATCTGACGTGGAATGCATGCGCGGGACAAGATGCCATTACGCCGAATTCAGTAGGCGACACCGGATTTGTCGCAAATAAATCACACGATCATAGCAATATTGCATATCATGTTATTGTGAATAATTTTTTATCATTCGGACATTAATATTTATCAAAAGTTTGACAGATGTCACATATATATGAGAATGGTTTCTTCGTTTGAAATTTTTTATATTTCTAAAACGTCAGAAATTGAATATGAAGTCAAGCATCCAAATTTGACTTAAATTAATTTTGCACGTTTTTTTATCAATTTTTATAAATATGCTTATTGAGTTTTATTTTTTTATATATAATAATATAATATAATATATATTATTAAAAATAAAGAAAATAAATGAAGAAAATATAAAAAATATAAAGAATCTACACTTTTATAAGAAAGCATTAACACATACACAAATCAATAAATGTAGTTAAACAATGTGATTGAATTGTATATTATTTATATACCTCTACTTTATTTATATATTATTTATATTATATTATTTTTCTACAATAGATAAATTTATAAGTATAAATCAAGGTAGATATAATCAATTTTATATGTATCTATTATATAGAAATGAAATAATAATAATATTTGAATAATTTATTTTGATTCAATCAATTTTGAAGTGTCATACTGTAAATTAAATCAGTTCTAGAAAAATATTTGAATTATATTAAAAAATTTCAATTTTAATCAATAACCTGTTTTTTTAGGTAAATTTTCAATTTTTTATCAGTTCCCTTCTAAACGCTGAGATTCACTTGATTGCTGAAAATAATATTACTGTTTTACTTAATATAAATTAGTTGCTTTATGTTACGTCATCTTGTGCGTCAACCTTCCAGCCTTTTATTCTCCATGTCTCCTCCAGTTTCATGCACCGTTTCTCTAATATTAAGTACACTTTATTCTTTTTCCTCTTTCATTATTGCATATTTAGTTCTAAAAGAGCAACAGCATGCAGAAAAAAAAAACATAGTGTATTTAGAGAGAAGAGAAACGAGAAAAAAAGAAGAAGTAATGCTTAGTACTTATTTTAATTATATTTTTTAATAATACTTTTACTTTTTAATTTTTTTAATAAATATGATTTTAGTCTTTAAACTAAAAAAAAAAAGTGTCAATTATATTCATAACTTATTTCAATCACTTTTTATGTTTTCTTAAAGCAATCATATTTACTTTTATTTTACATTTTACAAATATTTTTAACTTTTCAATTTCAATTAATCTTTTTTTCTTACCATTTCAATGTGCCTGCTTATTATGGTGATTTAGATGACAGGATAAATATAATTTTTTTCTCTTGGTTTTATACCATTCTCTATTTTATATAACTAAAAGGAAGTGGTTTAGAATTTAAAAAGATTTATTTTACTATTATCACATTAATTCATAATTCCATAATTAGTAATTAGTTTTTGGAGTTTTTGGGCTTGAAAGGAGGTGTAGTCTCATGCGCTGGACTGTAAGAGGTGGATGGATTGGGATCCTCCTCGGACGGAAGTCTTGGATACACTTGACTGGGAAGAGGTGAAGTGACTGCTATGTAATCTTGTCCTTGCTTTTGAAAGTGTCAGTATCATAGACATGCTTGGGAAACTTTCTAAAAATAACTTCTACTTCATGTGATACATGGCATCTTAACCAGGAGAAGAATTTCATTTTGCACTAGACAAATGATACATTGATAATGGTAGAAATGATACATTGATAATGGTGTTTGGGTTACTCTTATTTCACAATCTTATCTGGTGTGCCTTTTCTGCGTTGATAATGAAAGACAAAAATATGAAGTATTTGACATATGTGGCTGTCGTAACCGGATCACGACGGGACGATCAAAATTTAATTTTAAAAATATTTAAATTAAGATTGAAGTCGCTATCATATTTTATTATGGAAAACCATATAAAAACCAAATAAAAATGAAATAGTTTGCAAACCAAAATAAGAGTTCGGGAGTCGATTACGTGTGTGGAAGGTATTAGCACCCTCACAACGCCCGTTCTAAGACGGTACCATTAATCAAATGAATAAAAAAAAGTGTGATATTAAAAATACCATTTTTTCCCCAAATAATAACAATAAAAATGAGACTAAAGATAAAACAAACAAATATAAAAAAACAAACAAGGAAACATGCTTATAAAAATTATAACAATAGATAATAATTAGGCAGATAAAAATATCAAACAAAAATAAAACAAACAAACATATATATTTTTATTTATTTGGACCCGACAAGGTTTAACCTTGGTCTTAGATAGAAAATCATGGTACACGTAGTTCTATTTTAAGAATTTTGGTTTGGTGATATTTGGTTATATATTTTTTTTTTAATTTCTAAGACTGTTTTTTCGTTTTTTTTATTGAAATTGAATATTTTTATTATTTTTTTAAAGATGCTTTGTTTATAGTTACTATTTTTTTAATTATTTTTGAAATTATTTGGAATGTAATACTTTATTTCTTAAAAAAAAGTTTGTTAATAAAAATGGTTTTTTTTTAAGTCTTTATACCTAACATACTTTTATTTCTGTTAAAGGAAAGGAAAAAGAATACAAATATATATATATATATATATATATATATATATATATATATATAAACATAATTAAAATTAAAAACTTGATATTCATTATTTATGTGGCATGGAGCACCAGTACCACAAGCTACCCCTTTGTTCATAACTTTAGTATATATTTCTTTTCTTTTACAGAATATTGAATAAAAACTAAATAATTTATTTAAATACTAAATGTAAATGATATAGAAATAAAATAATTGATATAATAAAATATTAAGCCCAAAATATTTTTTGCCAATTTTCTCATTATCATTATTACTATGTTTATATTTCTATTTTACCAAAAAAATCAAGTAATGCTTTTTATTCTTTATTTTTTTGAGAAAAAAAATTTTATTTTTAACGATTTTTAAAGTTGTTTAGAAACTTTTCCATTTTTCTTTCTTTTTTTTTAAAAAAATTTTTACCCCTTTTTTTTATGATTTTTGAAAATTGTTTCACAAAAACATCACTTTATTATTATTTTTCTTTTACTTTTTCCCAAAAAATTAATTATTCATTCAACTTTTAGGAAAATTTTATATTTTGTTTGAGAAATAAAAAAGGTCCTGTATTTTTTTATATTTATTTTTAGACGAATCAAAGCAAAAAGGGTTGAATATCAAGATGTTGTAAAAACTCTCAAACAATCATATTACATAAAGAGATAAAGGAATCAAGTGAGCAACCAAAATATATAAATTGAAGATCCTCAAACAACATGTTTTAACATGAATCAAAGCAATAAGGGTAGAATAATAGGACAATAAAAGAATCAAAAGAGCAATCAGAATTATATATACATATACAAAAATTTCCGAACTTACCCGTTGAAGCACTACTTCAAGAACTTCGGACTTTTCTCCTCCTGCTTTCGATGACTCTAGATGCCCACTAAATTTTCAGCACTGTGATTCTCTCTGTCTTTTTTCGCATGTCCATCCACTTGCTCACTATGCATATTTATACTAATTCTAGTCAGCCCACTCTTAATTCAAATTTTAAATCCCTTAATTCCTAATTATTCTCACTTAATTATAATTTGTGAACTACCAATTGATTATTCTCTTTTAATTCAGATTCAAATCTATTAATTCGTAATTATCCCCACTTATGACACCAACTGACTGTTAAACCCCAAGGACGAACAGAGACTGAAAAATGGACATAATTGTACTATTATTGTTGTTATGGCATCATAACCTCCCACACCTATAATCAAATTTGAAAATAAAATGAATATGGGAAATAAATGGGGAATATTGGAGAGAATGTGCCTGACACATTTTATTATTATTATTATTTTAATTCGTTTTCTTTCCTTTATTGTTTTTTTTTTCATTTTTACATTTATTGAAAGCAACCTAAATAACACAACAATAAAAATAAAAATAAA
>Ga0209489_102815_pt1 | contig 34778 bp, 20 predicted proteins | sample SiratrowhiteBW_FD_187527 | JGI IMG/M metagenome (GOLD analysis project Ga0209489, IMG submission 187527) | Root nodule microbial communities of legume samples collected from California, USA - Siratro white BW (SPAdes) (version 2) | ecosystem: Host-associated > Plants > Roots > Nodule | place... | reverse complement strand
TATTATCTCAACAAAAAACTTGGAAATGAAAAAAAAAAATCGCGTCCAAATAATAAAACAAACATGCTCAAAACAAAAATAGCTATAAAAATTAATATGGTACGCTCAAATTCTCTTTTTTTTTTTCTTTATAATGTAAAAATTTAGTTACCATAAAATTTGAACTGTAGATTTAGTTTTTCTCTTTTTTTTTTTCAAACTAAGCAAGTTTAGATCATCGTTAATATGTTATTTAATTGTTTTAAAAAATATTACATTTCTGTAAATGGTAATAATGTGAATCATTTGTTAAATATTACCAATAAGTTTAACAATTAATTTTAATACACATTATTATAATATAATGTTAACAATTGATTGATTTATCAATATTGATAATTGAATAACTTATCAACGGTGAATTGAAATGATTTAATTTTAAAAAAACCAGACGATCAAATATGTAATATGTAATGACTAAAATTAACTACAAAGATCATATGGACATAATTTTATAGAACAATTTGTATGACATCATTTCTTTCATCTATCTCATTTACGAAATTTAATAAATAATGAAAAAAGAGATAGACACTCACACACAAAATATTGTTGTAGGAAAAACATATCCCATATAGTAAAAGACTAAGATAAATAATTTAAAGTATACAAATTAACAGATAAATTGTGTAAATTATAAAGATAAACGAGTAATTAAACCTATTAAACATGATATATTGTTTTTCGTTCCTCTTAAAAGAAAGAGGGTATTAGTGTTGACTAGTACACATTTTGCATTGGGATTTGTTCATCAAGTTTTGTTGGTGGCTGCTTTACAAATTGAATTAGCTCAAGGTAGTTCTTTTGGATGTTTTGTTGTATTATGATGAGACCACCTTTGCTTTTTGCTTGCTTATAGTGTGATTGCTAAATCTCAATTATAAAAAGTTGAGTAGCCCACATGAGGAAGTCCTTTCAAACTAGTGCTTCACAACTGTGCCTATGTGGTTAATGAGTTATTTTCAGTAAAGAAACAATAATTATGGACAATGGTTTTCAAATATGGAACCCTAAGATTTGGGAGCAACACATGTTAAGAGTATGTTAATTTCACTTTTTTTTATGCTTATTGTTGTTGTTGTTTAATGTGTTAAAGGGGCTGAGGAGAGGTTTAGCTTTGTTTAAAATATATTTAAAGCATTTTCACGTGTTAATTTGAAAGGAGAAACATATTTAACGAACTTTTCCATGACAATTTTTTATTTATTTTTTACTATCAACCCAAACAAATAACTTATTTTTATATTTTCGTTTTTTATAATTTGTACCGTAAATAATTTTGAAAAAATGACCCTTTATTTTCCTGATTCTTTTCGTTTATTTTTACTTATTTTTTCACACATATGAACTGAGGCATTCATTTATTATTTCATAGAATCATTTTATATTGATAGATAACATCGATCAAGAAGATTTAGTTAGTTCTCTTCGTTACTGTTAAAATTAAGAAAGTGAGAAAAGAAAAGAGGAAAAGATAGGAAGAAGACTTTTTTCACTTAGAAAAAAAAATGGAAAATCTGAATGAAACATCTACATTTATTATAGTTTATTTTATTATAATAATAATAATGATGATAATAATAATAAATAAATAAATAAATAAATAAAATGTCACTTTTATCTCATTTTTCTGTTGTATTCAATTAAATTATCTTTATTGCTATTTTTTCACTAATTTTTTTCTATCAAAATGATCTATCTTTTCATTAATTTATCGTATTTCTATTTTTTTTTCTCTTCCACTCTTTTTATTTCTTTTCTTTCTATTAAATAGAGACATGGGATATGTTTGAGTGAATTTTATAGAAATAATTTAAAATTATCATGATTTTATAAAATCAATTGGTTGGATGATAAATAAATAAATAGATAATATTTAGTTATAGCAATAAAAAAAAAGTTATGAAAAAGTAAAGAGAATAGTGTGTGAGGTTCTCTTGAATTTCGTTTCTGCTTATTTAAAAAAATGAAAGGGGGTAAATAAAGAGAATGGTATTCCCTTAAATTAAGAAAAAAAGAATTCTAAAAATACCTTAATTTTTTTTATTTTGAGATATATGTAATATATAAACACACGCCTTTTGTGTAATTTTTTTTTTTTTACTTTTCCATCTTAATTCAATATAAAAAGGGAAATAAATTTTTCATTCTTTGTATCAAATAATTAAAAAAACCATATTTTGTATCACGATTATAGGACATGCCATTTTTAAAAAAGAGAAAAAATTACGAAAAATATATTAAATAATGGTACAAGAGAAAAAAGAGAAAGAAATGTAAAAAACTGAAAACTTAACTACAAAATTCAAATCTCTTATTAAAAGCAAACATTTCATTGATACTGTTTGAATTTGGGAGATATAAATTGTGAAAGAACTTCAATTATTGTATCTATCAAATCTTTGCTTTAGAGGTAACATGTCCATTGTTCAGTCCTAATTGACAACTATAAAAGGTTATCATAATTAAATATAATACTAACCACAACAATAATCTAAAGTCTAAAAGTCATTAGTCCCTCCAAAACAATTTGAAAGTCTTCTTTGCTATTTCTAGAAAACGACAATTTATTTTTTTTTAATACTTTTGTAAGCACACAATATGTCTGTGTAATTAATTATGCATAATTTTAATTAATGCTGTTGTCACATTCTTGATATTGTTGTTATTATTATTATTTTATTACCATCATTATCAAGTGTGTGGTTATCCCTTTGCAATTATGGATCTAGCTTGTAGTTGGCACTTTCTCTTCCAAGTTTTATGGAATTCATTGTTTTCATGTGGTACAATCACATGTTGAGCCTAAAGTAAGGTGCATAGTAACTAGATTCATTTTATTTTTAATTAAGTTAAAGTCGAATAATGGATTATGCGGAAGCGTAATTAAATTAATAAATAAGACAAAAGGGATAAATGATATTTTTACATGAAAAATTATTTGTCTTTTTTTTTCATTTCAAATTAAACAACCTTATAATTTTTATGTTATTTTCATTCACCAAAATCGTCTCTGTTTCTATTATATTTTTTAGTTTTTTTTTGTTTTCTCTCATTAATCTACTTTATCCTTCTCTTTTATTTTTCTGTCAAACAAAAAATTGCTGCCGTTACCAAAAATGGCCCCAGAAAACAAACTTCAACTCGTCCATCTCGCCTCTCACATTCCATGACTCTCATATTCTATGAGAACACTACATTATGTAAAAGTTTAAAATTAGAAATCAGTGTATTACATAAGTTAACTGTTATTGCAAGAGATCAGTTTGCTCCAACAATAACAAAGTCTTTGCTCCAACAATAACAAAGTCTTTCTGTTTGTTCTCGGTCACTTACTCTGTTCCTGTTTTCTTACTGCTCTGATCGCTTCAAAATTCACCATTCTGAGAGGGGTCTTACAGGCATTATAACGCTTAAGTCAGTTTAGGGTTAGAGTGTGCAGGTGGTTTACATCAAAGTTTAGAAATACCTTATTTGTGGTGATTGAACTCATATTTATAGGTGTTGATGGGTCTGGATTGTTTAGACCCAATCTGTTATATTTCGTTAATATGTTACGATTTGTTAATCTGTTATGATTTGCAAGTTTGTTACAATCCGTTAAGTTATTACGATGTTTGGTGTGTCTTGGTCAATTGTATAGTACATTAACAAAAACAAATGAATATTTGTTACTGTTAGGTTTCAAGGTTGTTGAAGATGAACAAGAAGATGACTTCTACAATAATATAAATTAAGTTAAACTTAATTAATTGACAAATAATAACGGATGCACCAAAAGAAAAAAAGACATCAAACATCAAAACTTTTTAAATGTGAGAAACACTTAATATATGAAAGAAAGATTATATAATTTAGTCTAGTAAAATAATTCATTAATAATAATTAATGGTTCTAGAAAAAAAAAGTCCAAGAAGATTTGAATTAAGTTTGATAACAATAAAATATTAAACATGACTACATTTTTTCTTCAAGAAAAAGTGTTTAATAACAAATCATAGAAGATACAAGTGTTAATATTATGCAAACTTTCTTTATATCTGATAAGTAATGTGTTTGCTCAAACAATACATGTATTGTCTTAAGTGAATATAATATTTTATAATATTTGTATGTTTATTCAATAATAAAGGGGATGTGATTTCCAACGTCTAACTAAGAAGACTCATAAAATCTTTTGTTATATCAACAATATCTTGGAGAATGAGGTAAAACTGCTTTACTTCAACAACTTCCTAACGCTTACTTTGTGAATCGTGAAAAAATCGATCTACTTTGTACAACTTTCTGCTTTAGACAATTTCAAGTAAAGGTTTTCTGTCCAAGAAGAGAAAAGTGCATCCAACTACCAAGATTTTGTTTAAAGAAGATAAGAGCATATAATACATCTCCTACGTCCAAGCGACTCAGACGCAAGAAAGACGTTCAAGTGAGTTTGAAGCTACTCAACGATAAGAAAGTGATTTGCAACAACTCTTTTCTTCAACACCTAGTTACCTAGGAGTGACTACAAACTGAAACAATTCTCATGTTGTATTCTTACAACATTAGTCTTTTTAGTGAAATGAATTGGTTGAATGAGAACTGAACGTAGTATGTGCTATCAGACGAATTAGTATAAAAACTTCTTGAATAATTTATTCCCTTCTTGTCTTTCTTATATTACGTGTTATTTTACCTGTACTAATTGAAGAGGAAGAAGATTTTGAGCTTAGTTTTTAAAATCTTTCTCAGTTCATTTGATTGGTATAAAATATCATTTGAATACATAATATCAAATTATATCTGCGAAATTTTCAAAAAGTTTTCAAAACATAAATCAACCTTCCACTTCTTGTGTTATACTTATTTTTCACAATTGATATTAGAACTCAATTCTCTAAGGGGTTGAAGGCCTCACATCGACTAGAGAAAAAGAATAAACATGGCATCCATGGAACCACATTTGATGATAGAAAAAGCTTTCCTCTCTAAGTCTTCTACGTTTCTGGGAGAAGACTTTCCTTATTGGAAAGATGGGATGAACATTTATGTGAAGTCCACACACTATCAATTGTGGCAAATCATCACACATGACGATTTTGGGATCTCATCCCTAAAAGAAGATTAGGAAGAAAAAGAGTTCAAATATATATGGTTGAACAACAACGAAAGGTACACTCTCACTTATGCCTTATACAAAAATGAATATAACAAAGTTTGTAGGTTGAAAATAAGCAAGGAGACGTGGAACTCCTTTATCTCCAACTACGAGGATAATGAAGATATGCAACTTAGGAAAAGTGTCACCCTCACACATCAATATGAATGTTTCATCATGAAGGATGGTGAAAGTGTGAACAACATGTTTGGAAGAATGCATTTTGAACGGGCTAGAAGCTCTCAGATAGAGCTTCTCCAAGGCTTAGATCAATCTAAAGCTACTAGATATGTTTAATTTCTGGGAGTCCAAGACAACGATCATTACTAATGCCCACTACCTAAAAGTCAAAATATGCATCTCCAAGATAGTAGTCGAAAGGAAGCCTCAACCTCATTAGATCAAGGTCTCAAAGTAAAGGTCAAGGATGCTCTTGTCAAACCTAAAGAAACTAGAGCTCTCAAAGCTTTAGAGGAGGATGAAACTGAGATATCCAAGATTGAGTCTAACAACTCAACCGATGAGGAAATATCTCTCATGTTCGAAAAGTTTAAGTAGATGCTTAAACAAAAAGAATAAGAAAATATAAGGTTTCCTCCACGAAGAAAGGAAGGCTCGTTCCAACAAAAAGAGGATGAAATCTCTCAAAGACATCAATTGCTTTTGAGTGCAAGAAGCCCAATCATATGCAGATTGAGTGACCTAAGCTAAAAAGAAAACCAAAGTTTAAGAAGAAAAGTATGATGTCAACATGGGAAGATTCAAACTTTGTGTCAGACTCTAGCTCAAACGAACATTCCAACCTATGTCTACTTGCTGACATTGGAAGAAATACATTCCAATCCCATCTTTGACTTTCTATACGCTTCTAATTCATCTTGCTCATCCTCTGACGATGAGGATGATAATGATCTTTCATATGAGGATCTCCTCAATATTAGCATTTCCATTTCGGAGCAATATTTAAAACTTAAGTAAAAATTTAAAGGTTTGCCTCTTGAAAACAACAAGCTCAAAAATGTTAAGATTGCAAGTAACGAGAATGTATCAGCCTAGAACAAGATATATCTTCATATGCTGATAACTAAAAACATCTAAAAGGAAAAATAATATTTTGTAAGTATGATTTGCAAAAGTTTTATGAAAGATCCAAAACTCTAAATCTGTTGTTTTCAACTCCAAACATGTATTAGATAAGTCTGGCCTCGATTATGATCTCAAAAGTAAGAAAGATAATAACAAAACTTTTACTAAAAATAAAGAAAGAGATTTTATTCTCATTGTGGTAAACTTGGACACTCCAATGTTAAGTGTATACACAAAAGAAAACTCCTAAAGCTATCAGGAAAGGACCTGAGAGAATTTGGGTACCAAAGGATATCATAATTCTTATTGCAGATATGCTTTATGGGAATAGGCTAGGAATTATACTGGTTCCTGGACAGTAGATGCTTGCGACACATGATGGACACAAATTCTATGTTTGTCAACCTAAAAAGACATGACAGAACCAAGGTTGTCTTTAAAGGCATCGACAAGGGTAAGATCTTCAAAATAGGTATTGTAGGTATTTTTACCCTTGTTTTAATAAAAAAAAATGTTTTGTATGTTGAAGGACTCAAATGTAATCTATTGAGCATATGTAAATTATGTGACAATGGTTATATGTTATCCTTTAATAATGATACATCTATACACTCATTGTCTAATGGACAAGCAATCTTTACTAGTAAACGAAAGACAATTTTTGTAAGATTGATTTGTTGGACCTCAATATGAAAAATGTCACCTACTTGCTTTCCAAAAAATATGAAAGATAATTATGGCACAAAAAATTAGGACATTTAAATGTAAAATATATTTCAAAGCTTTCAAAGAAAAATTGTTAGAGGTTTACCAAATCTTTCATGAAAAACTCATCTTTCTTTGCAAAACATGTCAAAAGGGAAAGGAAAAAGTTCTTTTAAATCCAAAAACTATGTTTCCTCTACTAGACCCCCGAAACTTTTGCATATGGATCTATTTGGTCCTACGAGGATTATAGTTTGGGAGGAAAGAAATATGGTTTGGTCATCATTGATGACTATGCTAGACTTACATGAGGTTTCTTCTCTACCCACAAAAGTGAGTATTTCTTTGTGTTTTAGGTATTCTACAAAAGAGTATAGATGGAATAGTGTTTATATATCTCAAATATCATATGTGACCTTGGTATTGAGTTTGAAAATGGAAAGTTTTGGATGTTCTATTAATTTAATGGCATATACCACAGTCTCTCTTCACCAAGAACATACCTCAATAAAATAGGGTTGTGGAAAGAAAGAACAATACTCTCTAAGAGATGACAAGAATCATGCTCTATGAAAACTCTTTACTAGACTGAGATAATTAATACTACTTCTTATGTACAAAAAGCATAATACTCATTAGACCCATGCTTGAAAAGATTACCTATGAATTGTGAAGAAACAAAAACACCCAAGATCAGTTATTTTCACGTTCTTGGTTGTGCTTATTTTATCCTTAACACTAAAGATTAAATTGGAAAGTTTGACTCCAAGGTTGATAAAGGTACATTCTTGGTTATTAAAAAAGATCAAAGGCTTATAGAGTTTATAACTCTCGTACTTTGATAGTCAAAGAAATCATAAATGTCAAGTTTGACAAGTTTTCTGAAACTGATAGAATACTATCAAATCCCAAACAATACTCAAGGGATTAGCCAATAGTTTCTAAGTGTCCAACTACTCAATAGGTTAGTTAGGAGTGGTTGATATGAAATAATACTCGTATTATACTTTATAACATTAGTCTACTTAAGTGAAACTCGATCTATTGATTAAAATCTAGATGTAGTCTGCTATGTCAGACGAATCAATATAAAAATATCATGTGTAATTCTCTTTTTCTTTGTCATTTTTACTTTTCATGTTATTATTGTTTGTACTAATTTAAGAGGGACTGTCACTGTAAAAATCAAGTCTGAGAAACATTTTTAAACTAGTGAATCTGTTAAATGAAAAGCTATGTTTGACGTATCTATCAAACGCAAGCATTAAGAAAGTTGTTGATAGATATTCTATCGTATAAAACTATAATATGAAGTTATCATCATCATATGTATTTATGAAAAAAATTCAGAAGATTATTAAAACACAATTCAACCCTCTCTTCTTATGTTTTTCTTATATAACATATAATGTAAGAAGGATAAGAGGCAAAAAGATTTACGGAATGTATTTTTATACTAATTTGTTTGATAGTCCCAAATTATATTTAGTTTTTAATAAACATGATCAAGATTTCACTAATGTAGACTAACACTGCAAATATACAAATCAAGTATTATTTAGACCCAATAGCTTCTAGCAAAATAACAAGAGTATTACCACTCCTATAAACATGAATATTATTTGGAAAACAGTCACTCTTGGTTAAGACCCGAGGATTATTTGTAACGTAGTTACTCCTAGTTAAAATTGAATATCTTTGAAACACAACCACTTTTTGACTAAATACAAGTATTATTTAGAACACAATCATTTCTAACCAAGATCAATTATTTTTTGGAGCACATCTACTCGTGACTAAAATCATATTATTTATAATGTAATTACTCTCAAATAAAGCTGAGTATTATCTGGAATGTAGTCACTTCTAACTAAGACCTAGATAGTGTTTTAACACAATAACTTCTAGTATAAAATAAGTTACATATTAAGGAAATGAAAAAAATTATAAAATATAAATAATTTGTTAAAATTTATTAAGTTTAAAAAAATTAATGTCACGTATGAATGAAATAATTGATTAAATTATTATAATGTTGCACAAACCATTAATAATTACAAGATGGTTTAACTTTTATACTTAAATGTTCAACGCGAAAGAATCATGAAGAAACATTGATTTTTTTTTCCAAATTAAAATTTACACCAAATAATCCCTAAATAAATGATTTATGACTTAAAAAATAATACTTAAAGTAATACTTATTATCCGATTAATTTTATTTATATTTATATTTATCCAATTTAATGCTCTTTCTTTCCAAATATTAAATGAAATTTCATTTACTCTTAACTAAATATTTTAAAAAAATTACTCAATTTATTTTTATCTATTTCTAATTTGCTTATTTCCGATTATTACTGTATAAATATATTAATATGCTAAAACATATGAAGTAAGTCTTAAGCTAAAAAGATATACTATGCCAAATTTCATTTTACTTATTTATAGGAATTTAAAATTTATTTACATTCATACATATGAGTATCATAACAAAGTTTGACAATACGCAATAACGGATAAAAAATGGAAAATAATTTGACTTCAAAAATTTATTTCTATAAATTATTTTATTTATCTAGATAATTATTTATAAAACATTTTCCCCTTTTATCAATATTGTATTTATATTATCTATTTTTTACAACTCAATTATTTCAATCATCTCAAACACTTTCATTTTTTTCACTTCTTTTTTTATTCATAAATTTTTCTTTTAACATTTTTTAATTTAAATTCCTTAAAACATATGTAATTCTAAATAACTATTTATTCAATTTTTTACTTCTCTATGTTAATATATTCTATACACTTACCTTTTTAATTATAGTTTTACAACTCAATCATTTCAACTATATTAAGCACTTTTCATGATTTTTTCACAATTCTTTTTTCTCTCTTTTTTGTTCATAAAATTTCTTAATTTGCATTTTTTTCATTTAAGTTTCCTTTAGATAGATGCATTTTATAATGATTACTTATTCAAATTTTTACTTCTCTAAGTTTTTATATTCCATACAATTATTTTTTTAAATAAATATATTCTTTACAACTCAATAATTCCAATTATATCAAACACTGTCCATTAATTTTTTTTACAATTCTTCCTTTTCAATTTTTGTTCATACATTTTTTATTCTTTTAAATATTTTTTTAATTTATATTTCCTTAAAATATATGTATTTATAAATATTTAGTTATGAATATATGTATTTATTCATTTTTTAATTTATATTTATTTATCTACACTTTTATTTTTAAAATAAATATATTGTTTACATTTTTTTCCAAATCAATATTTTTTGCCAAAAAAAGTATTTAACAACAAATTCATGTAACTATTAGATTTAAACGAATCAGACCCACACAAGAAATTGATATTACCTTCAATCCAAAACTTTAATGCCTTGTTGCTTCCCACCATGAAAAGTTTTCATCGCAGAATTGCGAAGAAAGCTCGTCCTTCAATAAATAAAAATTATTTAAAAGTGAGAAACGACAAAATAAAATCCAATCTCAAACTTTATTTGTAACGAAGCGCTAATTTGCAAGTGAATATTTTAATTATAATAATAAAGTTATAAATAATAATTATAATAATAAAATTAATAAATAATAAGAGAAATAATAATAAATTAAAAATTATAATAATAATTAAATAAATTTATAAAATGATAACAATATCATTAATAATAATAATTTACTTTTTATTTTAAAATAATAAATAATTTTATAATTTTATTAACTAAAAATAATAATTTATTAATAATATTTAATATAATAAATTAATTATAATTAATTTTAATTATAATTTTATCTATTAAAAGATTATTTTATGAATCACACATATCACATTACTCACAAACTTTTATAAACTTTCTTTTTATTTCTCACCATCTTTCCCTTAATATAGACACATATAATTTCCACTCACTTTCACCTCAAATCTACTATTTTCCACTCCCATAAATCCATATTCAAATCCAAACACACCCGAAAACATTAAATTTTTGAGTCTTATTTCTTATATATTGCTCAATTTTCTTATTTTTACTTTTACTTAATGTGAGACTTAGACTCACACTTGAATATTTAACAATCTTCCCCTCAACTGAGAGTCTTTCCTCTACATTGATACATCTCCCTCGAACGGAAACATTTTTAAACATGAGTACCTTTCCCATAAACAATCGTCATTTACTTGTACTGTCGTTTATACACTTAACTTAACATGCTTGTTTGAAACCTTTATAAAAAACTTTCGATATAAAAATTAAATTGTACTAGTCTGGATTAAGAAGTCATCCAAATAAAAATATATAAAATGAAAAGTATGAAAAATATAAACATACCACTTTCATTTGTTAAGCCATATAATGAGTCTCTATGCTCAAGAACACACTTGCATCTAATAAGACCATGCTCATAAAGAAATGTTTTACAATTAATTGTTTAAACATAAAATCAAAATCAAATAAATATATTAAACTTATATTAAACTTTGACTTAAGAAGGTTGTTAGTCTTCACAAAGTTAAATTTCCATAATGATTTTTGACGTAGAACAATTTTAGTTTTACATTCAAGAGATTTTTTTTTCATGTAAACAAGTCTTCACAATATCTTTATAAGACAAGCAAAAGAAGTATTTTCTATAAACGTAAAATAAATATTTGATGTATTTAAATTATACCATAAAAATGTTTAAAAGTTATGTATCTTTATTATTTGTCTAAACCTATTATATTATAAAATAAATATATGTACACAAAATATTTTTCATATGTCAACAAATAAAACACTTGTATCTATCATAATCTAGTCCTGACACTTGTATTTATCATAATCTATTGCTAACATAGTTTTTTATGTATTAAAATTTATCTAACAATTATAAAAAGAACAATTAAAAATTATATAGTATAATAATTTACATAAGTAGAATAATGCGTCAGTGTTCCATCCTCGTTCTTATTAAAATTTGCAGGTAAATATTCATTCTGTACCAATTTTTGAATAAGCAGTCATTTATTTTACCTAAAATGTTAATTGTTATTTGAACTCGAAAATAAAGATGACAAAAGGTCTTAATACGAGTGCCTGATCATTTTTAAATTACGTGAACGACATTTTTAACTGGAATCCAATAATTATAATATTTTACTTAAAAAATATATGTTTATTAATTTAATTTTCACTAAAAACGATATTTGACAAAACACAATATTAAAAAAAATAATCCCAAAGTGCTATTACTTTTAGGTGTTATAAATTACTATTGGTACATGGAATTAGTTAAAACAATATGGAAGAAGTTCCATAGACCAAGGAACTTTTTCTTGTAAACGGAAGTTAAAAATTATGAAACGTTAAGTTTTAACCATTGTTATACCGAGTAGTTGCAATTTTTTTTTTATATTTCTTGTTAATTCAATGTCCTCCCTATAAATATGTGTATCGTAATTTTTGAGTGTGAAACTTAACATTATAATCTCAAAATGTTTGGATTGTTAAATAGAATTAAAGATAAATTATTACCTTTTAAAAGTAGAAATGTTACATTTTTTTCTCGGTTAAAATGTTTGGCTCATTAACCTGGAGTTTAAAACTTAATTGAACACAACTTTGCTTTAGAAATTGTTATTTCAATCATCAATAATAAAATCTAGCATTAAAAGTTTTTTCTTTTATCAAATTTCACATTTTTGAGTTAATTTTCTGGATTTGTTGTCCAATTTTAGTTCTTACGCAAGATTAGTCATGAACAATGAAAATGATCGAGAGATCAAAACAAACATAAAATTTAAAATTTGACAAAAGTTTGAAACTTATTTAAACTAGAGTTTACAACAAAGCTTTGGCATAATGAAGTAAGTCACTTGGCTTTGAAAACCCTTGTTAAAGATTATAATATCTTAAACCACATAAAGATATAGCTTGGAAGGAAAACTTTATCTGAACTCTAAGTTAATTAGATGTTTAATATAATAACTCTGTGGTACTAAATGTTAGAATATTATAAAAGATTCTGATAAAAGTTTTGAAAAAAAATTCTTTTAACGGCAACATAAGGGCCCCCATGAAAAGTTTTAAGGAACTAGGGACTTAGATAATGTGACATTAATTTTTTAGTGTAATAATTTGAATTCTCTTTCTCTCTCCCACCAGAGCAACTTTGAACTGTGACAGCTCTTCTATGTCCCAAAGTGTTGGCCTTCTTCCAACTCCTCCTTCAGTGACACTCTCCAAACCTTTTCTACTTTTTATAGACTCAAGAGAGAGAGTGTGTGTGTGTGTTAGAAAGCAACTTGTTAGAGAAAACCAGAAACACAAGCTTTGTGTTTTTTCTCTCTCCCTCTATTCATTCTGCATTTGGTGCAAGAAACAGACTTCAATCATAATTTATAGCTACAGATATGTCAGGTCACTGGGGTATTCTTGTTTCAGATCCATGGCTTCAGAATCAGTTCACCCAGGTGGAGCTTCGCAGCTTGAAATCCCAAGTAAGTTCATCATGGTTCTTAAGGAACTTTCTTTAGTATTTAATGTTGTTTTCCTTGAATACTGGAATTTGATGTTGTTGGTGCAATTGGGGTGGTGGGTTGTGGCTTTTTTAATGGTTGGTGCAGTTCTTGAGCATGAGGAGGGAGAGTGGAAGGCTTACGGTTGGGGACTTGGCTTCCAAGATGTCAAGGTTGAAGATTGTAGGAGAGAATCTTAGTGAAGAAGAAAGAGCTTCTTATATTCAGGATTTGTATCAGGACACAGGTGAAGAGGTTGATTTTGAATTGTTTCTCAAGGTGAGCTTTATCATCCATCTGCTCCTTTCAAAAATCAGCTTTTTAAGGATATTGGATCCTTGTACTTTTTTTATATATCACCCTTTTTTTCCTTCCTAGTAGTGATTTTTTTCCTGATCTGTTCTAATCTTCACATCTATTCAATTTCAATATCTATGAAATGTGACGAGGAGAAATGAAATTAGTGTTAACTGGTGTATTTTTCTTTTCTTTAGAACTAAAAATGGTAACATGATATCATGAGCTGGTTGATTGAATGAGGCTTTTCTTTGTATTTAATTCAAGAGGAAACAAAGAAAAGAAAGAGAAATAAGGGGATGAATAAATAAATTCTCCATTTTCCCTATTGTTTGAACCCTTGATCCAAAAGATCTATACAAAGTTTTGGTCCAGAAAGAAAAAAGAGTTGTAATTAAAAAACAACGTTTAATCTGCACTTCCCAGAAACTTGGAGAATTTTTTTCATTTTGCCTTGCATATTTTGAAGTGTAGCCTTATTTTGGGAGAATTTCAGTTGCTTTCGTAACTAAACATCATACGGGGGATTAAGTTTGGAACTGGTTCACCATTTACAAAAGTCAAACAGTTTGAGTAGTTGTGTCCAAATCATAATTAATTTGAGTGATTTTAATAATGGTGCTAGAATGATGACAGGTTTACTTGAAACTACAAACTTTTGCAAGTTCTAGAACGGGGAGTAATGCAAAAAACTCATCAGCTTTCCTCAAGGCTGCAACTACCACATTGCTTCACACAATAAGTGAATCTGAGAAGGCATCATATGTTGCACATATAAATAACTATCTTGCAGGAGATGAATTCCTCAAGAAATGCCTTCCTATTGATGCTTCAACCAATGACCTATTTGAAATAGCAAAAGATGGTGTTCTTCTTTGGTACTATACATATATTGTTTAATTTCTTGTGTTGCTCTTTATAACTCAGTTTTTTCACCCTTTAATAAGAATTGCATTTGTTGCAGTAAGCTTATTAATGTGGCTGTTCCACGGACCATTGATGAAAGGGCAATCAATACAAAGAGATTACTTAATCCATGGGAAAGGAATGAAAACCACACGCTTTGCCTGAACTCTGCTAAAGCAATTGGATGTACAGTAGTCAACATTGGAACTCAGGACTTCATTGAAGGAAGGGTATGTTTGGTGCTTTCTAATTTTTGCACATGAATCTGGAACTATAACACTGATAATGAATCTCAGAATTAATTATTATATTAGACTTAGGATGTGCCACTTGCAAGGTAGAGTTACTAGGTTTCTTCATATTTAAGATATTTTTGTTTTACTGTGATAATCCAAGCAACTGTAGATCCATTTTATGCCTTGCCGAGGTTCATATAAAAAAAAACTTGTCCAAATCACGAGCACTAAGGTGGATTATAATTTTTTTATTAGAGTTAATTCTCAACATTGTTATAGGACTTGTTAGCCCATTTTATCAGAATATCTTTCTTGTAATTCAGTTTTCTCATTTAAGCCTGTATTGATCATGTAAAATTACTCCTTCATATTTCTGATATTGATTATTTTATTTTAACTTCAGCGTCATCTGGTGCTTGGATTGATTTCACAGATTATTAAGGTAAATGGTAATTAATTCGAAGTTCAGATTTTGTTTAGATTGCTAACATTTATTACCATATATATGAATAAGTCTTCATTTTTTGTATGTAATTATGCATTCTTGTTTTGGTATCAATGAAATTAGTAGAGACTGCATGCTGCATATTAAATTTTACAAGGAAAAATTTTTGACATTCCTGATGGTGGTTGCTACATTAGATACAACTATTGGCGGACCTGAACCTGAAGAAAACTCCACAGCTTGTGGAGTTGGTCAGTGATAGTGAGGTAAATACTTGTTTTCATTATCTTTTCATACTTTTCATCATTGTTGTATTCGTTACCTTCAAATTTCTGAAATAACAGGGTATGGAAGAGTTGATGAGTCTGGCACCAGAAAAGATTCTGTTAAGGTGGATGAATTTCCATTTGAAGAAATCAGTTTACAAGAAGATAGTCACGAACTTCTCCTCTGATGTCAGGGTAATTGAATATGTTTCAAACATATGTATTTATGATGTTAAAGTGTGTTTTGTTCATAGGAGCAGCCTCTGGAATAATAATTTGTTGATTGGATTTACTATTGGAAGTTGGAACTTTTAGTATTAGTATTAATGAGCTGCAGGGGTTTGAAATCATTTTCATCTGATGGTAAATAGGAGATGAGTAACTTTAATCTTGAGGATTAATAAAGTGACTTATGCCATGAGGAATTTTTTGAGTAAAACACATTTCTTGCAAGATTTTTTGTACACTTTTTCTACTTTTCATGCTGGGAAATACAGGAAACCATTAGTCAGTGTTATGAACTATTAATTTTAGCAAAACCTTTTTGAAAAAAGTTCATGCAAATAGCCTTTTTCTTAACATATATGGTTCTGACACTGCAGGATGCAGAGGCTTATGCTCACCTTCTAAATGTTCTTGCACCTGAATACACTAATCCACCCACATTGGCTATTAAAAATCCTTACGAACGAGCAAAATTAGTTCTTGAACATGCTGATAAGATGGGTTGCAAGCGTTACATAACGGCAAGAGATATAGTGGAAGGTTCCCCAAATCTTAACCTTGCTTTTGTTGCGCATATTTTCCAACACAGGTGATAATAATCTTTCTATTGAGCACATATTATTGTTTAAAATGTTTCATTTTTGAGTTGTTGGTGATAGATAAGACATGAAATGGAGTTTTATTTTAGGATTTGATTAAGGATTGTTTTATTGAAGTGGTTTATTTTTATATCTGAGGTACTTTTTCATTCTGGACTTTTGTGAGACCCTAACTATAGACTCAGAAACAGCTTTCAGCCTTGAGTAAAAGAAACAACCTTTTTTATTCTCTGTGACTGATTATGTTCTCAATGAATCATTCCCTGTTGAATCTCATCACTATCACCATAGTTCTGGGGGCCACACACTTTTGTTTTCTTCTGTTGTTATCATTTTATTTGATGCTTTTTCTGCAAGAAATTGCCAGATTGTTTATTCTCCAATATATGCAAGCAAACTCAATTTCCCTCTTACAGGAATGGACTATCAACCCAAGCAAAACAGAGCTCCCTCCTTGAAAACTTGTTAGATGACACCCAAGACTCTAGAGAAGAGAGAGCATTTCGCCTCTGGATTAATAGCCATGGAAATTCAACATATATCAACAATGTCTTTGAGGATGTCAGAAACGGGTGGAGTATCTTATTTTCACTATATCTCTTACAAATGTGGAATATGAATTGGTCCTGTTAATTTTGTCTATGAAACTGAAAACCGTGAGATAAGAATTTTATAATCATTCAAATAATAGCAATGTATGTTTAAATAATTCTGACAATTAGGAATTGTGTGATGATTTGATGATATTGACATATGAGATTTACATTTTCTAAATATGTTGTACTTCTTTACAGGTGGGTACTCTTGGAGACTCTAGACAAAGTGTCACCAGGGATTGTTAATTGGAAGATTGCTAATAAGCCACCTATTAAGTTGCCATTTAAAAAAGTAGAGAATTGCAATCAAGTTGTGAAAATAGGGAAACAACTTAAATTTTCCCTGGTAAATATTGCTGGGAATGACATTGTGCAAGGTTATAAAAAATTAATACTAGGTGAGTTGTTGGCCTGAAAATTATGTTCTGTTGCTTGGTTTGAGTCAATTGATCTACTGAAAATATGCCAACCATCAATTCATTGTTCTTGTAACCCTTCTACAAAACTTTTTATCAGATGTTAGAGGATGCTAACACTATCTAACAAAATATGGTTGGTTTTATCTTCAGCATATTTGTGGCAGTTGATGCGATACAACATCCTACAACTTCTAAAAAACTTGAGATTTCACTCTCATGGGAAGGAAATAACTGATGCTGATATTCTGCGATGGGCAAACAGCAGAGTCAGCAGTTCAGGAAGTCAAAGCCGAATGGATAGTTTCAAGGTATTTTGGATTAAGTCAGTGTTGCATGGTGCTTTTTGGACCAATAATTTGTAAAACTTATTCAGAGAATAAACTGATACCGACATAGGTTCGTTAATTGTTATAATTATTGAAATTGCAGGACAAGAGTGTATCAGATGGAATTTTTTTCCTTGAGCTTCTTAGTTCTGTGCAACCTAGAGCTGTAAATTGGGGTCTTGTAACAAAAGGAATAACCGGTATGTTTTCTTTCTACTCTTCAATCTTTGGCTTGCATGCATGTTTTCTGAATATCCTTCTCTGAGTCACATGATGATGTGGACTACAATAATTGTGTTCCTTCTAGAGTTTTGGATTCCTCATGCTCATCCATGCCTTTGCTTGAAAACTGTAACATTACTCATTTCATTGGGTTTTTCTATTCTTATTACATCATTAAAGCAAACATAGCTTTTCATTATTCCTGTTATCCTGTCCTACTTTGGTTGTAGTATGTAAGAAAATCATGTCTTGGGCCATTTATAATCATTAACACCTGACAACTGGCAGATTCAATAATCCATTTTTATTGCAATTGTGTTGATTATGTCTTTATATATTTTATATGATTTAAATTCCAAACTATCATGAAATTCTCTCAAGCTGAAGCTATCTCATTCCTGCTACATGAAGTGAACTACAAAAATCATGTTCTTGACTTGCATAATTGTGTTGCATGAAATGGACATAAATTTTGAAACATGTTTTGGAAGACCAGGAGAAGATTTGTGTTAAGAAATGCTTAATGTCTGGTTTATAAATCGTGCAGATCAGGAGAAAATGATGAATGCCACCTACATTATCAGTATTGCAAGAAAGCTTGGATGTTCAATATTCTTGCTTCCTGAAGACATCACTGAGGTAGTTGGAATCAATACTATAGCATTGCTCCCATCTCATCTCTTTTCAACCTTCATATTGAGGTTCATTGTCATTGACTTCAAACATTTAACAAACATTCACCTTTTACTCCATTGCTGAAACATCAGTTTTAGTGCATGTTTAGAAAAATACTTATTTAAGGTAAATAATCCTCAAAAGTTTTAAATTGCAAGATTTTGACACCATCATGGATGTTATGGACAAATGTGTCTGCAATTGTATTTGGTGTTTTTTTATAACAACTTTTGAATGCTATTTTACATATTGGCAGGTGAATCAAAAGATGATCCTTACACTAACAGCTAGCATAATGTATTGGTTCTTGAAACACCCTCTGGAAGAAAGAACAGTAGGGAGCTCAGACAGTGAGAGTGGGAGCCAATTGGAGACTACATCAAATTCAACACTGGATGATTCTGCTTCTGATTCATCAGCAGAAGAGAATGGAAGCATGTAAATATGACTTGTGAAAGTTTTTGTAATGATCAATATATAAATAATTGAACCCACTCTTTAGATCAAAAGATCAAAATGTAATGGTTTCAATGGCAAATTTTCCATTGGACTTTTAGATTCTAATATACTACACAACAAACAAGGATTAAAAGTTTGAAGAAAAAAAATCGCCGTCTGTGGGAATCGAACCCACGACCACATGGTTAAAAGCCATGCGCTCTACCAGCTGAGCTAAGACGGCTGAATAATTTCTATATTATTGTATATTTAGAATAAAATACGTAAATTTTATTGAAAACATGATTCCGACAAAATTGATGTCTTTTTCAGATTCTGGTAAGTGAATAAAGGAAATATGAGTATTTTGAATTTATGTAAAGAATAAATTTTAAAAATTCGCCGAATTCATTTGATAAGTGATTGAAAGAGGTTTATAAAAAATATATTAGTTAAACATGATATTTGAAGGAGAAAACAATTCTCAACATAGTAGGAAAAAAATTTAAACAAATAATAACTTTAAAGCTTTTCATGAATCCGTTCTCGAATTAAATGGATTTATTTGCGGCAAAAACTTCCTGTACCCATCACAGCTTACCTGTACCTCATCACTTTCAAAAATACCAAAAATACCCTTTAGATAAAAATGAATTTAAAAAAAAAACTTTTGAAAATATATTTTAGAAAGTATTTTTCAGAATATAAATTTTATATTTTGGAAAATATTTTCCGGAATATATTTCTGAAGAAATTTTTTTCTGAATATAAAATTTATATTATGAAAAAAGCTTTCTAAAAAGTATTTTCTGAAATATAAATTTATATTTTGAAAAATATTTTTCGAAAATTTTTTGGAAAATTTGTTCTGAAAGTTAATGATGAAGGTATTTCTGTACTTTCGCATATGTGATGGAGTCGACGTCAAAATTGATGGGCTAGAAGAAGGTTTTGCCTTTATTTAGGGTTGCACAAGTCCAAATGAACAGTTTTGCCAATCTAATGCTAATAAATAAAATGTGAAGCTAAATAAAAATAAAACATTAAAAGAATAGGATACTTAGGTACTTTTATGGTTAAATAGTCCTTGAATGATGATATAATACTTTTATGTAGTATGTAAATATGATATAAAAATATTTATAGGTGGTTTAACATATCAATTATGTTACCATTTTGGACAAATAAATTCTTTATTTCACAAATATTTTAATATAGATGGAATTTTACACTTTAAAATGATATTTATAGTTTATTTTATTTTATTTTATTTTATTCTTCAACCCTAAACCCTAATCCTAAACCAATATGTTAACCTATACAATATCTAGGACTAGTGTGTGCTTGCTTAAAATTAGTTATTTTGATAATGAGTTTGGTAGAAAGTTAAGAATTAGGAACTTTATGAGTAAACTATGTAACCCCACCCGTTAGGATAAGAAAAAAAAAAGAAGAATCCTTGGTTTTCTTTCTCTCATTTCACTTTCCATATTATCTTTCTTGTTTCTTAATTTCACTCTCCGTAGTAGCTGAGGATCCTAAGACCATTTCTAACCGATTATAATCTCAATCAAAGTAAGTTCTTATTTACTCTAAGTATCCTTTGTTCTATGTTTTTCGTTAAATTTTTGTCATCAATATTAGTGGGAATAATTGAGAAAAGTGTTTCTCTGAACTTGATTAAGGTTATACTAAAAGTTGGTGTTATTTGGATAACTTGTCCTAGATCCCTAAAGTTGAACTGGTATTATTGCCTGATTGGAGGAATTGATAGGGGATGTTGTCTGAGGTAAGGGAAGCTAGTTTTTACTTCAAATAGAACTTTATGTTAGAATATCTGGATGTGTGGGTGACGTGATCACCAATTTCAAAGCTTCTTTGTAGGAATTGTTTTCGGCATGAACGTGAATTGTTTTGATTGGAAATGAGTTTGATAAATTTGGTAGATGTATGTTGTTATCATGTTAAAGAAGTTTTTGGAAGATATTTGATGATTTAACCATTAAGTATTGTTATGATTACCAAAAAATTCTTGCATGATGTATGAGTTATGCTTGTTTGAGTACATTAAGTATAACATATCTATGTTTAACACAGATCTTCAGGTTTCACTGATGATCTAAGTCACATAGACTAAGATATCAGGTGGTGAGAAGCTGATGAGGGAGTTCATACACATTGGGATCGTTGGTAGACACTCAATATTGGATGTTTGAACTATGAAGCTCGAACACGGGGATAATCACTCGCTTCCCCACTTCGACACACCTCCGACACGGATACGCTGTTGGAACAACACCGCATCAGACACCCTCCTCTCCATTGGACACGGTCAACGATCTTAGATACGCGTTCAAGACATGGTTAACCCTTATTGAACACACATTTTTTACCAAAATCACAAAATCCACACGCAAATCGTAACAAAATATTTATAAAATCTAAAACAAATATACTCAAATCTGGAAATCTTATCATATAAAATATTTTGATTCCTTAAATTACTTTGAAAATTAGTGTAAATTTTGGAAGATACAATAGAAACGAATCAAAAAGCAAAAGAGGAAAAACAAAAGAAGAAGAAGAAGAGTCGCCTGGTGGAATACGTTTTCTGTAGTGGGAGATGATTTCTCTAGTGAAGGTCCCTATGTGGTGGAAGACGCTTGTTTTGGTGGAGGAAGCTTCGTTTGGTAGACGATACTGTGGAAGACGAGTTATGGAAGACGAGTTGTGGACGACGAGTTGTGGAAGACGACGAAGGTTGATCAGACTATCCTGTTTTTTTTTTTTTTTTCTAGAAGGGAGTTGAAGAGTTAGAAAGAAACTATAACTTTATTTTAAATATTTTATTATTATTTTTTCGTTTGTTAATTTTGAGTATAAAATCGTACCTACAGAGTTAAAATGCAAAAAGCACTGAAAATATATTATTGATTATTAATAATTATATTTATAAAATTTATTATATAATACCAGTTTTCTAATAATTATGTTTTATTTATTTTTAAAATTTGAATTATATTTTTTATTATATAATACCATTTTTTATTTACCAGTTTTATTTATATTTTTCAATTTTTATTTAATTTTTATTATATAATACCAATTTTTATTTATATGTTGTGAATTTATCTATATGTTATAAATTTATTTCAATTTTGATTTAAATTTTATTATATAATATCAATTTTTTATTTATATGTTGTAAATTTATATTTATATAGTACCTATTTTTCAATTTTATTTATATGTTATAAATTTATTTGTGATTGTTTTATTTATATTAATAATTATACTATAATTAATTTTTAATTTGTCACATGTTTTATTTTTTATAATTATGTTATAAATTAGTTTCTATTAGATAAAATTTTTGTATATAAGTACATTTGTTATATTTTTTTTAGGAAATTAAGATGAATAATCAAGCTATAGAGCAAGAAGATGAAACAAAACATTTGTGGAAATATGTTTCAAAATTAAGAAAAACTCTTAGTGGTGGGGGAAGTGTAGTTTATGTGATTTTTTCATTCAATGGATCTTACACTAGGGTAAGAGCTCATTTATTACAAATTAAGGGAGAACGAGTTAGAAGTTGTCCAAAGGTGAGTTTGTCAAAATTTGTTGAGTTTAAAAAATTAGACAATGAAACAACATTGAAAATAAAAATTTCAAAGAAGAAAAAGGTTCCTCTACCACCTGTATCCGACGAAGGAAATCAAACAAACAAGACCCTTAGCCTTAGATTAAAAGGTCCTTTGGAGTCTTATTTCAATATTCAAGCCAGAGATACTCTTGATTATGAAATTGCGAGGATGTTTTATTCTTCAGGTTTAGCCTTTAATTTAGCAAGAAGTCCTTATTATAGAAGTGTATTTTCTTATGCATATAATACTTCTAATCTTAGTGGATATGTGCCACCAACATATAGTAATAACTTCACATATATAAGAACAATGCCAAGCAACTAATTAGGAAAAATTGTGAGTTTCCTCACAGAATTCTATGATTCCATGTTTTTGCAGTCTATATTCATGTCATATCATATGCAAAATCACAAAATAGTGAATTGGTGAGATTGACTTACTTCCTCATAAAATTGGTGGAATCATAGGGGTTTTGTGACCATAAAAAACATGTCCACCTTTTGTCTATTAACAGGGAAACCCACTCCAAATGGTTTAAAAAACAAATAAAAAGTCATAGATTGGAAATGATGCACACACAAATAGTTCCCATAATTTTTTTTATCAAAATTTGTATTCTTTCTCGACTTCTCTTTTGTGTTATACAATTTATGTGACTATTCTTTTCTCTTCTATTACCTTAACTTCATGTACTTTACATGTCTATTTTAACTACTCATCTCTTTTGATATTTATTTTGTTTTTTATAAACAAATTTTATACACATATTTATTGTAGCTAATTAGAGTGTTTATTATTCTTTCACTGCTTAAATGTTTATTCTTACACTACTTTTGGTAAATGAGTCATACAAGGAGAATAAGTCATAAATTATCCTTAAGATAAATGAGAGATAAATTGCAGAAGAGAATAAAAACTTTGGAAGAAGAAAAAGAACTTACCTTGGATCAAGAGTGAAAATGGTAGAAAACAAGAAGAAAAATAGGATGATGAGAAATGAATCTTTTATCTTTGGTTTTTATGATGGCCAAAAGTTTAAAAATATTAAAGAATGACAACTTGAGTTTGTTAGAATATGCTCCAATACACCATGAATTTTTGATTAAGTGTTGTTAAACAATAAAACATGAATCATAAAAATACTTTGTATGTAAAAACATAAGTTTTATAAAAGACAGATTGTGCGAGACACTGTGTTTCGTCTGGTAGATGAAATACAACACATGTGTTCTCTTTACTTCGTCTAATCATATAGACGATCTGCTTGCACATAGTATTTTAAGCTAACCTTGCACCTAACAAAAAAATTATGAGTTTATTCTGTGTTACAGAATATGTTCTCATCTTCACATCTACCAAGAAGATCTCATAAACACAAGTTAATGTCAAAGATATTTTAAAGATGTGTTAAAACTATTTAACACCAATGCACATTTTGACTCGCACCATGTCAACTCTGGAAAGGTTATTTGTGTCGTACAATCCTTTGCTTTACTCTAGTTAGGTTAAAATATCTCTAACTAAGGCATGATAAGTTATGCCAACTACTAAGATGTTGCTTAAAAAATAGATAAAAGCATTTAATATTGGATCGACTGCAATTAATGCATCTTTGTGTTTATGTGTGAATAAACGAAATCTTGAAGATACAATTAATGCATCTTTGAAAAAAGAATTTGCAAGGCTTTTTCTCAACTTTGTATTTAAAGAAATCTTTTAAGTTGAAGACAAGAATAACCAATGATAAAGAATTGCAAAAACCCTATCAATTTTGTTACTCAAAGCTTTTAATGCTTAGAACTTCACAATAACATTGTTGGTGTTCAAATAGCAAACTAGTATTGTTTTAAACCTTGTATTCGTTGTAAGACACTACCTGTCTTTCTAGTGAGCAAAACTTTGTGATTTTTTAGATCACTTCTTTTATTCACCTAACCCTTAGCTAGGAGTGGTTACATTCCAAACAATACTCATGTTTAGTCATGATGGTTCAGGTTCAAAGAATATTCAATCTTAACTAGTAGCAACTGTTCTTACAAAGAATATTCGGTTTTAACCAGAAGTGGTTGTGTTCCAAACAATACTCAATGGATTAGCCAGAATTGTTGAGTTCCAAATAATACTCAAGTTTTTAGCCAAGAGTGACTGCTTTTTAAAGAATATTCAAGGTTTTATCCAAGAGTGGTTACATGTCCAAATAATACTCAAGTTATTTTATCCATTACTGGTTGAGGTCTAAACAATACTCTCTTTTATTTTTACAGTATTAATCTGCTTAGTGAAACTAGATCAATTAATTGAGAACTGATCATAGTCTGTCTTTTACACTCGAACCAATATAAAAACAACTTTAGCAAACCTATCTTGCTTTTATCTCTTTAGATTGCATGCTTTTAATCTTCGTCTAACTTAAAAAGGAGAGTTTTGCAAAAAAAACAAGTTTTGAAATGCGATTTTTGACAATATGTCTATCAAACTTAAAAGTGTGTCTTATGATATTCATAAGACGATACTCTTAAGAAAACTATTTAACAAATCGTATTTGAAATATAAATTTCATCTATTAGCACATATCAGGCGAAGTTTTGCAAAATATTTCAAAAAGTTTTTAAAACACAATCCAACCATCCATTCTTGTGTTTTGACCTGTTCTCACAAAGTTGTGTCTATAGAATACTTAGCTCGTAAGATAATCCTTAAGTAAAACAAAAAAAGAAAGTTCATATTTTTACTTTTTTCTCTTTGTAATTTTTTGGTCAAAAACAAAGAAAAGAATGTGACAAAATTTTGTCTATAGTTCTCTTGAATCAATTGTGATAAAGTTGCTATGTCATGAACAATATGTTATATCAAAAAGGTATCTTGACAGTGGAAGCAATAAAATTCACTATTATTGGAACAATATGGAAGCACCCTAAACACAACCAATCAACCAAATAAAAAGTTAATATGTAATAGGAAACAGAAGAATACATCAACACTAATAATTAACGTGTGAAAATCTTAAAAGAGATAAAAAAAATTACGAGACGGTAAATACTTCACTAATACCAAAACAAAGGTATAATGAGTCCTACAAAATCTAATAATAAAGCATATCAATAAAATTCTTTCTAATCCTCAAATGATCACCAACAATGGCCCAAAATATCAAGAAGTTAAAATTTATTTTATAATTTAACAATTTTTTCTTATATGTTAAATGTGACGTCAATCTCTTGTGTGAATCTGACTAATGTCTTACTGTTGTGAGATCTTTCCCGTATTTATTTCTTCAATTTTTTAGTAATTTATTCATCCTTTAAATCTTGAGAAATAAAAAAATATATATAAAATGTGATATCTTGTCTTGCGTTTATGCTTTTATGTTGAACAATAAATATATAAATGATTAATACTTTTTATCAAAAAGAAGTTAAATTCCTAATTTTACATTACAAGATTAATAAGAACAATATCATAACTACACTTAAAAATGTCAAGACAAAAATTATTTGACTGTAATCCTGATTAGTACCTATAAAAGTCAAAAGAAGGTGAGACATACATGTATATCTTAAAAAGAAAACCTATAAGTTTATTCTTTTTACTCACATTTTTAGTTTTATTTAGTATCAAGAAATCTTATAATATCCTTCATAAATTTTTGTTATAAATCTGAATTACGAAAGTCTTTTGTTATATATCATTTTAGAGTTTTTACTTATATTCATCTTTTGATTTTTCGAATTTTTTTAGTCAAAAGTGAAAATGGATACAAATTTTGAAAGACAATTAAGAAGTTTATTTTTTTATGATCCGATGACTTGTTTTATTCTATATATTTTATGAATTTTCATGAGTTTTACAAAATATTGGACAATAAAAATAACTATTTTTAACTTTAGAACATACAAATATAATCAAAATTATAAATACCATAAGCGAAATTTATTCTCATGATTAAAATAATATAAATTTATTTGTAATTTTAGTTTTTAATGTTTTTTCTCCTCAATATTTTTCATTTCCCCCCCTTTTACCATTCCAAAGTTCAAAGGAGTTTGTTGTATTACATTAATGTCAATAAATTCATGTGCTAACATGTTCTCCCCTTCACCTCCCCTTGTAATGTTTCCTTTACCGTATTAAATTTTATTTTATTGTTTCACCTATATCCCGAAATTTGTGCTATGCACTACTTTGTGCAGGATAAGTGTTATAATTATATTGTTACCATAAAGTATTTGAATTGGGAGGTGTACCTTTGTTTTACAAAGGTGATGTAGCATGTTGTTCCAAATTTCAGTTTAAGTTAAATTTGTTTTATATTCTAACATTTTTTCCCATAAAAACACATGTTTCAACATAAAATATACAATTTAGGTAAATATAAACACATTCTTTAATTATATTTGGCTGTGTAAAGTTAATTTTCAAACAAACATTTAACTTGAGTGCTTAGTCAAATCCATTTTTCTCTTCAGACAAGGTATAAAGTTAAGCCTAAGAGATTTATTAATTTTTTATGTAAAAATATATATAATTGAAAGAGTTGTTATTGAAAGGAGACACTTTTATTTTTAGAAATTTTGATGGAGAACTTGGTCCATACCTGTTATTTTATTTTGTAAGATTTCATTCTCCTTGGTACAGGCATGGTCCTGAACCTGAGTTCATTATTCAATTAAATAATTTTAAACTTTTAAAATATTATTATATACACTTCCTTTTGGTCAGTTTCTTGTATTTGACATCAAAATGGCGCGTGGAGCTTGCGCGTGTTGGATTCATTTACCAATATGTAGTTGGAAAAGACCGTTAGCCTCATAATGGCGTCGCTTCGTAAATTAAACCCACAACTAGGGGCAATCTCGGGTTCTCTTTTATCCAAAAACCAAATCCTTCTTTTTTCAAAAATAAAAATTGGTAAAGTAATGCACTGAACTCTCATGTTTTCATAAATTCCCATTTTGCCCCTAACGTTTCAGCTCCCCACCTCTATATAAACACTGCCCCACCACACCTTCTTTCTTCAGGCTCATCTCATTTTCTTCTGCCATTGCTCTTCTTTCTCTCTCATAGGGTTAGGGTTTTTCTCTCTTCACCTCCATTTCTGTGTTCCCCATGGCTCAGCAAGAAGCTCAGAACGGCGTGTCGGAAAATGCCAATGCTGTGGTGTCTTTTCTTGCGGTGAAGCCGCAGCTCCTGGTCGAAGCTCCCAAAGCGAACGACGCCGTTTCGTTCTACAAGGCTGCGTTTGGCGCTGAGGAAGTTGCCCGTGCGCTCAACCCTAAGCGCAAAGCGGACCATGAGCTTCCTCTCATCCTCTCCGCCGAGCTCAAAATTGCTGGCTCTACCATTCTCGTCGCTGACCTCGTTGATGACTCCGCTTCACCGTTAGTTTTCCTTCTGTTCAAGTTCTTCACTAATAATTCTTAGATCTGTGAATATTGAGCATGTTTATCACTGTTCTACGCTTTTTTAAGGTTATACTTGTTGGTACTGTTTTTTGGTAGTGTAATATTTGTTTGTGTTTTTTAGTTTAATGCGTCTATTTTATTTGTTTTTTGTGTTGGTACATTATTTTAAACTAATTTTGGCTGTGTTGGCACTCGATCTGTGGATATAGGAATTATTTTTTCGAGAATCGTGATTTCCTTTTTGTCTGTTTTGTTCTTCCATGGTTCACGTTTTGGACTCTAGTATGTTATCTATTGTTTTCCTAGCCCTAGTTCTACGGTTTCGGTGTCCTTTACTTTCGTTTGTTTGTAAACGTGTTGTTCACTCATTAGTTTACAATATCTTCCGACGACTGAAGGGAGTTTCATTTTATTTCGTTGTCAGAGTGAAGGCGAGTCGAAACGGTGTCGTTTTGTGTTTGGAGACCGAGGACGTGCAGGGGGCCGTAGCTAAGGCGGTGAGTGCTGGGGCTGTTGTGGAGGATGAAGTGGCTGAAGGTGAAAGCGCGTGCTGCGGTGGGCGCGTGGGGAAGGTGAAGGACCCTTATGGTTTTGTCTGGCTCTTGTGCTCTCCCGGGAAGAAAAGTGTTGACGTCGAAGCTTAATGGACATTTAGATCAGCTGATGTTTTGGTGACTGTTGGGATTTTCAGTTTGTTTTAGTTGTAGCAGTGGTTAGTGCCTAGGGGTTACCCACTTGTCTAAACAATGTCTTTAGGGTCTGGGTGAGTTATTATTAATCTAATGGTTGTGACTCTGTTTTGAGTATTTTGAAAACTTTGGTGGTACTTGATCTTATTATTTCCCATGACCCAGGCTGACCCATAAAAAAGTAATTTGTCTTTTGTATCTTCAATACTGTTTATATTTTCATTTTCTTTTCTTTTTTTTTACTGAGTTTTTCTTGTTTTTTTTATTTACATTGATGTGATATTTGATATGCATCTTTTCTGGAATCGTTGGGTATAGTTGGTTATAGATTATCAGTTATAATTTTATTAAAGTAAAGATATCGTAAGTGTTTTTATCAATCAGTAAAATTTGTTGTTAATTATCGTGATATTTTCTCATAAATTAATTATAGTGATTTAAAGGAAGTGCTTTTGAAGTTCAATTCTTGCCAGTGTTTTGTATTATTTTAGTTTCTACTATTTTTTTAGTTTTATGAAATTCATTTGGAGAAGTCAGATTTTAAAATTGTAGGGGAGAAAATAAACTTTTACTTGAATGAGCTCGAAAGAATTGGACACAAGAAGAAAGATGAAGGCGAATTAAAGAGACTATGTAATGTTAACAAGTACTATTTAGTTTGATTATGTCAGTTTTGTCTCTGTATATCTCACAGTCTTCTGTTGTGCTTATATATATATATATATATTTTTTAATTATTGTGTGTGGAAAGAATGATAAGAATATTAGAAAAAAAATGTAAAACTGTGATAGCTAAGTGATTGAATGAATTATTAATAAATTTTTTTCTTCTAATTCTTGTAATCGCATTTGTGGATATTGTATACAAATATTTGTTATTCCGGACATATCCATAACCATTGACGACGGTCATTATGCTAATACAGAATATTTTCAATAACAATACAATATATAATAAAAAACATGTAAAACTAGTAAAACTATAAAAAATAAAGTATTTATTTATTATTTTTTTTGTAAGGTTACTTTTTACTTTATTTTTCTATTTCTCTTTTATCAATACATTTTTTTTCTTATTTAATTTTTCATGTGTTTCGTCCCTTTCGAACACGCATCAAACATTAATACAAAAGAATGAAATAGGTGAAAAATGAAATTATGAACTGTGTAAGTGGAAAGAGACGTCTGTGAGAAAAAATAAAAGATAATCTGATCAAAGAAAGAAAAATGTAAAAATATTACTTTTATTCATTATTATTGTTACCTAAATAATCAGTTTATTATGATAGTTGATAATCTTTTATCTTTTATGTGTAGCAGATGAATCCCTAAAAGATATGTAGTTGAGCTCCACTCTTTTCCGAGATTATAATCTTTTGTTTATTCGGGATGCTGCCATTTTGTGAGGGAAAATTCTTCTTACATCCATACGTTAACCCTGCATTTACAGGAAAGTAAAAATGTCGTTTTATTTTTTTTATTATCTTTATCAATTTTTTTTATATTTTCAATTATACAATTCATAATAAAAAGTTTATTTTTTGTTATAATTTATACATTCTAATAAATTATATATTTTTTATTTTAAATTATATAATTTAAAAATTTTTATATTTGAAATTATACAGTCTAAAATATATTTTTTTATTATAGGTAAGGCAATGTAAAATATAATTTTAAAAAAGTATTTTAATATTTTCATAAGTAGAAGGTGTAGGAAGAAAATATGGAAGTATAAGAAGAATTGACCTTTTATGAGAATACCGAAAGAAAATAGAATCCTCATGTTATACTTTGTGGTTTCTTTATTTCCATTTTAGAAAAAAAAAATAGTGATTCAAAATTTAGTATACAAATATCGAGAATTTTATATATAAAAATATAACTAAGGGAGAAACTCATTAATACAGATTTACTTTCATACAATAAACCTGAATATAGTAGACTCAATGAGATATGTTACTATTTATATTCTAAATTTGATGTTGAATTCCAAATTCACAACATAAATTTGATTACTTATTTATTTACTAGAAAAATGATATAATTCATCATGTCTTAACTCGTTAAGAGCTGTGTGGGACTTGTTGTAATAAGGTAGATTGAAAATTTTGATTTAGTTAGTGAATTGTACATTTAATTATATAAAACTTTTGTAAGTTTTTAATTGATTAATTAATATTTTTAATCAGATAAATTAAAATAATAATAATTTTTATATATTAAATTATGTTATTATAGTTAATAATTAAAATTTAATTTATTAATATTAATGATTTAAGTTACAATATTTATTATATATTTACATCTTTTAAATAATACAATAAAAAAATTATTTTTTACATTCGTATTTTCGTTAGTAGACCCACCAATTTCGCACACTTTTCGGGTGGACAAAAGCTGATCGGCAAATTGAAACATCAATCCAGTCCACCAATCAGAACCCCCTTTGCTATCATTAATTGAAATCGATTATTGGGTTTAATTGATTTTTACAAAAAAATGTCTTACTTTTTTAATATTTAAAAGAATGTTTTAATTATTAAATATAAATAATAAGTGTGAGTATAATTATATTTATTAAATATTCTGAATTGAATTTTATTATTATTATTTTAACCATACTATTAATATATATATATATATATATATATATATATATATATATATATATATATGTAATAATAATTTTCACCGTTTTAATTTTTTTATTCTTATTGATTAATTTTTGTATTATTATTTTAAATTCTTTTTTATTTGAAAAAATTATGATTATTATATTTTTATAATAATTAAATTATTTTACAAAATATATATTAACTTATAACTATTATTATTTATGATAATTTGGTTTAATCATCCTATAGGTATGATCAACCACTTGAGAATGTTTATATAGTTATTGGAAGAGTCACTCTAATAACTTCTCATAGTTTTGTTATAGTTGTTACGTTAAGCTTGATATCATGATAAGTGCTGATTTGAAAGTTTTTCATTCATTTACCCATACAAAGTCTAGGGTTTCCTTTTAGCTCTTCTGATTTGTACTCAACTGTTATGGTTTCAAGCTGTGTGAGATTTATAACCAGATGCTAGAAGTGTGTAGGCTTTTCAGACTCTTTCTAAGTTTGAGGAGGAGTATTTGAGGAGGAGTATAAGTTGGTGGGCAGATCGAGAAGAACATGGTCCTTAGGGATTCAGAGATGAGTTAGAAGAGAGATGAGTTAGAAGGAGGTGTTTAGATTTCTAAGAAACGTATGGAAGAATGTTTCTAAGAATGCTAAAAGAGCTGTTAGAGTGGATATTATAAAGAATAAATGACGAAGGTGATTGCGCATATCAATTTCGGTTTTCTTTCTTTTATTGTTTTATTTTTAAATATAAAGGGTAGACTTCTTTTGACTCTTTTGTGGGTTTTTCTTAGTTTTGTTCTTTTTCACACTATTCTCGTAGGTTGGTTTGATAGTTTGTTTTGTTTCTTTCCTTTTATAAGTTTGGTATAACTTCCACAATCTTGTTTTTTTTTTTTTTTTTTTTTTTTTTTTTTTTTTTTTTTTTTTTCTTTTTTTTTTTTTTTTTTTTTTTTAATAAATTTCATTTGATGACTATGTGTCTAACATGAGTTTTATAAAAAAAATTATTAGAAATATTTAGATGGTATGAAGAAAATATTATAAATATAAAATTCAGATAAAAAATTGTAAGTGTTAAAGTTAATTTTGAGGGATATTAGTTAAGATTTTTATTAACAAAAATAAATTTTATATTTAAGTACATCAATATTATGACATTTTTGAAGTTTTAATCTACATAATGTTGTTCAGTACCACAACAAGGACAACATATGCTATGTATCAGGTTTTTTTATAGTGGTTGTGTCAAAAACATGAAATAGCACGAGTGGAGGATTGAATTGTGTTTTAAAAAAATCACAATGTTTCATTGATACGATCTATGTAAGTGCCATAAGATGATATGAGTATGAATATGAAAAAGGGGTTTAGAGATTTTCACAATACTGACTTTAATTTTTCCTTCCTTCTTTATACAACATGCAATTATAAGAAATTAAAGAAAAGAAAAGATACTCAATATTTTTATACTGATTCATCTGATCTCACAGACTATGTCGAGTTCTTGATTAACCAATCAAGTTCCATTAAGTAATCTACTGTTGTAAATTACAAATAAATACTTTTTTATCAAGCTACTCCTGGTCAATATCGAGTATTCTTGATACTAGTCACTCCTGCCTCAATACTATGTATTCTTGACACTAATCACTCTTGGCTTAACACATACAAAGTTTGAGTAATCAACGAATCATTTCTTTTTTGCTTACTAAAGAAGGTAATGTGTTTCAAAGTATACAATGTTTAAGTTCCCTCTACTAGTAAGGGGAATGAACACAATGTTCTTACAAAACTTTATGACACATAAAACTTCACCAGAATTTCAACACTTGCAAAATATGATTGACTTTCTTATTCTTCTCTTTGAAGCATGTCTTCTTATAAGCTTTTAAAGAATAGTCGTTGCATTTTCTTTTTTGGTTGTTGTATTTTTTGCTCTAACAAGTTGTTATTCAAGAACAGGTTGATCTTCAAACAAATGATGGTCTTCAGACAAAGGCTGATCTTCAGGAGAGAATTGTTGGACATCAGTATGAAAGACTTGATATGATTTTGTGCGCTCATATGATGGTTTACACCATTTGTCGACTAGATTATGAAAAATCCTTGAATAAAAGGATTGCATGTAAGCATGAGTTGAAATTGGTGTTTTAACATCTATTGCAAAATTTCATTGTTTACACTAATTTTTTTATTTTTTTTTGTATTTTTTTTCATTTTTTTAGATTATAGCCTATTATTTCACCTATTTATACTTGTCAAAAGGTTCTGAAAATTGTTGTGGTTTTTCTTTATATGTATTGAAGATTTATCAAAGCGATTTTAGAAAATTCTGAAATTTTTTCTGATTTTTTTTTTTAAAAAACAGCCCTATTACGTCGATTGTGGGCTCCCAACTGACGTAATAGGGTAGATACTACGTCGGTTGGGAGCCACAACCGACGTAGTATATCTTCCAGAGTGCTATTTTGACTAGTATATGTTTCTCTTAGGAGGTCTTTTAGACAACGTTTGTTTGCCCTTTACTCACTACTCATCTAATGAATATGTGCTTCTCATTAATGGGAGAGAACTTTAATGCTATGAAGAGGCCATGGAGAGTGAGCATAAGAAAAAATGGGTTGTAGTAATGGAAGATGAAATGACATCTTTGCATAATACCACAGTTTTAGCTAATCAAGTTGGCAAAGGATATGAAAGCTTTGCAAAATCGATGGATTTACAGGTTGAAGACCGAAGATAATGGGTTTGATACGATTATGAAAACTCTACTAAAGGAAAAGTTTGAAACTTGTCTGTTTATTTCTAGGTTGACATTTGTCATCTCTTGAGTCTGAAGCGGAGTTTGTTGTATAGGTTCTTCTCAAATTAGGCCCAACAACATTTTATTTTTAAAATAAAAAAATATTTTAGCAACCCAATGGGGTTTTTTTTTTTCATTTTGGTGTACTTTTCAATTTTAATTCCCAAAATGGGTAAAAAAAATTATTTACCAAAATGGACAAATTCTGCCAGCAGCTAGATAGGCATAATTTCAAACTGGTCAAAATAAAAGTAACATGCTGACAATTTCAATTAATGACATTAATTAAAATCATTTCTTTCTTGCTATCATTTTTTAATTATTTGATATTATGATAGTTAGGTTTAACAATTAATAATAAAAATAATAATCATTATATAAAAATAATTAACAAATAATTTTTTAATTATTTAGCACCATGTTTGTTACTTTAACAATTAACAAAAAAATTAATAATAATAATT
>Ga0209489_102814_pt1 | contig 34785 bp, 16 predicted proteins | sample SiratrowhiteBW_FD_187527 | JGI IMG/M metagenome (GOLD analysis project Ga0209489, IMG submission 187527) | Root nodule microbial communities of legume samples collected from California, USA - Siratro white BW (SPAdes) (version 2) | ecosystem: Host-associated > Plants > Roots > Nodule | place... | reverse complement strand
TTTCTTAAACGTAGAAATCATGCGTTCTGTTGTATGAAATTTAATTATTATACTATTCTTAGCAAACCTGGTCCAAAAAATTGTACCTGTAGCCATGATCTTCCACAATGGCATCACCTAACAAAATCAAATAGATGTTCCAATCATACAACGAATATGTTACAATATCAATTACTGAGTATTGCATTTTAAGTTGAGAAATGTCACTTGTAGAAGAATTTGTATAACTGAGAGAAAAAGTAAAAAGTATAAAATGTAATAAATAATATGTGATAGAGAAAAAAAAAAAAAAAAAAAAAAAAAAACCAAACATTGTATAAATTATGAGTTGTTATATGAATAACACCTCTCTTCCATGTTTGCTTAACTTTCAAATTCAGATTTGATAGAATTTACAGGCTGATGAGTTTGGAAATCTAGCTAGGAAATTGGTTAAGTTAATGAAAGGAAGTCACAGGAATGGAAGTAAGAATAGTTCAAAGGCTGAAATTGATAAGTTAATGTCACAGATAACCTACCTCTACCAAACTTGTCAGCATGTACAACTACATAACTGTCAACTAGGTTGTTGCAACTTCCGTTTGTTCTGAACTTGACATTCTCCCATAAAATGTTGCCTTCTTAGTTTCACTTTTCTCCCACAGAATAACCAAATAAACCAATGGCAGCATGCTTGAGTCCACCTAGGCTATCTAGCACTGAAGATGACTCTGTGATACTCTTCTCAACTTCTAATTCTCCTGAAGAGTCCACTAGTCATTCTTCTTCCTCTTTCCACCATTCACCTCCACCATCACTACATCAATTCAGAACTGCATATAAACTTTCTGTCAGAAATCTCTCCTACACTTTGCAGCCTCACAAGACCACTTCCTTTTCATTTTATCACAAGACCAAAAGACCAGAGCCCTTAAATATACTCCACTCAATCTCTTTTGATGCCAGAAGTTCTGAGATTGTTGTTGTTGCTGGTCCTAGTGGAACAGGAAAGTCTACCCTTCTGCGAATCATGGCAGGAAGGGTAAAAGATGAGGATTTTGATCCTAAAAGTATTTCAATCAATGATCAGCCTATGACTAGTCCAGCTCAGTTGAGGAAGATATGTGGCTATGTGGCACAAGAGGACAATTTGCTTCCTATGCTGACTGTGAGAGAAACTTTGTTGTTTAGTGCAAAGTTTAGGCTGAAAGAAATGACACCAAAAGACAGAGAGTTGAGGGTAGAAAGCTTGTTGCAAGAGCTAGGACTTTTACATGTTGCAGATAGTTTTGTTGGGGATGAAGAGAATAGAGGGATATCTGGTGGAGAGAGGAAAAGGGTGTCAATAGGAGTTGACATGATTCACAATCCTCCAATTTTGCTCCTAGATGAGCCAACTTCAGGTCTGGACAGCACTTCAGCTTTGCAAGTCATAGAGTTACTGTCATCAATTGTTAAAGCAAAGCAAAGGATAGTGGTTCTTTCAATCCACCAACCCAGCTATAGAATATTGCAGTATGTTTCCAAGTTCTTGATCCTCTCTCATGGTTCAGTTGTTCACAATGGTAGCCTAGAACAACTAGAGGAAACCATAAGAAAACTGGGATTTCAAATTCCAACACAGCTGAATGCTTTAGAATTCTCTATGGAAATTATACGACGGTTGGAAGATTCCGGTTCCATATATGAAACTTCCATAGTTGAGGAAAAGGAGCCATTTCCACACCTCATGTGGCCAGAGGAAGAAAACTGTGGAGTCCAAATTGTCCAATCACAATGGACCAAGGAAAGTTTTTGCAGTCTTTGTTATGCATACTTGATAGAGATACTGTTTTTGTGCTCAAGATTTTGGAAGATCATTTATAGAACAAAACAACTTTTCTTGGCCAGAACAATGCAAGCACTAGTTGGTGGCTTTGGTCTAGGAAGTGTTTACATAAAGGTAACAAGGGATGAAGGAGGAGTTGCAGAAAGGTTAGGTCTATTTGCATTTAGTCTTAGTTTTCTCCTCTCCTCTACTGTTGAAGCACTTCCAATATACCTTCAAGAGAGGAGTGTTTTGATGAAAGAAGCCTCCAGGGGAGCCTATAGGATTTCCTCTTACATGATAGCCAACACTTTTGTTTTCCTTCCTTTCTTGTTTGTGGTGTCCACACTTTTTGCTGTTCCTGTTTATTGGCTTGTAGGACTCAATCCTTCCCTTTCTGCCTTCACCTTCTTCACTTTTGTGGTGTGGCTCATTGTGCTCATGGCAAGTTCTCTTGTGCTCTTCTTAAGTGCAGTCTCTCCTGATTTCATTTCAGGGAACTCCCTCATCTGCACAGTTCTTGGAGCCTTCTTCCTCTTCTCAGGATACTTCATTCCAAAGGAGAGCATCCCAAAGTATTGGCTTTTCATGTACTACGTGTCCCTCTATAGGTACCCTTTGGATGCACTCCTCACAAATGAGTACTGGAATGTTAGAAATGAGTGTTTCTCACATCAAATGGAGGGATCACAGTGCTTGATGACAGGGTTTGATGTGTTGAAGAGTAGAGGACTTGAAAAGGATAACAGGTGGATCAATGTGGGAATAATGCTGGGATTCTTTGTGTTGTATCGTGTGCTTTGTTGGATAATTCTTGCAAGAAAGGCCTCTAAGACAACAATATAAGTAATAAGAGCATAGTCATTACTTGAAACTTGAAAACAAAACATATGCTTCAAATATATGGCAAGTTCATTAGAGTTTCACACAAAGAAAAAGACTTGTTCCCATGCCCATCCTTATTGTATGATATGAAATTCTATGTCATAAATTTATTCTAGGAATGTATGATTATATGTCTTTTCACTGTCTCATTATAATTGTCCTCTTTTCCTTTGTCTCTTGCAATGTAAAGGATGAAAATAACTAGGAGGTTTTTGTTATGTATGTGAACTTTTGGTTTTAATTCTTCAAAAGCAGTTACAGTTTTAGTTTTTATAAAATTATTTATTTTTGCTCCTACCCGTACTTGATATACTCGTATTCAATCTTATAATTAGGATATGTTATTACTAGCAATCACTTAAGTAATAAAACAAGTGAATCTTAATACTTCGAATCAGTTATTACTAGCAGTGAATTAAGTAATAATCTAGAGAGAAGGCTAACAAAATAACTTATAATCAATCATTATTTAGGAGCTTGTCTCTACTAATATAAATATCTTATATGATATATAAGGCTTGAGATCCTATGTATTGACCTCGCCTATCACATAAAGAGATAATTATATCTTTCTCGGTTTCTCGTTATACTAGATATTATGGGATAGAACGTATTATGGAAGATTTAACACTAATAAATCATAAGCAAACCTATATAAGAGATTAAGACTCTAAATTTATCACAAAGTCTTAAGACAATAGGTTTGTGGATTTATTTACTTTTTATATACTTATTTAGTTCATTTTTATCCAACGTGGGACTCTAACTCACTTGAGTTCCTAATAACCTTTCACGTAAATATGAGTCTTTCTACATTGATACAATCCTCCTCAAGTGAAAGCATTTCTTAACCCAAGTACCTCCGTGGTGAACCTTACTTGTACCTCCATTTACCACAATGGGACAGACTTGTATCACATCTTTGTCAAGAAGACTTTTGATACATGAAATCTACAAACCTAGGATTCATCACTCACTCCATATCGTACTTGTTTGAGCCAATTACCAAGAGATACCAATGACTTTGATACCACCTATGGTGTTTTCTCCATATATATTGCTTATCTTTCTAATCAATGTATGACTCAAATTCACACTTGAACTCCTAATAGTTTGTACATTTGTCTAAGCTCAAGTCTACTAAAATTTATGAGAAGAAGGAATACATGTCTTTTATTCCTTATGCTAATGTAGTGGGAGTCAAATATATGCAATGGTGTGCACCAGAATAGACCTTGTCCAAACAGTCATTTGTTGAATAGATATGTGAGCGACATTAGGAATGAGCATTGGCCGAAAATGAAGTAGACCCTAAGATATGTGAAAGGAATCAAAGACAATGGAATTATCCTCAATGATGATTTGTAATGTACTCTAGCAAAGTTCTCTAACTTTAAATTTTTAGACTTAGATGCTAGATGTTCCATAACAAGATATGCATTCACGATTGGAGTGTCATTGGTTAGATGGAAAGCTACTTTCCAACAAATAGTAGCTTATTTGACCACTAAGGTGGAGTATATGACATTAGCGGATGTGGTAAAGGAGAAGACATGGTTGAAAGATCTAATGGGCGATCTCAGTTTTGCTCAAGGGGAATATTGTCATCTTCATCGATAGTCTAAGTGTGATTTGTTTAGCCAAAAAACATATGGAGCATGGTAAGGTAAAACATATTGACGTTAGATATCACTTCTTTTGAATTGATAAGAGGATTGGAGTGAAAAATATTGACATCAAGAAGAATCTTGTAGGTGTCTTCATGAAGATTGTTTCTAGAAGTTCCTGCATTTTTTGTGAAGGTCCAACTGACTCTAGAAGGTTGAGGGGTTGAATAAGGCCAACTAACTCAATTCGTAACGGATAATAAATGAGAAACAATAAAAGCAAAATAGAAGTATACAACTTTTATCCTAGTTCACTCAAACTTAAGTTATGTTTAATCCCCTTAAGTTACTGCTTAAGAGCTTCCACTAATCAACAAGATTAAAACAACTAGTATCACCTCTCTAGGTTATACAAGTATTATCTCCTCTCTAAGTAACACCCTCTTGATCTCCCCCTAAGACCAACAAGTCTCCAAAACAATACAAAATGTATAATAAAATCCCATTGGGTATGACTTCACATAATGAAGGATTACAAAATTTAAACACCTAACCCAAGAAATAGATACTCAAAACTACTAGACACTTCAAAAAATATAAATGCTCATTACAAGAATTCTTGAATGATCTTTAAGTGTTTGACTTGCTTGATTTTTCCCTTTCTACTCCTCTAAGTCCTATTTATAAATGTTGGAACTGATCTCAACTGCTCAAATCTGTTAATTTCATTTTTTTGCAAGCTTCTCATATCTTTATTCTGGTTTTCGATGATCGAAGAATATGAACCTGAAATTGATATTGAATAATCAACAACTTCTAATCTTTAATTACTCTAACTAATGAGAAAATTTTAAGAATAAACAAACCAAAATTTGCTTGAACAACTTCAAATTGTTCCTTTAGTTTTTCTCTACAGAATTTTTTAATCTTTTCTTTAGTACTAAACTTTTCAAAAACAACAGAATCTTGATTTTGGAACTATATAGACTCAAATCTTTAATCTTGTAAATATTACTATTTCAAATATGTTCAAAATGAAAAGCTAAAACAAAATATTTGCAACATCGATTAAAGCGAAACCAAAAACAATCAAAATTCGTTGTGCAAAAATATTGAACTTGTAAAAAAGTAGGGGATAACAAGATTTTTTATTTTACATTTTTATTCATTAAAATGTGTTCTACCTTTCAATTAATATTCAATTAAATTTATTTTTGAATAATCTTTACTTTCAAAAAACACTTTTAATCACACATGATCACTTTAATCGAATTTGGTTCATGTAGTTTCAAACTATCTACTCTAAAGAATCACATTATATGCTAGACTTTGATTGTCTACTTTAATTTAATTGGATAAATGCTTTGACGGTCTATTCTTCCTAAATTAGGTAGTTGCTTTGGTAGTCTAGTTTAACTTTGACCATCTAGTTTGACTTTGACTATTTAATTTGACTTTGACCGTCTAGTCCTAACAAATTGGGTAGACACTTCAATAGTTTAGTTTGACTTTGATTTTATAATTTGACTTTCACCTTCTACCTCTGAATATGTTAAATGCTTTCACTATCTATTCTTTTGACCTTTGACTGTCTACTCTTCTAACCTTTGATTGCCTACTTTTACCAACTTTGACCGTCTAACCTTACAAATTTTGAATGTCAAATCCTGCACAAATCATCTAATCTATTATATTTTGTTATCATTAAAAGATAACTTCAATCTAATGAATATCAAACATGAGACCATCTAGTGACTTAACAATTTGTTAAACGTTGATTGTTGGTTATAATTCTATAAAAAAAAAAGAGTGTGGTCCAAGTTGAAATTTTGTAAATCTTTTAACTCTTTCTAGGTTAGGTTGAATGGTGATCGTAACGTCATCTAGTAAGTTCATCTGATTTGTAAATGTCATTTACTAGAAGTTCGTTTGATTACTTAGCATCAAGTCATTTAGTGAATCTAGTTGTATGTAAATGTTTTATTTAGTCAGTTAGATTTCAGTTTATACTTCTAACTAACTTGTAATCATTTTGTATGCCTTTATAAGGGTAAGTAGTATACATGTTATTAAGATGATAACACAATGTGTTTAATAACACTTATTGCTTAATACGCAAGAGTTTATTTCTATCTTTGAGTTTGTTATGCATTCTTCCTTTTCTACTGGTGTGATTTTCTTTAATAGTTTGACATGTTTTTTCATTGTCCTTGGACATTCTTGTTTGACACTTTACTACACACCATTATACAACTCAAAGACTATTGAAAGTGATCAAAACTTTTTCATTATTAAAATAAATTGTTAGGATGATTAAGTCATATTCAACTAGGATTCAACGTTTTTGAGACTTATTTACATATTTGTATCACAACTCCTCAAATTTTATCTTATAAATTGGACATAAAAACTTTCAATAGCACTACAAGAAAAATGTTATTTAAAGACCAATTTTTAGCTACCAAATGAAATGGTTACTAATTGTGACTAAAATAGTCACCAAATTAGATTTTGGTTGCTAAATAACTACAAAATATGGGTTATGATTGAATTTAGTGACCAATTAAGTCAAATAATTGGTATTTAACATTAGCTACCAAGGTTTTAGTGACCTATACCATTAGATTCTAAATTAGTCTCTAACATAATTAGATACCAATTTAGAATCTAATGGCATAGGTCACTAAAACTTTGGTAGCTAATCTTAGATACCAATTATTTGACTTAATTGGTCACTAAATTTAATCATTACTTCTATTTTGTAGTTATTTAGCAGCCAAAATTTAATTTGGTAACTATTTTAGTCACAATTAGCAATCATTTCATTTAGTAGCTAAATATTGGTCTCTAAATAACTTTTTTTTTGTAGTGTATATTATGTAAATTAGAACTAATATTGCGTTATATTATTCCTAGCTCGAACATCATGTCAAACTATATCAATAAAACAATTATCAAGAAGTTATCTTAAATCTCTTTTATCCTTACTAAAATGCTAATTCAAGCAAATTAACATCAATTCATAATCAACTCCACATTAGGAGGAATTGTGTACCTATCCATATTTAATATAAACTCATAATCAACTCCACATTAGGAGGAATTGTGTACCTATCCATATTTAATATACATAAATTTTATCCATTAACTCAAACCAATTATTACTAACATAATCAGTTATGTAACACACTAGAGATAAAACTAAACAAGTTCAATCATATATAATATCATTTTTAAACTATTTAGTTACAACAATATGATATAGATATCATATAATTAATCAAATATAATTCCTATTATTTCAAATATTATCTCTAAGTATATTCTTTTGTATGATAAGGAACAAGAACTTATATATTGACATTGTTTATTACTGGGATAGACATTTGAACTAGTTTTCAATATTAATATTTATTTTTTACTCATTATATTATAATTTACTTACTGAATTGAGTGAGTGTAAGAGGATCATTCGTAAGTAAAAATCACTTTAATTCTTTATAATTATTCACTCCTCATAATTATCTATAACTCATCTTATATACACAGAAACTCAAGATCTCACCTTATTGAAAGAACTCAACTCAAATATGTTTAATTACTCTTCTGAATTTTTCTTTAAATGGATAAATAACTAATTTACTCTTCTGAAATTTTTTTTAAATGGATAAATAACTAATTTGGAAAATCTCCTCCTTAAATGTATAAGATGTAATCAATTTAGTTCTTAAAAGAATGAAAAGTCTTATTAAATTTCTAAATATGTTAAAAGAAATCATAATTGTATCTTTTTCTTAAATTTCATAAGATCATTTTGTTAACAAAATATAATCTATTGTTATTAAGTTATAATGTTGAGCGACCAATTATGTTTAATCAAATTAGATTTCTTTTTCTTTTAGTCTCTAGTTGATATAGAAGAAAGAAATGAAAGTGAAAAAAATAATGGAAAAGAAAGAGATGGAAAAAAGTAGAAAGGGCAATTAATTAATTTAGAAGAAATAAGTGAAAAATTAATATTATTGTATTTTTGTTAATATTTTTAATATCTATTCTTTTTGTTATTAAATAAAAATTAGAAAATAAAAAACAAACTCATAATTTATTATCTGAGTTATATATCCAATTATGGAAGTTAAAGAACTACAACATAATTTTTCCACGACACAATTAATTATTAGCACCACATAAATAATCAATTACATTATATTAAAGTTGCACTTTTCATTGAAAAAAAAAAAGTAGTTTTGATACATTTCATAATTATTTTTCACAAATCACTTTTATCAAATCAACCACTAATTCTTTCTTTTTCTTTCTTCTTTTTCACTATTCCCTCAGCTAAGCTATAAAATAAAAAAAAATAAAAAATAATAAAAAAATAATAAAAAACTAGATTGAAAACGTATCAACTATTCAGGGTAAAATTGATTTTTTATATTTGTTTTTAAAGTATTTCTCGCATTATTTAAGAATAATGTGACATATATAGACATATTATATACCAATCATTTATGGATATATGATGTGACATGTTTAAATGAACACCTTCTTACCAATAAACAATGATAGAAAACAATTTTGAAACTTTTAAAATTTATAAAGGTTAAAAAGTATAAAATAAAACTAATTATAACTACTGAAATTAAAACTTATCAATTAGAATTATTGTCTCAATGGAAATTAGGAGAAGTTTTGATAATTTTAGATAAAACCATTTAAAAAAAATGGAGTAGATTATTAAGAATGAATTTAAATTTAATTAAAAATTAATTTATAAGATAAGTATGACTCCATTTGCATATTATAAATTGATTTCACAGAAGACCTTTAACACTATATAACCATTCATGACATAATTCAGCCTTTTCTTTATGCACTCCATTATTACTAGCTAAACTCCTATATTAATAGAAAAAAAGATAAAGATATGCTTCCTTATTGTATTATGTGACTGTTACTGTTATTATTATTTTTACTGCCAATTACATCATTACTCCTGATGCACCTTCATTCTCCAACTATACTGTGAGAAGAAGAGGAAAAAGAGAAAGAACTCATTCTGGTTAAAAAGCTCGTTCTACAAATTATTATATATATAATGGAAAGTTTGTTTCAAAAATTTTGTTATGAAAAACTTATTCTGAAATATATTTTATATGGTTTGAAAAGATTATTTTAAAAAAAATTAAAATATATTATGTATGTTTTAGAAAACTTATTCTGAAATGTATCATATATGTTTTAAAAAATTTATTTTGAAAAACTCATTTCATAATGTATCTTATGTATTCTAGAAAACGTGTTTTAGAAATTCTATTCTAAAAATGATATTCTAGACATTTAAGAAAACTTATTTTAAAAGATTTCTAAAACAAATAATCCAAAAAGTACTTTTATAAAATACTTCTCTCATTCAGCTTAAAATTGTGTAAGTGTTTGTCTGGATTAGGATTTGAATAGAAAGACAAAGAAACAAGAAGACAAAAAAATAGAAAGTGAAGTTCTTTAATTTAAATTAAGAAAATGTGAATAAATTTGAATGATAAGTTTATAATAAATCGATAGATGTGACTGAAAAAAATACTTTTTATTTTTATTTTGATAAATATTAAATTTATTTATTTTATTTTATTAATTATTTTAACACTTTTATTTTAATTATTTATTCTATTATAATATAATAAAATACATTAATAAATTTTAGTAATATAATTATTAAAATAGTTACAATTATACTATAATTAATTGTATAAATAAAAATATTAATTAAATATCATATAATTGATTATCATAGATTAACCGTATTTTGTTTTCGTTTTGCGTGTTTTTATATGTTTTTAATGTATTGATTTCCTGCTTTTTTGTCCATTACATTCGCAGGAACAATAATTTTACAAATCCAAACACACCTTAAATATTTCCACCCAAAGTTAATTATTATTATTTACATATGGGAGTCTCTACAATAAAATCGTCCATTTTATTTATTAATGAATTGTGATGCCTTTGGCTCTTTTTTAGAATGACAAAATTCTATGAATTCAATTTGTTCTATTTTTCAATTATTCATTCTTGAAAATGTCTCATGGCATGTACACTATTCTAGCATATAAGATGTGAGCAGGTAGCCTATTTATTTTTTTAATAAATAGTTAAAAACAATAAAACTATTTATTTAACAATTGTGGTGTCTCACCTCAAAAGAATATCAAAGCCAAATGGCTTTTTTTTTTTTTTTTTTCATCTGCATTATATTAATTCAATTTTAAAGTAAAAATTTAGACTTAAGTTCCTTCATAATACTTGAAGAGTATGAAATATATGTTTAATATTTACTTATTAAAAATATTAATTAAATGAAAACCAAAATATTATTAAATTGTTAAATAATGATTGAAATTAATGATAAAAAAATCGGTCATTATTTGTGACCGAAAAAATTGATTATTAAGAATGACCGAATTAGTGTTTGAAAAAATGATCACAAATTCAATCACCGATTCAATCACAAAATCGATCACAGATTTAATCATATAATCTATTACTATACATTAATAATTATTATTATAACAATTATAATAATAATAATATTAATAATAATAATATTAATAATGATATTATTATTATTATTATAATAATAAGTAATAATAGTAATAATAATGATAATAATATTTATAATTATAATATTATTAATAAAAGTAATTATAATAATAACTATAATAATAATAGTAAATGGTGACAAGCTTCTGGAAGTGAAAATTGAAATGAGATAAGACATATTTGTACTCGAGGCGAGCAGGCAGGCTATTCAGAATAAAAGCCGCTGCGGGCTGTGGTTGGCGTGCACTTCTTCGAGCAACTTCAACGGCGACATACCATCGCTCTGGAATGTTAGTGGCAGCGGAGGAGCCGGCGGGGCGTTCTGTGACGTTGGCAGATGTAGACAGTGGTGGAGCAGGGAAAGGATGTATTTACAGTCATGGTGACAGATGACGGTGGGGAGAATCAGGTGCTTCTCTTGGATATGGATAGCATGAGGTCGCGTGTGCATCAGCTAGAACGACAGTGTTCTTCAATGAAACAAGTGATCGAGAAGATGGACAGGACGGGTTCACAAGGTGGCGGCACATAACTTGCTTTGGGGAGGAAGTTCAGTTGTAAGATACCCTTTCATCTTCTTTCAGAAGAAAGGTTTAAAAAATACCAAAAGTTGCTCTTTGTTAGAGGTATTTTTATTAAAAAGTGACCTGATTTCAAATTTTATAATAATCATAATGACTCACAGGATGAGTGAGTACAATATAAAATAGTTTCTGTTAATATTAAAATAAATTTGACTAATATACATAATTACTTATTATCGTAAATTTTGTGTTAACCCAATTCCTTCTATTAGGAGTATGGGGAAGAAATAATTAATAATAAAATAAGTCATGTAAAAGAAACTAATTGTCATTTATACACATTCATAAAGATAAAAAATAAATAAAAAACGATACAATCACATTTTATTGAATTTTGAAATCGGCACAGTATTACTATTTTTCTCAAACCTATGATTATTCAACTAAAAATTGGAATAAGTTTTTAGATCTTATATGGAACTCACTCTTTCACTATTTTTCGATCCTTCAGTTCTGTTTTATTAATTTAGCAAAGCACATATTTCATAGCATCATCTTAACATGCGCTGTTTATGAACTTATTCGTTTTCAACCACTAAAAATAATAAGAAATTAAAGAATTATTTTATTAAAATATAGATAACACACATTATTATAAATATTATTATTAGTATTATTTTACGATGTACAGTTTAGAATAGTTAAAATAGTTATTATTTATGATAACAAACTTTACAGTATTGTATAGAATTCATTTGAACTTTATCAAATAATAGATAAACCAAAATAATAATCAAGACTCGTTAAATAAATAAGAGAATCGATAATAATGAGTTGAAAGAAAAAATGGGTTTTGGGTTTGAACCCAAGGATAAATTTAAGGCAATTATTACTTGCATCCCCATTTTGAAGATGTACTCACTCTCAATTTTGAATAATATATGTAATTATAAATAATTAAATTTCACTTCACTATCATTTATTATTGTCATTACTTTTATCATTTTTATACTATTATTGCTATAAAAAAAAACGCAGCAGTTAAAAGAAGAAAACAATTCATTCTAATTTTTTTTTTCTAAACATGTAAAATGTTTGCTATAAAGTTTGCTCCAAAAAATCATTCCAAAATACATATTCTAGAAAATATTACATACATTTCAGAAAGTTTATTTTAAAAATTTTACTTTAAAAAGCTTGTTTCAGAATATGTTATATGTGCTTTAAAATTTTATTCTAAAAATCTTTTTAAAAAATGTGTTACAGAATTGTATTTCATAAATTTTAGAAAGTATGTTCCAAAATTTAGTACAAATAATCCAAACGTCAATACAACAAAGGGTAAAATAATTATTTAAAAATTGTGGGAGTGCAGATCAAAAAGTAGAGGTGCATTAAGTAATTACCTAAATTTAAACATCCGCTATCAATGGAGCTCTCGTATGAATAAAGATTGACAATTGCTTCCTACACCTTTTTATTTTCTTCTTGTACGCTATCATACTTCTAAAATACTAAAACTATCTTTAGAGATATAAAAATAGCTTTCGGAAATGGTATTTCATAAGAGGGTATAAAAATGACTTTCGGATTTAGTTTTCAAGATAAATTTTGGGGTATAAAAAGTAGTTTGGAACGTTTTCCGAAATTCAAAAGTAACTTTCTGAATTTCTAAAATGTAAAATTGACTTTAAAAAAACCTTTTTCGGAGAAGGTTTTGCATAAGTCACCTTTTTTCATAATGAAAATATTTTTTTGGAATAGAAAAGTTTTCTTTTGAAAAATGTTTTTCATAAATTATTTTTCTTTTTTACTTAACGGTTTCTATAACCACTTCTCCTCACACCTCTCATTTCAGAAAATAATTTCCTTAATACAAAATGTAACTATGAAAAACGTTTTTCATAATCTATTCATCCACCCTTCAATCCATTTCAGATTTCATTTTCCAAAAGTCATTTTCAGAAAATGATTTCTGCAATAAACTTCTACCCATTTTTTGCAATCCCTACACCAAATGAAAATACAACAGCAAAACCAACTTATCTTATTCACGAAGACACTTCCAGAGAAGACTAACTTGCACCACCCACTACCATGCTCGTCGGAGACAAAACGCACCACCCACACCACTCTTACCTTTCAATATTTTGACGGGGTATTTATGGGATTCTTACAAATTGACGGGGTGCAAAAAGCAAATGAGGGGTGCAGGCAATAAATACCATAAAGATAGAGCGCTTCCATAACATTAATCTGCATTTCCATGTTCTCATTGAAAATACGAAATTATTTCTGCCATTAAATTTAAAACCTAAAACTACCATTTACTCCATTGCCTCGTTTTACTCTGCACCGTTTTACCTTTTAGAATTTGGGTGCACTCTTCTCTGTTCATTCTTGTAGTTGTACCACTCTTTCCTGCACTGCTTCAATTTGAAGTACATTTCTGTTGTAGCATAGTCACATTGGGTGACTGGTGGTGAAAACATTTGCGATTTGTTATGTGCTTTATAATAATATTATATGATTGGGATGGATTAAATTATTCAGAAGTCAAAACAAATTTTAAATAACTTTCAGATCCTATAATTTGAAAGTCTGAATTTTTAGCATAAGGACATTTTATCTTTTCTCAAAATTAATTTCGGAACTGAAAAATATATGATATTATGGAGACGCAGGAAGAAGCTTTCATAATGATATTAAAAGAAATGGGTTAAGATTTTTATCTTTTCTCAAGATTAATTTCGGAATTGAAAAAGTGTGATATTATGGAAGTACAAGAAGAAGCTCTCATAATGATATTAAAAGAGATGGGTTAAAAGCTAATAAATATGTATTTAAGTAAAAGTTTACTTACAGTCAACCATTCAGAATTTATCGTTAATATACTTTATAAAATAATTGTTATAAATTAAAAAACTATCTTATAATTGAATAATACTATCTTATAATTGAATAATACTATAAAATTATTTAAGTTGATGGATTTTTTTATGTAGATAGTTCACACAAAATCTTAAAACTGACAACTAAAAATTAGCATTAGTATGTGTTGTCAGCATTAGTTTTACTATCGAATATTATTTTTAACATTTCTATTCTAGGACAAACCTTAAAACCCAACAAAAGATTTAGTTATTTTTGTTTTTACTAAAAAGGAGGGTAGTTCATTCTACGTAGAAAAAATGGTATTCCTAAAAAATCAAATTTATATACTTGAGGGTTGATAATTGAGTTTTGATGAAGTTTAAAGAAAAATTTATCTGTAAAAGATTATTTAATACTGTACTATCTACAAATATTATATAAATATAAAAGTGAATGAAAAAGTTGAGCTTAGAATTAATCTATATTTATACCCTCTTAGTCCCAAACTAATATTCTAAAAAGTATTTAAAATAAATAAAAAAACATGATGAATCAAATTATATATACACAATTGTAGGTACAATTTTTAAAAGTATCAGTACAATACTTTTATGGTTATGGTCTTATTTATTCTTAAAAGCATTATACTAATACTTTTGTAATTGAGAAAGTAAAAAAGATTATTTTAAAACTGAAGATTAAGAAGGAACAAGCTGGCAGAAAAGATGCAAGTTGAGCCAAAAGACAAAAGAAAAGTAACTACAGGGCTTGGTGCTGTTACACAGTTACACCTATGAATGGCAAAGGCATCCACTAGCACCTGAAGTGGAGAATTCCTTTTGAATATTCACAATAATTTGCTTTGATTCTGATGCAGACAAAATGGAATGTTTCTGACCAAGATTTGGTCCAGACAGTCCTAGTCAGCTACCCTTGATCTTTTCATCTTTTGGGGTGTCACTCTCATTCATGTTCCACATTGAACAGTTACCACACTGCTTCCACATCCATCTTCTTCATTCCCTGCCAACTCCACTTTCTCACTTTCTCTCAGTGCATGCATGTAGTATAGAGTATTCAGCTTTGAATCCAGAAAGCTAGTTATAGCAATCTCTTCATGCTTCAAAACTTCCCTTTTCCTTCTAGCTTCCACATGTTGCTACTGTTCAAAGTACCACTCTCTTTCTATCGGTTGCTTTTTTGCTCCAAGCTATTTTTCTCATTTCTTATGTCCAAAGTTTCCTTCTTTCTCTTTTTCTGATTCAAACCAACTTCTCCCATTGGATTACCTTGAATTTCAGAAGAACATCAGGCTTTTTATGTGAAATTTTGTTCTACTCTTGTGTTCTCATCTTTACATGGCTTTCAGTTTCTAGGACCTTTTATTCTGCACAAATCACCAGTGACAACACTTGAAGCAAGGAGTTGTTTCAATTGTGTACATTTTTATGAATAGAACTTGTATTTTGGTTAGCTTTAGTACAGTTGGGTTTAGTTTTGGAGCTTTAGAGATTGGTATTTGAATAACAGAATAAGTCAAGAATTTAAAAATGATTGTGAGAAAAAACAAGACAAGTACAAAGTCACTCCTTGTGCTCCTTGTTATGGTTTTTGCCTTTTTCTTTGTCATTTACAATTTGGTATTCATGATCAAACACCGTAAGGGTGGAGGCTGGGTAGCAGATGAGTTGGGGTTTCTTGATCCTGTTATCAGGATGCCTGGAAAGATGATGGTATTAGGAAATTCCCGTTCAAAATTCCATGTTGTGGTGACTGCAACTGATGCAGCTTATAGCCAATGGCAATGCCGGATTATGTACTACTGGTATAAGAAGGTAAAGGACATGCCTGGATCAGACATGGGAAAGTTCACCAGAATAGTGCATTCAGGAAGGCCAGACCAGTTGATGGATGAGATTCCTACTTTTGTGGTTGATCCACTTCCTGCAGGCTTGGATAGGGTACAATATTTTCAGCTTCTTCTGTCAGAATTCATATCTTTTTAACCTATGTAACTTTTAAGTTAAATTATTCACTTCATCCTTATAGTTGTTCATATTTGAAGTTTTAGTTCCTTTCTGAAAGTTTTGGTCTGTACACATGCATGTCAGCCTAGCTTTTGGCTCCTCACTAATTTCATAGAAGACTCTCTGGTAGTGAGAAAGTATCGCTACAAAAAAAAAAAAACTGTGTAGGGTGTAAAACTTGTAGTAGAGACAACCACAGGGACCAAACTAATAGTATAACCAAACTTTTATTGTTATTTGTTAATCTTGTTTGGTTGAAATAGTGCATTTGAATCTCTTGGAATGTTTGTGTTAAGTAATATACTCATATTTAGCAATTTTAGCTGTCTGGAAGGATTCACAGAAAAGAGGAAGTTAAACATCCTGAGGGGTAAGAGAGATCAGTATAAACAAGTACCTACTAGATCACTTCCTCGTATCTAAATGATTGTTACCATTCTTCTCATTGTAAGAGTTTGATTTTTCTGAAACTTTTGAGGAAGTTTGTCTTGCATTGATATGAAGTGCGGAGTTATGTGGCATTCTTTACTGAAATAATCTGAAGACATGTGCCCCACTTACATTTTGTTGTTTTTATCATAAAAAAGTTTGCAACTTTAATCTCTCTCTTACCTGGTTGCTGATATACTTTTATCTAAAGTTAGACTAAAAGAGCATCTTCCCATTTTTTGCACTTTTACCATGAGTTCTTTCAGAAAGTATCAATCTATAAGCAGATACTGAAGTTTTTCACCCAAGGTCACACACTCAAACACCAGCTTAAAAGCTTTGAATATTAAATGAGGTGCTTTGTGCCACCTGAATTTCGCTAATCTTCATTTTCATTCATATTTCACGTGCAGTCAGCATTGGATGTTGTTGGCTTAGTTAATTAAATCATCTTATTTAAGAGAAAAAAGATCTTTATTCAGCTGAATTACTCACTAGTAGCTTGACTCATGTTTCTGTGCATTTAAATACTATTGTACATTTCAAATCCTTTTGCAGAATATAATAACAACAAACTGGTCAGATAACCGAATCAATTAACTCTCCACTGGAAAGTTTATCACCAATTTCGTTATGTGAGATATTTTTTTAGTATTCCTTACTATTGAATTGATGTCTCAAAAAAACCTGTCTGTTTATTTGTTGTCAGGGCTATGTTGTCATGAATAGGCCATGGGCTTTTGTTCAGTGGCTGGAGAAAGCAAATGTTGAGGAAGAGTAAGTTTCTTTATTCTGGTTTCTAGGATGTTATGCTCTTCAGTAACAAAACCTAACAAGAAGGCATTTCATGATTGATGCAGGTATATTTTGATGGCAGAACCTGACCACATATTTGTAAAACCTTTGCCTAATTTAGCTAATGGAAACCAACCAGCAGGGTATCCATTTTTCTATATAAGACCAGATAAACATGAAAAAATAATTAGGAAATTCTACCCTAAGGCTAACGGTCCTATTACAGATATTGACCCCATTGGCAATTCTCCTGTAATCATTCAGAAGGTGAATTCTCAACCAATAGTTTACATGTCTGGACATTTAACCACTATAGTTATTATATAAAGCATGATAGCTTCCATAGAGGCACTGATTTTTTCTAACATCAGTCCTTGCTGGAGGAAATAGCTCCCACATGGGTGAATGTTTCCCTACAAATGAAAGATGATCAAGAAACTGATGAAACTTTTGGATGGGTACTTGAAATGTGAGTGGTATTGCATAAATTTTGTAGAGCTTTACTTCAGTTATCAGTTTTTGACCTGGCACTTGTCAGTATCCATTTCTGCTTTAATTGTTTTGTTGAATTCAGGTATGCATACGCTGTGGCCTCGGCATTAAACGGTGTACGGCATATTCTTCATGATAACTTCATGCTCCAGGTTTGTTTATTTGTGAATGAGGAATTCCATCTTTACTTAAGGAAGCAGCATTGAGGTTAATGGCATGCATTATTGAAATGTTGCAGCCACCATGGGACTTAGATGTTGGGAACAAGTTTATAATCCATTATACTTATGCATGTGACTACAATTTAAAGGTGAGTTGATTTCTTCTTTTCTGTTTTATATTGAGATTCCCTTTGCTTTGGTGGCTGTTCATGTGCAAAATTTGAGTCTTAGAAGTTTAACTTTGCTTGTTGCATAAGTTATTTACTCCTGTTGCTTATCCATTCAGGGGGAATTGACATATGGGAAGATTGGAGATTGGCGTTTTAACAAGAGATCTTATCTCTCAGGTCCTCCACCCAAAAATCTTTCCTTACCCCCTCCTGGAGTTCCTGAAAGTGTGGTATGTCCTAGTCTACAAATTTTCAAAAGAAAACAAAGTTTCGGTCGAATGTGCATCTTTGCAATTTGACATTGCATTTAACCTTTTGTTTTGGTCTCTTATAGATATTTTTGTGGCATGGCTAAGTTTTATAAATGAAATAATATTTCTTTCTATTTAATTCTTCTGCTGTGACATATATGCAAGACGCAGTAGACTCCAATGACTGAGGCTTTGGAAAATCAATTGAATGGCAAAATTTGGTGGTGTTTCTAACTTTAAGTGTTTGCTAGAGTCTTAAGCTGATATTGCAAAGTTTCTGATCAAACCCTAAAATTACAATTGTTTTTATTTGAAGCTTTATTTATACTGTGGTCATTTAGTTTTGGCAGCTAATAGATACTGTGATGATCATTTGCAGGTGCAGCTTATAAAGATGGTCAATGAAGCTACTGCTAACATACCTAAATGGGATTCATTAAATAGAAGTTGAGGAAAAGAAAATAAACCACAGATCCTTAGGCCCCTCATGCTAGTGGCTACTATACCACAACCAACAATTCGGATCACGTAAAAATAGACTTTATTCACCCCGAGAAGAACTGTGATTAATACAAAAAGATGTTTTTGTGCTAGGTCTGAAAATAGATTTTTTTTTTTTTTTCTATAGCAAGGGAATTGTTGGTATTGAAACATATATAATGAATTTATAGTTGGTCAGTTAACCTTTTTTCAGTAGACCTTTTTCAGAGGGAAATCAATGGAATCAACTTCTTACCAAAATATTATATTTACAGTTCAATGTATCAAATATGCAGTGAAAAAGGAAAATGGAAGTAACCACCCAAAGTTTTGAATTGAGTGATAGTATATATGTGAATTATACATCAGTTCAAAGTGGTAGTGATTTCCAAGGAGCATGTTTAAGAAAAATTAATAGGAAAAGTCACATCTTTTTTATAAAAGAAAGAAAAAACATACTCCAAATGCTGTGATAAAAATACAAGTCACTCAACATCAAGCATGAACTCTATTATAAAGTCATAGACTTTCTTCAACTTATGTACTCCAACTTCATATCATTTAGATATTAGTCAGTGGAGATCTCTACACTGCCTCAGGAAATAAGAGAGACAAGATGGATACCATAAAAGTTGTCAATATTTAAATTTAAAATACATGACTCTTTTCCAACTATGTATAGATGTTTTTTATATGCTTTAGAATGATTGCTCTCATTTCTTTATCTATTTGATGCTACATGCTTTCTAAGGGTTTCTGTTTGAAGATTTGGATGGTCTCGTAGTCAAAGAAGGCTTCATCTGGACTATATGTTCTTCATTCACTCCCATTTTCTTTGCATAACGACCTGCTTCAAAGAACCTTCTAACCGCATCATCCATGTAATCTTTCCCTTGTTTAACAGTCATGTCCTTCCCTATTTTACCTGGAAAACTAGTGAGGATATTTTCTCCTTTAAGCACTGCTGCAAGTTGGATCAATTCCTGCTGAAATTCACTCATCTGGGCATCTTCATTAGGCCCTCCCTCCCTGATCTTTACTGGGGTTGGAAGTTTCTCTGCACCAAAATAACACCAGCAGGAATCAACAAAGTGTAAAATATGCAGTGGTGAATGTCATTTCCCTCTACTTACTGTTTCGTGTGAGCATTCAAAGGTTATAGAATATAAGAACCAAGTGTAACAGGAAAGTGAAGTACTTGTAATCAACCTCTCTTCGCATGTTTGGATTCAAAGGTCTAGAAAATTATATTTGAAATAAATTTGACTTCTATTTTATTTCCTATGTGATAGGCATGCTTGGATTAAAAGGTATAAAACATTGTATATAATTGATCTTATTTTATTACTTATATTTGGACATTTCTAGTTCTTTTTTGTTACCTTTTCAATAGTTTTTAGTTCAAATTCAATTATTATTTTTTATTGTGATTTTATATTTTAGATGTTATTTATATATATATATATATATATATATATATAATTAATTAATTAATTAATTAGAAGTTGAAAATTAAGGTACATGTCATCAAAGGTATTAGATTCGATTTTAAACCTATTGCAAATTTATAGTCCTTGTTAAATTATAAATTACATTTTTCTCATGTAGGTATAAAGTTTTCTAAATACATATGAATGATATGTGATTAGTACTTTTTCAATAATTTAAAAAGGGGGATTTGTTGCTTAATGATACATAAATGTGATTATAGTCTAATTAGTTGATCAAGGATACTAACCTGGGCAATCTGTCCTTGGTTTTGTTCTTGTCTGAACAATGCCCTCAAAGGTTCCAGCCCAAGCATCTCTTTTGGTCAGAAATGAAGGCAAATTGAAGAGCTTTTTCACTGTTGCTGAAATGGATGAGTGTTCATATTCGGATGTAGGAGTTGGTGACCCATTCGGCCCATGAACAACTGTATATCACCATAACAAATCAGAAAAACTTGTACAAATAATTCATCTATGTCATAGCTTTGCATGGTACACAAATCAGATTCATTGGTTCCATTCAAGTGGACACTATAATTGTCCAATATAATGTTAATTTGAGAAAAGAAAAAGCTTCGTACTTACTCACATGTTTCATTAATTCATTAATTATAATTTCTAAAATTTATATAAACAAAAGCAATGTACCTCAGTGCCAAGAAGGCTCCTTGATATACAGAAATACAAGAGAGTCTCATCCTACAAACAAATACAAATACAGAGAGGTTGTTTCTAGATTCAAACCCATGATCAACCGTCATTGAGACAAAACGTTACGTCATGACTCTCCCTTTTTTTTTATTATTATAGTAGGAATAATTTTTTCAAGTCAAATTTAATTTACAGTTTTATTATATATGAATAAAAATTTGACTTGAATAAAGAATGTAAGAATAATTTAAGCAATTATTATGATCAAATTTATTAACCCACCCTAAATTTGTCCTGAATTCATGATAGAGCCTTGAAGTTTCCACCCTGGCATCATGTCACTAACCAAGTAAAGGATAATTTATTTCCTGTAAGGCACCACAAATCAATTTCTTTCACATTTTGGCTTTCAGCTTTGGCATAAATCTTTGTACTTGAAAAAAGTAGTGGGTTGCACAAGCCTTATCAATTTATATCGCCTTTTTCTATCTTTTCAACAATACTAGAACACATATTTCAACCCACTTGAAGTTTTTATTTATTTTTTTTTTTTATTAATCTTCGCCTACAACACATAGTGAGCTATCAAGTTATAATTCAAAAGTGATATATTAATCCACCAAAAACACCTCAGATAACCCATTTGAGCCTTATCAGTAAGTCAACCAAACCATAATAATATCCCAGCATTATTGCTCCTTGGTTTTGCTTTGAGCATTGGCAACTACATTGCTTACACATAATGAACTAGCATAAAACCAAAGGTCAGTTTCTTGCTTGTGGGTGTGTGATTTGTCACCGCTAGGAAATATTCATAGTAATGAGGTTTCACACTGCACTCTTTGACAACTGAAGATAGAGACCAAAAAAGTAAAAGGTCCCACTCAGCACACCACACCCCACTTTATGTGTATTGTCTATTTTTAAAGTTAGTGTGAAAATTAATTTTTTCCGTGTGAGCCTGTGATTGATGAGTCGTGCCTAACTTAAAGCCAGTTATTTTATTAAGATCATGAAGGGAAAACATGTGAAGTCAGAGTGCATGGAAAGTTTGATGAGAGAATCTATGAATATTAGTATTCTTCTCACAAGTTTGTTGAGCAATAAATCGGCATATCAATAGTGCTGTCTAACTGAACATTTATGTGCCCAGAACTGTTCATAGAGAAAAGCCCAGAACTGTTCATACTGGAATGTAAGATTGTATCTTAGATATAATGACTGCATCAATTTTGTGCACAGGATAAGAATAGACACAGAGAAAAGGCAGAATCCATACATGTCAAAATAAGTCAATAGTAAACAAACTGTGACTTTGATAAGTACTGCATATATCATTCAGTTTCTCAATAATGAAATGAAAAAACCAAAAAAAAACATATTTTATGTGCAAATCTAAAAATAAAAAATACAATTAAATTATTTATATATTAGAATAAATAAATATATACATATATATACGTATATTTATATAATACAATTTTATTTACCATCAATTATTAATTTATTTTAACACAAATTATAATTATCAGATTATTTTGTTTTAGGTTAAAAAGAATATTTATTTTGACAAAAAAAATAACATAAAAAATTCTTTCATCATTTCTTTCACAATTCTAAAATCAAGAAAACAAATAAAACTTTTTAAATAAAAAAAAAAAAAAAAAAAAAACTTTTTAAAAAAAAAAAAAAAAAAGAGAAACAATAACAGATCAAACAACCACTTTTTGTTCTTTTGGTAATTAGTAATACACAAATTAGAGAGAAACTAAAAGTCATCTGTTTTTAACTCCCATTATCTGAGATAAACATATTCAATATTCTATTTCTTTTATTTTTTCTATGACCTCTTTAATAATGATGAAAAAAAATAAAATATATAAAATAAACGAATGGAAATAGGTAAAATTGATTAACAATTTATATTAATATAATAATTAAAATAGATAAAAAAAAAGTGGTTATCTTTTATTGGATAGAATTTATTAAAAACTACTACATCATGATAAAAAAAATATTAAATAAGACTAGAAACCCATAATTTTTTATAACGTTTATTAATAAATTTCAACCAATAAAAAAATTCTGAAATTAGATAAAAGATGATCTCAAGCTATCTTGGTTATGTCTATATTATTCTTTTAATGGTCTATTTCCTTTAACATATTTACATTGTTAAAAATAACCTTACATAATAATTAAAAATAGTTTTGCCATAAATAAAAAATATTATAATATTTAATCATAAGTGCATGCAAGAAATGGGATATTTTGGTTTAACATTTAGTTGATCACATACCTGTACCCTTCTGAATCCAAGGCGAGATGGCAATGGTGGGGACCCTCACTCCCAATCTATCAAAGGTGAAGTTAAACGGTTCGGGGCCCACAATCCCATCGGGACTGGGCACCCCACGCGCGGGGGTAGGCACGTGGTCGTAAAACCCTCCATGCTCATCGTACGTGATGAGAAAGAGGGTTTGGTTCCACTGCGGGCTGGCCCTCAGCGTCTCGTACACCTCCTTCACGAACATCTGCCCTTGATACACATCGTGCGATGGGTGATCGTCATTGGCGGGGAACACCTTAATGTCCATGTACCGCTGCTCCACCACAGTGTAGCTCGGCAGCTTCCCCTCTTTCGCGTGCTGCTTGAACGACAAGTCGTATGAATGGAACTTCAGCAAGTACTTCAGCTTCCGAAGGTTCCGGTAGAAGAGCGTGGCCGGAATGTTCTGGAAGTATATGCCGAAGTTTAGTCCTGCCTCGTACACGCTGTCGAATATCGTTTTCTGCGGGTACCCCGCCGCCAGCTTCATCGCCACGTTGCTGGTGGCGCCGCCCGATGTTGCCGAGTGCACGAAGAGACGGTTCGGCTGAGTGGAGGCCGGCACGGAGGCGAACCACCTGTAATGATGGTTTGAAATTAAAACAATAAAAAACATGGCAATGATACGCTCGTGAATATGACACGTGAAGTAGCTGTCTCTAGATATTTATATTTTTTTGTTGAAATTCATTAATAATAATATTATGAAAAATTGAAAGAGAAAAAGGAGTTGCTTAGAGGGAGAAACGAAACCTATCGAAAACGGCGAACTCCGAAACGAGCGTTTTGTAGACGGGGACGAGGTCAGGGGTGAAGCCGTTCATGACGTTCTGGGACATGTGAGTGGTGTTGTCCATGGAGAAGGCCTGCTGAGCGAAGCCGTTCATGGGCGGGGGGAAGGCGGAGGTGTCGTTGGAGCCGAAAATCTGTTCGCGGATGGCCTGGAAGGAGTGGCCCGGGTCCGGGTCCACGTACTGGGCCTGGTCTTTGAAGAAAAAGCGTTTGGAGTTGGGGTCGGTGACGGAGAGGGCGTTGGACTCGGAGCCGGTGACGCCGTTGATGGCGGGGTTGAGGCGCTTCATCCAGCCGAGCATGTGGTCGAAGGAGCGGTTCTCCATTACCAAAACGACGACGGTTTTGATGGGGCTGGGTGTGACGTGGTGGCAGAGGAGGAAAACGGTTAAGAAAAGGGGTAAATGGTTCGATGTTTGGACGCACATTGGTTTTGGTTTGAGAGAACGAGGTTTTGGGATTGAGGATTTTGGATTTTTCGGAGGTATGAGGAAGATGATGAGGTGTATATATAAATAAAGCTAGAAGGGTGGTGATGTTTTTTTCCCTTCTTACATTCATCATATATTATTATTTTATTAATAAATATAAGTGTGAAAATGGAAGTTAAATGTGAACAGTGTCAAATTATCTTTTCCCAAGGTAGACCGTGTGTAGGTGGGAGTCAGTTTCAACTGTAGTATAGTACCACTGGTAATTGAATTCTCCTTAAGGAATCATATAATGACGTTTAATTCTTTATTTGGCTTCTTTAATCATCAATGTTTGGTTCATAAAAATAAAATAAAATAATTACTTTAATTTTTAAAAGTTTTTATTTTTATTTGTCATTTTCAAAATTCTATGGTATTACTTACTCTTTTAGATTTTATAAAATTATTTTTTCATTTTTCTTATAAATATAGAGAAACAAAATGAAATATATTTCTCACACTTGATTATTTCTTTTCTAATTTTAACCAATTTTGTTAAGTTTAAGTCTAATTGGCTAGGTAGGTATTTTTGACCTGAATAATAATGAAATGTTAGGTTTTGAGGTTGAGTGATTCTCTTACTTGAATTGAAACTTTATTTAGAGGAAGGAAATAATAGAAAGTATTTATGATTTTGTTATAATCTTAAAATAGATAATATGGATATAACACAAGATCATAATCTATATGCAAGAATTATATTTTAGTTTGAAAATTATTAAATTTGAAGAATAATGTTAATTCTCAAGTGGAGTTATTTGAATATTGATGTTTGAATATGTTAATGATTTATTAACTTTCCTTATATGTGTTTAGAAGTTTTTAAAAGGTTTTAGTTCAACACTATGTCCAATTGTTAGTATCTTTATAGTATTTTTTTTTTTTCATTCACCTACTATATCATTTTTGTTTTTAAATAAATATATTAGTTATTTTATCTTAAAATAATAGTTAGAAAATCTTAAATTTTAATTCAATGTTATTAGATTCTCATTTTAAGTATTTTGTATTTGAACGTTACAAAACAAATCAAATAGTTTTAAATAATTTTAAAAGAGAACGTTTTGACCAAACAAAATGAATATATATATATATATATATATATATATGATAATAATAATAAATAATAATAATAACAATATATTGATATTATAAATAAAATAGGTTTAAGAATAAAAAAATCAAAAATCAAAAAATAATTAATAAATTAAATTAAAGGAATCTTCTAACACATGAAAAAAATAAAAGAACAAGAAAGAATAGGATAAAAAGATGAGGTAAGATTACATTTAATATGTAATCATTTCTTTAAAAAAATTGAAAATAAAAATAAAATTAAGGTTATATAAATTGAAGGTGGAGTTGGTTGAGGTAGAAGGGAGATGGAAGAGAGGAAGGAGAGAGAGAAAGATAAGAGAGAAGGGTAAAAGAGGAGATAGAAGGAAGAGAGAGAAAGGAGAAAGAGAAGGAGAGAGAAGAGAGGGAGAGAAAAAGGGAATTTAAATAAGGGATTTCTTTAATCATATATAAACAACATTTGTAACTTATTTCTAGTGTGTCTCTATTATTTATTTTAAATCATCTTAAATTATATATTATCTTACTTTTTTCTTTTTCTATTTCTTTTATCTCCACTTGTACTGGTTTTTCTTATTTTATTTGTTTTATCTTCAGTCTTGTGTAGTGGTCCTCCAGTTATATACTAGCTTATTTATTTTATTTCTAGTTACGCACTGGTCATATTTATTTCATTTATTTTATCTTTTTATCTTCAATCATTCATTGGTCCTGTTTATTTTCTTTATTTCATTTATTTTATCTCCAGTTTTGCACCGGTTCTAATTATTTTATTTATTTTATATCCAGTTTCACACTAGTCCTGTTATTTTATTTATTTTATCTTCAGTTTTGCATTGCTCTTAATTATTTTATTTATTTTACCTCCAATTTTTGCACTGGTCCTAATTATTTTTTTTTATCTCTAATTATACACTGGTCCTATTTATTTTATCTCCAGTTTTTCACTGGTTTTGATTATTTTATTTATTTCATAGGGTCTCATTGTTTGTATTGATTGTTAAGTTTATTAAGATTAATATTTAAGGCTTATAAAGACCTCACTCATTTCGTATTTATCTTTCATATGTGTTTGTTGTAAAAGTAGAAGCAGAACCTACTCATAAGAGTTGTCAAGAAAGAATCTTTGAAAGATTTTCTGGATGATTGACTTATGAAGAACCTAGTTCTAATATCTTAGAATATATAGAATAAACAGTTTTATATTCTGATGTAGAACTCTTATTGTTGTAAACTTATATGTCATTCGTAATATATTAAGAATATTTACAAAAGATGCGAAACGTCGACATAGATTTATATTTGTAAAATGATATCATGATATCATATTTTCTATACGAAAATTTTATTTTACAAAAAAAGAAAAAAATTACTCAAAATTCTAGTTAAATTACAAATAATTAAATAATAGTCGGGGTGTTACATATATCGTTCTCTCCCAAGGAACTTGTACAATACACGACAATAAATGTAATTGATAACAAATTTAGACTATAAATTATTCTCAATATTTAAATTGATAAACAATAAAATAAAATTATTCAAAATACAATGAAATATTTTTTTGATTTTTTTATGAGCACTTGGAATGTGGAAAAAGAATGGAGAGGATATGGAATGCAATTTTGTTATGATTAAATTTCATCAAATTTCATTCTCATGCGTAAAATCACTTACCTTCTTTTTAAACAAATGTCAATGTCAATCAACAATAATACCCCAAACCCTAATTCCTTAGGTGAATAAGCTTAAGCTTATATATTAAGCGTTAATTCATTGATCAATTATATAAATAAAACTTACAATTGCCACAAGGGTCTTAAGATAATATACTAATCATGCTCTATTCCTAGACATAAGCTTTCATTTGGTATTTTGATTTAATTACAAATTATAAATGATATTTCTTAATATCCTAAGAATCAACAATTAAGCCATGAATCAACACGACAGACAATGAGTGTAAAAACAAAATACTAACATTAAAAGGAAATGCATATAACAAGATGATAATAATGAACAATGGAGGAAGATGGATATACAAATAGGAGAAAAATAAACCCTCCAAACCCTAGCCATTATCTCAAGACTACATTGACTCTCAAACAGAGGCTAACTCCTAGATGGAGTGGAGTATAGTGCCTTCAGAATCCTAATCCTAATGCAACTTTAGTGGCATTGGATGCAACTTCAAATCCATGACTTCTCACTGTCCAACTGGCACACGCCCCAACTAAAGTGGCATTGGGCATAATTCATCTGCAAAATATCATATCTTTTATTTCCTCCTTTATTTATGGGGTCTAATTTGTTGATTTTTATCCAATGCTTCTTGTTCAATTATTTGACAAAATTAATGGAAATTAGAATAAAATCTAACTAAAAGTTCGAGTGATCAATTATTTATAACAAGAAACAAATTATTTATAAAAAGATATGAAAATATGAGATTTAACAGATTCCAAACTTATAAATAGTTGATTTCATTATGAAATTAAGCCCAAAAATATTATAAAAATAAATGTTTTCACCTATATTAAAATTAATTAAAAGAAAAGTGTTTTAAAAAGTTAAGAACAAGAGAAAAAAAATATTTTATGGATATGTTAATTGATTAAGAGTTTAATTAGTCGATAAAATTTTTCTTGCAATGTTTTAAAATAAGATAGTAGATTACCTGGTTAAAACAAAGAGCAAAATTATGTGTTTTCAATATTCACATAAATTAACCAATAAAATTTTGCATAATCGATTAAATTTGTTTTCTTATTTAAATTCAAAGTTGAAATAATTGATTAACACTTGACATAATCGATTAAACAAAAACATTGTAACTATTTTTCAAATTTCAACAAGAATAATATATTATCAACTTGAAATAATCGATTAAATATATATGTCATAATTAGTTCTTAATAAGTGTCTTTTGAACTCTATAAATAAAACATTGATCTCGCTCTTCTATACAACTAATACTACTATGAAAAGTAAATTAATTTAATATAATTTTAATTATTTTCAATTTTAAAATAGTGTTTTCAATCTTACAATTCAAAAGGGAGTATAGATTCTCTATTGGATTTTGGTGTTGTCCCTCTATTGTTCCTTCAAAATACTATTTGTGATATATTAAAAAATAATATATTTCAAAAATATCAAAATCAATGTATTTTGAAGGTACAGTAGAAGGATAGCACTAAAAATTATGTAAAGAATTCCGATTCTCAAAAAGCTTGTGTTATGTTACTGTATCTATCTTATGATTTGCTTCTGTTGTGAATTTTGGTGCTTTCTTTCCTTTTTATGAGTTGTTGGAGCGTGTCCAATGTATATCCTCTTGTCTAATCAAAAGTTGATTAGTAGTATCCTCTTTGAGTGTTCCGAGAGTAGAACATATCCTCTTGAGTGTGTTCAAGAGTTAGTCTTGTAATTGCTTGTTGTCTTATGTTGGTTTGCTTAGAGTGAGTACTTGTACAAACATTCAAATATATTACATTATGATTATTTTAAGATTGAAAAATAGATAATGGATATAAGATTATTTGTTATCTAAACCAATATCAATTTCTTACGCAATGTTTTTCTTCCTCTATCTTCTTTATATTGTTGTTTAGAATCTTTTATCAATCTTGAGTCTCAAATTAATTGCATTCAAATTTTCAAATTGAAACACTTTTTAAAGAATTTGAAAAAAGAATAAATCATTTTTAAAAAGTTTTAAAATCAATTTACCCCATTTTGGTTTAGTTAAGTCACATTTTTCTAACATTTGAATGTTTAAAATTGAGTGAAAATGTTATTTGCTTTTTTGGTTAATAGAGGATGTTTTTTAAATATTTGAATTTGGTACTCTTTTTGAGATGTTGATATATTGGCTAGATTATACATATTAACTTGTTGAGTTTCTTAAATTAAATTTTGAATATGATTTAGATGTGTTAATTTCCTATATTTTGGAGTTTGATGTGAATAAAAATATATATTAAGTTTGAGTAATGAAGATTGAATTAAAATGAGTGAATGATGATATTTGAACAAAATATGGTTGTTTTGATCATTTTGAATTTCTTTGAAAGTTGTATTTGTTAGAGTGATTTTGAGTAAAACTTCTCAAAACAATATTACTTATGTTGTATGAAGTTGATTATATGATATTTTCATTCAAGTGAAGAATTTTTGTTTAAACAAAAATAAAGCAAAAACTCGACTTTTACTCCCAATTATATTTTCGCTTAAAAGAAGGATTTTTTGTTCAAGTGAAAAGAAATCTTTTCTTTATGTATTTTTAAGGGATGGAATATGAATATTAAACATAAATGTAAATAAAATATTAATTTATATATTAATAATAAGAATTCAATGAATTTGAGACCACAAATATAAACTATGTATGGGTTGTGCTTTAAGCAAATGCAATTATGAGATATTTCCTAACTTCATTGACAGTCTAAGTCATATGAACTAAGCTATTAAGTAATGAGAAGCGGAGGAGAGAGTTATTATACATCATGTCATGTGTAGATATGCACTTCAGGTTGTAATTAACTTATCATAATTTGTTAATCTTAGATTTGTTTCTTAATTTAAGTTTTAGCTTGGATTAGATGTTAGTATATAATATGACATATTTAATACGAGTCTTATGAAAGATGTCAATTGATATTCCATTTTGTGAATATCCTTTTATGTATAAATTTATGTATGGTTTATATGATTTTTTTTTTTTTATCTATGTGTGTTCAATGAAATTAAATTAATTTTAGATTGTTAATCAAAATGTCTTTTTTATATACATTTTTCCCATGTTAAAAATTTATTTTAATAATTGTATGTGTTGTCTGTGTAAAGATTTGTTATAATTATATTATATATAGTATGTGTTATCTATGTAATGATTTATTATGATTATATTATATATAGAAAAAGATATAGATATAGATACAAAAGCAACATAAATAGGATATTAGAAATCTACTTTAGAAATCTATTTTAGATTTTGTTTGTATTAATTTGTATTTATGTATATTTTGTTATGTTTAAGTTATATGTTGAAATATTCATTATTTTTTTACAAGTCTTCTATTGAGTTTATGGTGAAGTAGATAATTTAGTCAAGTCAGATATTACAAATATTATCAGTAACAATAAATACACTAAACACAAGAAAATTATAACAAATTTATATATTAAAAATGTAAATTGTCAAAATTTATTAATTAAGCGAACAACGTATTTTTAGCAAAAGTAATTAGTTTTTTAATATACCAAATAAATTTTTTTCGCGTCACTTTATTTATTACATCAAAATATTCATATAGGTAATTAATAACTCTATAATGAAACTATTTAAAACCTGAAATAAACCTATTATATAAAAGTCGATCAGTTTTTTTTATTATTATTGTAAAACAAAATTATAAAAAAAGTATGAAAAATATATGTTATCCTTAACAAAAGCTATAAATGTACCTATGTAAACTAATAACATGGTTTTGATATTTGGTTTTTTATTTTTATTTTAAATTTTGAGAGATGAAGAAATCACGAGGTTCAATAGTTTTACGCCTTTATTTAATAATTTAATAAAGGATCACTTATTATATGTTTCTTATAGTTTCAAAAATATTTTAAGAATATTTTAATCTCAATACATAATAATTATAATAATCATAATATTTTTTATTCTCTTTGAAAAAGATTAAATTTTGTTGATAAATTATTGTTATAATCAATACTATTAATCAAAATCAATTTTTCATCACCTGGTGAAAAGTAATTCTTGATAATTAATTTCATTTAGAAAAAAAAAATCAGTTTTTACATAAGAAAATTAGAAAATTAGTGTGTGTGTGTTAGTGTCTATAAGCCAAACATTATTCTAAATATAATCATAAATTACAAATGATTAAATTCACAAAAGCAACTATTTTTAGAAAAAAATCACATTTAAACTATCGTCCAGAGAAACAATTGAAATTCCAAACCATTCTTTTATCCCAAAAACAGCTGAAATCAAGAAAAATAATATTCTTCAAACACACTCTTATTTCTCAATTTTTAATACATTTTATTGAAGTATAAAAATATTCTATGCAAAGAATATAAAACTTTCACACCGATATTCAGTTACAAGTTTCCTAATTAAATCTAAAATAATTATGTTAAAAATTATATCAATAGTAATTTCTAATTGAGAGATAATCTTTACACCAATAATACATATCAGTTTCAAAGCATATATTTTATGTTAAATTTAAAAAATAGAATATAAGAAACACTTGTGTGTGAATACTTGAAAATGATTGGAAGCATTATTAGTATAATTTTCATTTTCATTTACAGTAAGATTTTTTTTTTGTTTTTAAATATAAATTTGAACTATTTTTATTATATATATATATATATATATATATATATATATATATATATATATTTTTTTTTTTTTTTTTTTTTTTTTTATATATATATTTAAAATATTTTTATTATATATATATATATATATATATATATATATATATATATATATATATTTTGTTTTATGGTTGTTGTTCTTACATATGAGAAGATGAGGAGCGGTAGTTTGATTGGTGGGCAATAAATGGTTTGGTTGGGTGTGAGTAATATTATTTTGGGTTTTGTGTTGTTTGTTTGTTGGGTAAATGCACCGTGCTATTGCTGGTGCCGGTGCCGGTGCCCGTGGGACTTTATTCCTCATTTTTTTAATGTTTCACAATTATATACCTCTTCTTTAACACATATATAATATATATATAGTGATAGTAAAATAAAAAAATTTATAAATATTTTTAAAATTAATAAAATTATTGTATTTCTTAGCTTTTCTACAATAATCTTAAATAACACTTAAAAAGGAATTAAAAAAATATGTTTATAGTTACTTTATAACCTTTGAATAATATATATATATATATTACGTAGAATTGAAACAGAAAGAGATAAAATAAGAAATTTATTAAAGTTGTTCAATAAGTTACTCTAAAAAATATTTGAGGTAAACAAAATGTAACTCTTGAATATTTTCCTTTTACTTATGAATGTCAAACCAATAAATTGAAAGAGAAAGGAAGAAAGTAAAAAATTTATTAAATTTGTTCAATAAATATATAAGTTACACTTTAAAATATTGAGATAAACAATTTGTGATTTCTGAAAACTTTCCTTTGGCATATGAATGTTAAATTAAGTATGTCAAATTAGACAATTAATATTATGAGATATGAATTTTGGTACCATGTTAGATTTTAACTTTAAAACCAATTAGCATGAGAGAAGGTAATCCAACATCAAACTAGGAAATTAAATTTCTAACTTAAGATATTGTTATAACTGACATCAATTATCTTATTATATAGGTCAAGTGATATAATATTACAATTAAATAATTACATTTTAATTATTATATTTTTAAATAAAAAAAAGTTATGTTTTAATCGTTAATTATAATTTTTTATTTAGTGATAAGCAATCCAACAATTGATATCATTCATGAACATACAACATATAAGAGATAAAGAAATACAGAAAAGTACCAAAGTTATTGTTAAATCAATCCATTATATTTTTAATTTGATTATATAGGTAGTGGTTTTAAAGGATTAAAACTTATTGTAATTTAACATATCACCAGTGTCAAGCTAAAATATTTTAATATATTAAAATACATTTTTAATTTGTTAACATTGCTAAAATAATTTCTTTAAGCGATATTAATTTATTAAAAAATATTTAATTAATTAAAATAGTGACATGTATAAATATGGAGGAATTAAATGATTTTATTAAATTAGATTATACTTTTGATCTATTAAAGTGTACTTCCTTACCAATCCGATAAGAATAAGAACATTTTAAGAAATTAAAACTTACTCCAGATATATTAAATCAAAACCTAATCATTCAAATATTTTAGAACACTTTTAAATGAATTCCTAACTTAACTAAAATAAAATCAAAATTGAAAAGTCACTTACAACATACTTAAAGCTAAAATTATAACTCAAACTAAGATCAAACATAATCTTCAACACTTGTAAATAAATATGGTTTGAGATATCAAATACTTCATCACCAATTGCTTCAAGCTTTAATATAATCAGGAAAAAGATATGTAAAATTAATAATCTCATAGATTAAGATAGTTAGTAATATAAAGTAATTTAGCTTTTGCGATTAAAGATTAGTTTCTCTAAACTTTTCAATATAGAACATAACCAATGTTGATTATCACATAACACATTTTTACTATGTTCAATCTTTAGTATTCTTTCAATAAAAATTAATTTTGGAGGGTATAAGGATTTGGAGAACATAAAACACAAATTAAAAAATGAATCAGAAATAAAAATAAAAATAAAAATGGAAGAAGGTAAAAACAAATCAATCCACAGATTCAAGAGTCAAACAATCCTCTTATTACAATTTTTTAAAGATTTACATCCAAATTTAAACAATTAATCAATTAAACTAATTATAAAAATCAAATCAAAATATCACTCAATCTAATATGTATATAATTATCAAATCAAAATTAAATTGATTCCTAATTTGATTCTAAAATCAGAAACGTAATTCACAAACAAAGTCAAAATTAAAGAGAGAAAAAAAAAGAAACTCAAAGTCAAAAATAAAAATTGAGACAAAAGAAAAAAAAGAGATAATTCCTAAAACTTTAAAATTTAGTAAAATGATTTCTTGTCTCTTGTTTAGACAACAATTAAGTTATATATATATATATATGTACACGCTCTAAAGTTTGATGGAAATGTGAGCCTAAGTGTAGGCTATAATTAAGTTTATAAGCCCAATTATAAAAGTCTAAGTTAATACAAAGTGTTAGAAATCTCATAGATGAAGTCAAGCAAAAAGCAA
>Ga0209489_102813_pt1 | contig 34795 bp, 15 predicted proteins | sample SiratrowhiteBW_FD_187527 | JGI IMG/M metagenome (GOLD analysis project Ga0209489, IMG submission 187527) | Root nodule microbial communities of legume samples collected from California, USA - Siratro white BW (SPAdes) (version 2) | ecosystem: Host-associated > Plants > Roots > Nodule | place... | reverse complement strand
TTTTATTTTAAAATCTATCTTTATGAAAAAAAAAAAAAAAACACTTTCAAATTAGAAGAACTCTTTATTTCAACATCTAGATATAGCTTATGGATGAATTTCTTACAAGAATTTGTCCAGAAGATAACATGGTTAGGCTTAAAATGAGTTAATGATGAATAGGATTGTTTATAAATTGAATTAGGTCATGGATTTAGGTTTTGTAGATGGACCTCTTTTAACTCCTTGACTGATTCTTCATGTGCTTTTATACTCATTTTCTGAAATTTCATAATTTTGATATATTTTTATTTTAAATTTGAAAAAACACAAAAATAGTTTTTATTGATGGTAACTGTGATTATTTTTTTTTTCACAGATTACACAAATCGCAATGTAGTTAAAAAATATTATCATTACACATTATACAATTCGTAATTATATTTTTAATACATTTTATATTATTGATTGTATAACCTACAATACAAAATTATTTTTAAATATATTGCTATTGATACAACCATAATATATTTAAAAAAATTATATTGTAAATAATGTAAACACAAAATAAAAGCAACAAACCATCCAACCAACCAACACGAAACAAAAATCACAAAATGTAAAATCACCATAGTTGTACAACTATATCTATGTATGTATACTCCCCCATATATATACTCTTCCTTCTTTTACCTCTTTTTTATTCTTTTATCACTACACCTATCGAGTCTTCGTCAACCTTTCCCAGTTTAGCCTTTCTAAAAAACAAATTGCAACTAATAAAGAACGAGAAAGAGAAACGAGAGAGAGAGAGGTGTTTGTTGCCTCCTCATTTCAACTAAAGAGAATTAGAGAAGTGGACAGGAGGTGGGTCCCACGTAGGAATTGTGTTGGAGCAATTGAGCGTGGCCACCAATGAGCCAGCGACACTTGTACACCGTCAATCTTGGTGTTCGCCATCCATGGCTCCGTGATCAACGTTACAATTCCCCCAATTTCTAACGTTTTCACTTTATTTTCATTCCGCACTTTCTCGTTAAATGCATTGTCAGTTGTATAATCACAATGTAAAAGATATAGAAAAAATAATTTCAGATTTTATAATCTGTAACGATAATATTTTTTAATTATATTATAGTTTGAATAATTTATAAAGAAAAACAAATTAAATTATAATTATCATTAATTATTTTTATCTTTTTTAGGTTAAAATAAAAATATATTAAAATTATGGAATTGCAGAAAGTGAGTATGAAAGGGCGAAAGAATCACTCCAAGCTCTTATTGAATGTACGAATTGTTTTTATTTTATAAAGGTAAAGGTGACTTAGTCATTACCTGTTCTAGAAATATTTTAAAATAAACTTTCTAAGTTTTCTGTAACATCATTTGTAGAACTTGATTTTAAAATATATTAAATGTATTTTGGAATAAGTTTTCTTGAATAAGATTTTTAAAATAAATTTTTCATAATATATGAAGTATTTTTAAGAACGAACTTTTTAAAATAAAATTTTTAAAATAAAATTTTTAAAATATATGAGATGTATTTAGAATAAATTTTTCAAAACATATATAATATTTTTTTTCAACGGAGTTTTTTAGAACAATTCTCTGTTTCCTTTTCTTCCTTTCAGAAAAAGTACAGCCACGAAAGAAAGGTGTAGTTGGAGATATAATTGCAACAACAAAGAAAGGTATTTTAGTCTTTTTCTCTTAATATGGGTATTATTGAGGTGCAGGAAGCAAAAACATTATTCTACTAACTCCGTTAGGAATTTTTTTTATAGCATTTATATATAAAATATTTTAAAGTGTCTATTTTATAATTATTTTTAATAAATTATGGAATACTCATTCAAAAAAAATGATATTTTTGGTTATAGGATAGTTTTAAAAAGAAAACACTTATATATAAAGTGTTATGAATTATGTCTCCTAATTAATTTTAAATACATTACAAAACAAATATTTTATTTACGAAATAGACACTTTGAAAATATATTATTTTTGTTATTGAACAAGTTTATGAATACATTTAGTTTATCAAAATGTTAATAATACGCTATTTTGTTTCTAATCATATTGCTCAATTATTCTGAATGCACTAGATCTATGATAGTTTGGTTATGAAATAAGTGTTTTCAAAGAACAATACCTATCCATATGTCCAAAATATTTCTTTGATAACATTTAAAGTACCATTTGGAAATTTAAAATACGAAAAAAAAAATAGTAGGCTTGCGTTATGTCAAGACAAATTAGCATGTTTGGTCAATCATTTTTTTTAAATTAGAAAAATGAACATAAAAACAATATAATATTTTAAGTTTTTATTTCATATTGTGTGTAAAAGTAATGATATGTTTATGATCCAATATATGTGTTTTAAAATTATCATAAAGGTGGAGGTTTGTCTTGAAGAGTTTTTCTTTTAGAAACAACAGATAAAATAATTCACTTAAAAACTATTAGAGGCACGTATGAAAAAGGATATTAATTAAGAAGAGTCTAAATTTATGTTCTTAGATATAATATTTTTTTTAACTATTTTCTTTTTATCTTTTTAATGTCTTTGTTTAGCTATATAGGCCCACCAGTCATATATTAAACAAAGTAGCTTGTTTTTCTTTTTAGGCCTTTGTTATTTCTTGTAATTTCTTCTATTATCTCCATAATATAAAAGATTGACTAAATGTTGATCTTTAAGACATCACAAAATCAATTCAAAACTATATTTTAAATCATGTAATTTAGAATATCTATGAATTACACAATCCAAATATATATTTTGTGTTCAGTAATCTATATACTATGTAATCCATAATATAGTTTAATATTATATAAAATAATTATGGATTATATAATCTGAACTATAATCCACATTATGCTGCTGCTGCTTAATTTAGAATATAGATCACTTAATCTGTAAATCACTGCTCAAATAATAATTACATTTTCTGGAAATATTATTGGATGGATGGTTCTTGAACCTATATTGTACAGTTAATGTAGAAGGCGTTCAATGTGTTTCAAAATAAGTCAGAATTTTTATTTAAGTAATAAGCATGAGTATTTTAATAATGAATACAGTGTAGTAATGCGAGCTAGAAGAAAACTATGAGGATGGAAAAATAAGGAGCTTTTCTATTGGCCAAAAGCATATGATCAAAAATCCCTCCAACTATCATGTTTTGCCAACCTTTTTAATCCATCATGCTTAAGGAGAAGACTATTTTAAATATTTATGGTTTATTGGGTTTGTCTATAATTTTCTAAAATAAAAAACAGAGGTATTTAGATATCGTTTAAAGTTGCGTTATTATGTTTTTTTAATTAAGTTTTAAGTATCTTTATAAAATTTAGATATTTTTAAACTTAGTTTTTATTAAATATTTCTATCCTATTAAGTAATTAAAATATTTTTTTAAGTCTAAGTATTTTATTATTTGATTTTTTTGTAAATAAGATAATGTGGTCATTATCTTTCGATTCAGTTCATTGATTAACTTTATATTTTTTTTCACTAATATGCGCCAACTCATTAATTAACTTGTTCTTGAAGACAAAATGAGGAAATTGACTATTAATCTGAAAAAATAAAACAAATTGATTATTAAGTAAACAAAAATACAGCTACATAGTCACAAAGTACTTAAATAAAAATATAACAAAAATTAAAGCATTTAATAAATATTTTTTTTAATAAAAACTCAATTAAAAGATACTCAAATTTATGAGGTATTTAAAACTTAATTAAAGTATTTTTTTATTTGTGTTATTTTATTTTAATAAAAACTCTCATTTACCACCCTTTAACAATAATTTCTTATTTTATCTTTAAGCATTTTATCTTTAAAATATGGTAAATGATTTAATATAAAATAAAAATTTAAAATTATAACAACTTACAAATATATTTTTTTGTCTATAAATTAGAAAAACATATATTAAAAATTCACTTAATAAATCGACTAGTTTAATATTCAATTTTACATTTGTAATTTAATGAGTGAATTCAAGAACTTTTAGGTAACAAATTTTTACTCAAAATTCTTTACTTTTAGTTATAACGAGTTTATTAATTTTTGTCTAACATAACGATATATAGTAATTGTAGTAATTATAATACTATCTTTAGTTTTACTTATAATGTAGTTTTTCTATCCATATTTTCTCTTTGAGTTTTATATGCAAAACTTGTTATATTATCTAATAAGTGTATTAGAAGTAGAGTTTAAACCTAACTCAATTTACAAAATCGACTTGTAAGGTAAGGTTTGCACTCATTTATAAACTATTGAAATGTCTCATCTCTAGTTGATGTGGGATCTCCAACACAACCCCTCACGTCGAGATTCCTCAACTTGAGCATGAAACTTATATGTAAGGGTGATCCTATAGCGGCCCGATAGCGGGTGGTCCGATAAGCCCAACAATAGTGATAGGATAGACTTTGATACCATATCAAGAAGTGGACTTTAAGCCTAACTCAACCTTATAAAGTAAGGTTTGCACCCACTTATAAACTATTGAAATGCCTTATCTCTAGTTGATGTGAGATCTCCAACACACCTCCTCACGCCGAGATTCCTCAACTTGAGCATGAAACTTATATGTAAGAGTGCTTCGATAGCGTCCCGATAGCAGGTGGCTCGATAAGCCCAACAACTGTGATAGGATATGCTTTGATACCATATCAGAAGTAGACTTTAAACCTAACTCAACCTTACAAAACTGGCTTGTAAGGTGAGGTTTGTACTTATTTATAAACTATTAAAATGTCTCATCTCTAGTCGATGTGAGATCCCAACAAAGTGTCCTACCTTTTTTTCACTTATCAATAATAAAATAATCCCATGTAATATTGCTTAAAGATATTGTTAATTTTAGGTAAGATTAAATATTATTTGAAATTTGAATTTTTTCTTGTATTTTTTATGATGATATTCTTGATAAACATGGGGAGTTAAGGACAATTTTGACTCTTCATTCTACTTTTTAAATTTTTTTATCAAGTGTACCAAAAGCTAAAATGGGGAAATACAAACTAGAGGTGGAAGAGCACAAATAAAGAGAATGGAAAATAAAACAACAATAATTAGTCTTTAAAATGAAGAGATGAGTAAAACCTAATAGGGATAAGAGAAAGTTATAATAGAATAAGAGCCTTTGAAAAAAATGAATTGGTTTTGACACAGGAAAGAGAGAGTTGTTGACTTTCAATAAGCTAATATTATATATTAGGTAATTATTAGTGTATTAGGGTAGACTGATCACTTCAATCAATGCATAATTGTATAATTCGCATGTAATGATCAACTGATTATATAGCAGTAATAATAAAAAGTCTCATATATGTCGGCAATACTCGTCGAAATACCGCCACAAGATCATTACACCTTACTCACCGATAATCATTAAACACGTGGCATCAGCAAGGTAACCACATGACAATCATCAACAGGGAGGGACTCTCTTCAGTAGTTTATATAATATACTAGTAAGTTGGGCTTCCAACCCATTCACTTGAAGGCCCATCCATCCAAACTCTATAAAAGTAAGGTAACCCCAAGAAACAAGGTCATGCTATTCTAATCCTACACGCCCTGCATTACTCGGATCTTTATTGACTTGAGCATCAGAGTGCATACAGGACCCTCTCTCGAGATTGTGAGCATTAGGAGAACTCAAGGAACAAATGACAAGACTTTCCGAACTAGTATCGGCAACCGAATAGCACACGAAAATCGGACTTTGAAGGAAACGACCGAAGACGTTGTTGTTGTTAGAACTAACCGGTCTGTTGCAAGAATAATTATATTTTTAAAAATATTACCATTGATTATATAAATATTTTTATATGACCCAAATCCAAATCATAATAATTCAATTAGGATGCTTCTTAAAATGTTAAATATGGTTTTATTCTTCTAAAAGTTTACCAAATCTAGTTTTAATTCCTTAAATTTTGGATTAATTTTGATAGCTATTAATTTTTAGTAGTTTTATAACTATTTTTTCATGTATATGTTTTTTTTTATCATTTATCTTTTATATAGTTTTATCATATATTTTTTTCTTTATTAGCTAACTTTCTTGTTTTTAGTAATTAAATTTTTTAATTATATTTATTTATTTTATTATAAAACTGTGGATACACAGATGAGATACTATTCATATAAGAGAAAAATAATATTTATGTAAAAAAAAACAATTATCCTTATCTTCTAGAAAGACAAAAGATAATAAAATATTTATTATTATGTTTTAAAAAGAATAAGTCCCAAACATATCTAAAATTTTAACTCAATATCCACTTTACTAAAACAGTTTTATATAAGTTGGTTCAAGTGTTTAATATTGTGTATTAGGTTATTTGAAAGTTAAATCTTCAGTATAGTTAATATTTGATAAATTACATAACTATATTTAAATGTTATTCATTTTGATGTTGATTATATCCATTTTTTTTCACCGTTTTATATCCAAGGAACTAAAATCCTATAAAATTCAAATATAATGAAATCTTTGTTCTCACAAGGACCTCTAAAACAATCATATGTTTGAATTAAGAATGAAATAGAAACGAAAAAAATAAACAAAATAAGTAAAAATAGACATGTCAAATAAATAGCGAAAAGGTAATATTGTTTTAATAAATAAAAACAAGAAGGAAAAGAATAAAAAGTCATTTTCCCTTGTTTTTGGATGAATGAAAACGGGAGTAACAGTCAAATAAATTATATAAGTATACTTTTAAATAAACGAAATTTTTTTCACTCATTTAACACAAAATGTATTTTTTGTTATTTAATATTTTCTCGTATATCGTAAAACATATTTAATTCTTATATCATAAAAAATATTTTATTCTTGTATGTTAAAATTATTTAATTTTATACAATACTTCAAATAGAAATTTCATGATAAATTATTACAGAAGAGGAAATATAATCCAATGGTTTTGGTCGATTTTTGCAAATTCCTTTCCAAACCAGCAAAGAAAATACTTAATATCCCCCTTAAATTCTTATTTCCTACCTCTCTTTCTCTTAAATTTTCTAAAAAAAATATATATAATTCTTCATGATTTTTCATTTTCATTAACAGAAAGAAAAATTCTTCCTCAACATAAAATAATATTCCATATAAAAAAATATAAATTACAATATATATATATATATATATATATATATATATATATATATATAGTAGGTATAAGTTTGATTATATAAGTAAAAATGGATAGAAATCTTTGTCTTTATTCCATAAAATTTGTTTTATCTCGTCTTCACAAGTAACAAGTATACTCACAAGTCATAAGTATATCTATATTTATTCTTGTACTCACTTTTATATTGTCTTAATTAATTTTCTTATATGAAAACTGAAAATTATGAAATATCAAATAACTGTATAAATGCCAAATAATTAAACATGTTTAAACAGTATAAATTTTAAGATAACTACAGTATCTACTATTTTTTTACAAATGTTATTGATTGATATCAAATACTTTAGAAAAAAAACAAAACAAATGACTAAAGAAAATTAAAATTTTAAAACACAGTATAGAAGACTATGTCTTTACGTGAAAAAACATGTGTCGTTGTATTAATTGTAACATCCCATATTTTTCATATAATAGAAACTTTATTGGATAGGAATTATATAATAAACCTTAATATAAAAATCAATACATTCTTAATGTATTTAAAAATATACTTCTCCATAAAAGATCTAATAAAAATATCTTCGTAAAAATTACAAATAAAATAAAATAAAGTTTCTCTATCAGTTTACTGGGGACCCCCACCACCTATCAAATCCTCTGCTCCCGTGTAATATACACGATCATCGCAGTTTTAAAAACAAAACAAACAACACACAAAAAGAAGGGTAAGCTAAAGAGTTTTCAAAACAATATATATTTTCATAAATTGGATTTATATCTCAACAAAACAGCAACAATTCAATCTTTCATAATTCATCTCACATCATACATGCACTGACTCACAAACAAAAACACTAGACTCTCTACTTCCCTACTTCCGGAAGATACTAGTGCATTGAGTTAAACTCAAGAGGTGTGCACCTGTCATATACCATCCATCTGTTCCGATCAGCTCATATTTCAAACCTCGGATACAGTCTGTCGATCAGTTCCTATTTCAAACCTCGGGTACAGTTCCCATATACACAGGATTAATCCATTTGTCCTATTCCGATCAGGCTCATATTTCAAACCTCGGACAGGACCATATGAACCTCTTTCGACTCTTCACCAACTAGTAAACTTCATCTATATGAATCCAATGTACCAGTGGAGTCAGGATACCTCCTTAGAATCCCTAAACAATGCACATCCTAATAATCTCAACACAGGTATCTCCTTTCCTGAAGATACTATGTCTCGATCACACACCACATCATTCACAAACATTGATACTACATTGTACCATTCATAAACATTCATTCCATTCAATTCAAATTCAAATTCATCCAAATCATAATTAATAAAATAAATAATTACAATATATATCAAAAACAATCAAACTAGCTTCCCTTACCCAAATTCAAAAAAACAAGTAATTATAATATTTATTAAAAACATTCAAACTAGCTTTCCTTACTCAAATTCACAAGACAAGTAATTATATAGAATATTTATTAAAAACATTCAAACTAGCTTCCCGTACCTCAATAGAGTATAGATACTCAAAAACCCTAAAATCACAGACAACGTAACTCTCCCTAAAATCACAGACAACGTAACTCTGTTCAAGAATTTGATCGGACACTCTTGATCTACTCAACGCTAGGAATCTAGGGATGTCCTCCGATTGTCAATCTGATAACTTATGAGATCACAAATCTAGAGAGAAGTAGAAAACTTTAAAAGAGAAATTGTTTGAGAGGTGGTGGTTTTCATAAGAATAAAACTGTATATCTTTTTAAAAAAAGAGAGAGATTTGGTAGTTTTATTAGAATAAAACAGAATATCTTTTTAGAGAGATAAAATATCTTCTTAGAGAGAATATCTTTTTAGAGAGAGAGAGAGTTGGTGGTTGTTATAAAAATAAAAAGTAAATAACTAACTTTTACTTAAACAACTTTTTTGTTAAAAAATATAGTTGTTATTTTATTTATCTCTAAAACTAGATTTTAAATTAGTTTTTATTCTATAGCTATTTTCTAAGATATTACAAATCCTAGCTTTGTTTATAAAGTTGATTTTTTTATTTATGTAAAAAAAAAACAAAATTAGTATATTCACAACCTATTAAGTTATTTGAAAACCGCTGTATTTAAATTTGTTATATTTTTAATAAGATTATGAAGTGGTGATATATTGTTAAATCAAATATGTTATAGTTTATCTAAGTACAAACCAAAAGCTCTTAAATCTTATATGTATGTGTGTAAAACTTTGATATATGTGTGTAAAACTGTTACTACTTATGAAAATGTGATGAGTGAAAGATGAGAAAATTGTGGCAGCATAGGTAAAATCCTGGTCCTAGTTCAATTATTCTCTTACCATTGGCCCACAAAATCGATCTGGTTGGGGCTGCAACTGTTTTTCAATTGAATTTGGGGAGAAAGGCAGGGAAAATAGTTGATCGGTGGGTACATAAGATGGATGAGAAATAAGAGTGGGAGAGGAATATACACTACTACTTAGATTGTTATTTTGGTCTTGGTATAGCCTTTGTTCAGAATCTTGTTGCTTAGGAATGTTAAGCTCTCTCCTTCAATCTCTTTATATTTTTGGATAGGATTTTAGAGGGTCCACAGTCCTCAAATCCTAGGTTGTGATGGCCCAAATGATGTCATCTCCATCGATGGTCTTTCTCTTTTCCCTTTGGCATTTGTTGGAGGCTTAGCCTGTGACAAAGCTGATGAAATTTTAAATTCTGAGCTTAGAAAAAGTAAATCAAATTTCCTGTATATTAAATTATTTATTTGGATCAAACAGTTCAAATTTTACAAATTGCAAAATTTTATTTTTAAATATTTTTTAAAAAGTTGAAATTTCAATATTAAACTCTATGGAAATGTACATTAACCAATTTTTAAATATTTAAATTTTTGCCAGTTTTCATAAATAGTTTATTCAACCTGATTTCATAACCTTTGCATTAATGTTGACTTATTTAATGTACAAAATATTATTCACGTGCACCTCAATATATTTACACAAATGTATAATATCATTTTCTAGGCAGGTTATCAGTAATAATCTAAATATAAAAGTAGTACAACCAGAAATCAAGATTAATACTACCAATTACAAATTAAAAAAAAAAAAAAGTGTCCGTAACTTTCCAATTGCTATTAACAAATTCAAGACAGTATATTTGTCTTCAAACTATACCTCCTGTTATAGAATTTACTTTATCAATTCTCTCTATTAACAAATTATACTTTTTTAGTCTAATTAGTCTAATTATGATATATATATATATATATATATATATAATAATAATAATAATAATAATATTAAGTGTTGATTTTTTTAATGTTCGAAATCTGATACCTCAGTAATCCAAAATTACAAATTTTGTAGTCTTTTATTCCATCAAAAGAGTCATTCTCAAGTTCTATAAGAAGAATAAGGAAGATTTTGGTTTAGGAAGATCCTACCTATATCAAATAATCAATTGTCATCCATGGATATAGGTATGTGACTCTTCTATTAGATTTTGACTCACAATAATTTAATATGATGGCTAAATTCATTATTTAGAAGATTTATCCTATCATTCTATCAAGTGGTATCAGAGCCAATGGTTTGTGGCTTGGACGAGTACAGTTTGATCCTTGTATTGAAAGTCTTTTTGATAGAGGTTTCAGGCAAGTATGTCCCGTTTAAATGTGTAAACGACGGTACAAGTGAGGGTCGTTCATGTTGAAGTACTCGTGTTTTAAAGTGCTTTCGCTCGAGAGGAAGTGTATCAATGTGGATGAGAGACTCTCACTTGAGGGGAAGATTGTTAGGTATCCAAGTGTGAGTCTAAGTCTCACATTGAGTAGAAATGAGAAAGTTGAGCAACATATAAGAAAGAAGACCCACAAACCCAATGTCTTAAGGTTTTGGGTTGATATGGGTAAGATCTTCCTCAACCAAAATCTTCCTTATTCCTCCTCTTACAGGAATTGAGAGTGACTCTTTTGATTTTTGTATATCGGGGACCAACCCTTTACCTTCTTTTTATTTTGTTATATAACTTCTCAGAAAATGATTCTCATTAAACCAATTACCCAAGAAATGAGAAATTAGGGAGTGTCATTAAAACTATCTTAATGACTCATTAAAACTATCTTAATTTCCAATGATTTGGAACATTAAGGAAATCAACAACTAATATGATTATTATATAAATATAAATAAAATATATATATATATATATATATATAGCCCACAATTAGACTAAGGAAATATAATTTCTTAACAATATCCCACTTGGGCTATATATATTGTCCTAAAATAATCATATAACAAAACAAACTATAAGTGCACATACTGAATGCTATTTGTCCTTAACTACTTAAACAATCTAGTCCATCTCATATACCAATAATAGAATTATCGCGACTTTCATCATATTAAATTCGCAACTAGACCACAAACAACATAATGTAGATCATCAACTTTTATTCTACAGAAAATTAAATAATATAATGTCTGACATAAAACATATAAAGTATACAAAAATAACCTCACTAAACTAAGTTATCATCAACAGTGATACCCATATGAGCAATATGCTCATGAAATACTTTAAGGATCAATCCTTCGGTTAATAGGTCTGCTAGCGTAGACTTTGTTCCTATATATGTTTTATAGAAATCTATTTTTCTTGAACTCTCTCCTTAACAACCAAAAAAATTAATATCAATATGTTTTGACTTTATTGAGCTCTTGTTGTTGTTGGAGTAAAGCACTACTGAATTATTGTCACAATAAATCTTCATTGGCTTTTCAATATGCCATGGTTAACACATCACGCGCTTAACTGTTGTCCAATGATCCATGCCTGGATTGCTCAAGTATCTGCCTAGAACTCCCACTATAAATGCTATATCAGGATGGGTGCAAACTTGAGCATACATTAAGCTCTCTATTGCTGATGTATAAGGTTTATCATGCATTATTATCCTTTCAAGATCATTTTTTGGGACATTGTTTGAGACTAAACTTGTCTCCTTTAGCCACGGTTATGTCGACATACAAGATTTGGAATACATATTTACTCCCACTGAACTTGTAGTATACACAATCATTAACAATATTTGCCTCAAAGTCATATGAGGTAATAACCTGATGGATCAATATGAGGATTGATCCCATTTCTCTATTTTAGCCTTATTAGCACTTCCTTCAGTAGCAATGGGTTTGTCCTATCGAAGAGTTATGTCCAAATCCATACAACCATGGACAATTTCTATGGTATCTTTCTAAACTTTGAAGTTTGTACCATTTAGCATAGAGATGCTGGTAACTTGAGCAAAAACATTGGCAGCTGAAGTAACAACAATTGTATCCATCCAAATATTGTTAGCAAAAATAATGGAAAAATCCATACTGAGATACCTGGAACAACATTAATTTTTTAATCTTTGGATAGAAAAATTAATTGTAAGTGGTACTCTCGTTGCAATAATCATATATTGTCAAAAGAAATCATGTCAAACATTAAGCCTTTCTTTTGACCGACTCAATGTTCATATGGAAACTTGAGAATTTGCAACTTATTTACTATTGCATATATTTTCTATCAATTAGCCAAACAATAATTTTCCTTTGGGCTGATTAGTGCTCGCATAATTAGATAAAAAATGAACAAATATATAAATTGAAGGTTCAATGTTTATTATTTGGCCAAGCAATAAACTTCCTTTGGGTCATTTATTATCCGCATAAATAATAAGCATCATATACAAAAAATTGCATATGCATATATAAAAAAAATTGCATATGAGCAACGGATATTACAATGAAAATAAAGGCCTGGATCAATGAATCGTATCCAACATGATGACGAAAAAAATATCACATATAATGAACCAGCAAAATTATTATGCATATCATACTGAATTACCAAAATTGAAACATGGTACGGGAATCAAGGCCACAACACAACAAAACGAATTATATAAGATAAGACGAAATGTGTAAACATCAAACAGAATTATGTGCATTTATTCTTTAATTCCAAACTGGTATAACGTCAACATAATCCAATCCAATGATAAAACTTTATTCACAATAATTTAACATGAACGGGACTTTGATATCAATTGATAGAATGATAGAATAAATCTTCTAAATAATGAATTTAACCATCATATTAAATTATTGTGAGTCAGAATCCGGAGTCACATACCTGTATTCATAGATGACAATTGATTATTTGATATGGGTAGGATCTTCCTCATCCAAAATCTTCCTTATTCCTCTTGCAGGACGTGACCTTTTTTATGTGATAAGAGACCACAAAATTTGTGATTTTGGTTGGTATATCGAGGATCAACCATTTACCTTCCTTTTATATTCTAATTAAACCAATTACCCAGAAATTAGGGGGTGTCATTAAAACTATATTAATGACTCATTCAAACTATCTTAATTTCAAACTATTTCGAACTTTAACAAAATTAACAACTAATATGATTATTATATAATTATATATACATATATAGCCCATAATTAGACTAAAAAAATATAATTTCCTAACACTCTCCACAATTCATGGCAACAAAAATGAAAATGAAACATACAATTAGAAATCATAACATTGTTAATGAAAGAATGTTTTAGTATAAATTGAAACACACAAACCTTAAGAAATGATGGAAGAGAAGAAAAACAGTTGAAAGTGAGGGATAACGGAAATGGCAGGGGGTTAAAAGAAATAGACAATGATAGATAAATTGAGAATGCTAACAAAAATTAATATCAATTACTAACAAAACCATGCAATGAATAATGATTTTATACTTAACAAATCAAAACAGAAGTGTAAAGCTGTAGTGCTAGGTCACTCACCAAGTTTCAAGCTATCTTGCTACTACCATCAAATTCCCAAAAGCTGAAATGTGAAGATCACATGAAAAAGTTGAAAGGTTGTGTTACAATAATTAATCAAATTAATTAAAACAAAGAAGGTAAACTTGGCAAATTATGTAGGCAAGAAGGCCAATCAGGGATATGGTTTGATCTCCACTTTTTATGCATGTTACAGGCAAGGAGCAGTTATAGCAATATTACAAAATGTTTTAGCAGATAACATCTATGCAACAATCACAACACAAGAACATAACAAGGACAATATACTAACACAAGTGATATCCACATGTCAGGCTTGAACTATTCTTACCTTGAAATCAATTGGACCCAAAAGCAGCTCACTGAAACAAGAAATGTAAGGAGAACAAAATGTAAAACAGCCTCAAGAACCACGAACTTTTGTGATGTAACTGATCCAAATAAATTATAACATTTCTCAGTCATTAGGTAAAATATAACAGGATCCAAGAAAGTAAACAAAACACATGTACGTTAATCATAAAAAGAAAAAATCTAGGATTTGCTGAAGAGAAGTATCCAGGGAAGTTTAGAAACTAACAATTCATCCACACTGACCAATTTCAATATCACAAATGACAGCACAAAAATTTGTTGAAATTAGTGTATAATACGAACTATAGTCACACTGACACTCCAGAACAAAAAACCACGGGTACATTTCTGTACTGGTTACTTAGTTTAAGGTGTTCACGCAACAAAAAAAAACACCAAGCCTCAATAGCAGTAAATCTCATATATCATGCTACAAAATTCAAATAATCCATTCTACAATTGAGTAAATCACTCTCCAACTTGACATTACTTTATGTGATTTAAAATTATTCTATTTGTTAGAAAAATGGCATTTCAGCTAATTCATTTACTGTTTTTTAACACGGTCAATATTTAGTTTCTATTTTTTTTGTTAGTTGTTGGTTATGCTCATAGTGACATAACTGTTTTTTTTTCTTTTTAATTTTAAATCACCTTGAGAGTGGTTATTAAGTAGGAGTTTGTTATGTTTTTTTATGTATAAAATCATAAGTTTCATTGAAAAAAGTGCTGAATTTTTCTACCAAAATACTGATCCTTCTTATTTTCAAATTAGTTTTAATCACTTTGTTCTATCAGTGGTATCAAGAGTCATAGTTGATCTTACTGGATCTTCTTTTCTAAACCATAAAACTTATAACATCTACCAACCTACCTTTAAATCTCACTCTCTTTTTTTACTGGTGAAAATTATCACATTTGGTCAGTAAAAATGTAAGATGTATTGGAAGGTTATGATGTTTGGAAAACAGTGGTTGAAGATGAATCAATATTTCCATTACGAACCAATCCTACCATAGCTAATATCAGATTTCACGATGAAGAAAAGGTTAGGAAACCCAAAGCCATGTCACTAATACAAAACTTTCTGGCAGACTGTGTGTTCTACAAGATTATAGCCTATAAAACAGGAAAGGAGGCAATGAGACAAATTAAAAGAGTATGAAGGTAGTGATAAGACACGTTAAATGCAGGTGTTGAATCTGAAAAGAGAATTGAAATCTCTATGCAGGAGGATGAAACAATAGGTAAGTATGCTAATCGGATCTCCTCAATTGTTAATAACATTAGATTGTTTGGTAATGATTTTTCAGATAAAAATATTGTGGAGAAAGTTCTTGTTACTCTTCCTGAGAGGTTTGAATCCCAAATCTCCTCTCTTGAAGAATCAAAAATTTAGACACTATCTCCTTGGGCAAGCTGATGAATGCTCTCCAAACACAAAACAAAGAAGATCTATGAGACAGAAAAAGGTCACAGAAGGAGCTTTTTATGTACAAAGGAAAAATTCTGGTAAAGGAAAACAACAATCTAGCTAGAAGAATAAGGCTAAGAATGATGGTGACAATAAGTCATTTCCACCTTGCAAGCATTGCAAAAAGACAACACACATGGAGAAGTATTGCCAGTGGAGGATTGATGCTATCTATAGCAATTGTAAACAATTAGGACATATATACAAAGTTTGCAAATCTAAAAACAAAGCCTCTAAGCAAACACAATTGGTTGATGCAAAGAAGGAGCAACTCTTTGGGATCTATTGCTTCTCAACACAAGACTCCTATGATACTTGGCTAGTTGATAGTGGTTGCACACACCACTTGTGCAAAGATGCTGACATGTTCAAAAGCCTAAATGTTACACATAAATCCATGGTAAAAGTTGGAAATTGAGGGTTCTCGGATGTCAAAGGCAAATGTTTAGTGGTTGTACAGATGCTTTAGAAGGGTTATTCAGTATTTTTCAAAGATATTAAGTGCATCATTTTTTATTCCTATGGTGTAGAAGAGTTATTCAGTATAGTTCAAAGATCTTAAGTGCATCATTTTTTATTCCTATGGTGTAGAATTATTTTGTGTCAAAATGAGCAGCAAAACTTTCATAGCTGATTAGGAGAAAGCAAAGTACTTCACAAATAGTTATAAATTTGTGGTAGAAAAGACTTTGCCACTTCAATCAGAGAAGTATTGAAGAGATGAATGAGAAGGATTTGGTGGAAGATTTATCTAAAATTTTTCACGAATCTAAAATTTGTGAGACCTATCAACAAGGAAAGCGAACAAAACTATCATTTTGAAAGAGTCAAGCATGGAGAGACAACCAAAAGCTTCAGCTTATTCACATCAACATATGTGGCCCTATGAAAACAAAAATCTTTGAATGGTAACAATTATTTTATCCTTTTAATTGATGATTGTACCAGAATATGTTGGGTATATTTTATTAAACTCAAGATTGAAGTTTTTTATGTTTTTAAACAATTTAGAACTTTAGTTGAGAATCAATGTAATCTCAAAATTAAAGCTTTAAGGCCCGACAATGGTGGAGAATACACTTCTGGTCAATTTCTCAAGTTTTATAAGAGTGCATGCAAACATCAATTGACTCTACCCTGCACACCACATAAAATGACGTATCTGAAAGTAAAAACATGACTAAAGCCTTTTGATTAAGAAGGGGATACCAAATCAGTTCTGGACAAAGGCTGTTAATACCTCTGTATATTTGCTGAACAGACTCTTCACAAAAGCCTTGCAAGACAAAACCCTATATGAAGCTTGGAATGACATTAAACCACCAGAACATCATCTTACAACTTTTGGGTGTATCTGCTATTTCCATATGCCACAATTCAAGAGGATTAAGCTGGACAACAAGGCTCAGAAAGATATTTCCATGGATATGGTTCATTGTCTAAAGGCTACAGGATTTTCTGTTTAAAAACAAAAAATATATTCTTAAGCAGAGAAGTGGAGGTTGATGAAGCAGCAACTTGGAATTGGAAAAAACAAACAAATATTTATTCTGATTTTTCCCGAAAGAACAACCTCAACTTGCATGCAAAAGATGAACATGTGGATGATAAGGGACACCAGATCTTTAGAAGACATTTTTCAAAGATGTAGCTTGGTTATTTCAGAACCAGTAAGCTATGATGAAGCTCAAGATTCTCAAGAATGGAAGAAAGTCATGCAAGCTGAATTAGACATGATCAACAAAAATGGAACATGACAGCTTATTGATAGGCCTATGAATCACAAGGTGATTGGTGTAAAATTGATCTTCGAGACAAAACTCAATCCAGATGGTTCAATATGAAAAACAAAGCTAGATTGGTGGTGAAAGGCTATGCACAACAATATGGTGTGAACTACTAGGAAATTTTTGCTCCTGTAGCAAGGTATGACACAATCAAGCTTCTTTTTGCATTCGCTGCATATAATTCTTGAAAAAAAATTCATCAGCTTGATGTAAAATCAACATTTTTGAATGGTTTAGTTGAAGAAATTTATGTAGGTGAGCCTAATGGTTTTTTTAATTCCTGGCAGAAGAGTTATATGGCTTAAAACTGTTGGTTTTATAAAATAGAAGGAGATAAAATAAAGAAAATGAATGAAAATAAAAGAAAATGTACGAAGAGAAATAGATTGTTATTTGTTCATATTTCTTTGCAGTCATGAACAACTTACATTTATAATACTGCAGAATGACTGACTGAAATTACTCCCCTTAAAGTTTAGGAGCAGTTATCTAAAACTGAAATATTTTATCCTAACGTCTATAAAACAATTATTTTAATTAGAAACAATTATTCTGATTAAAGACTTAACAAATCAATGTGCAGTTTCAAAAATAAATATCTAACACTCCTTCTTGATTTTGGAACTGCAAACTTCAATCTTCCGTCTTAGAAATTAAAACTTGCTTATTGTTAGTGGCTTGGTAAACAAATCTGCAATCTAGTTTTTAGTTTTGCAATAAACAAGATCAACAACTTCATCTTTTTGTACCTCCCTTAAGAAAAATAACTTAATGTTAAAATGCTTTGTTTTCCCATGAAAAACAGGATTATGGAAAGTAGTTATTGCAGCTTGATTGTCAACAAAAACTTTCCTACTTTCCTTCTGCTCCATTTTAAGATCAATCAAAAAAATTTTCAATAATAAGACTTGGTTAACAGCAGCTGTAGTAGCAATAAAGTCAACTTTTGTTGTAAACTTTGCAATAATTTTTTGTTTCTTAGAGCACCATGAAAAAATTCTTGAACCAAAACTAAAAAAATATCCTGAAGTACACTTCATATCTTTCAAAGAACCACCCCAATCAATATCAGAATATCCAACAAGCTTTGCTTTATGTTTGTTAATTGAACAATCAACATTTAACTTAGTTCTAAACACTCATTTCACCCCAATTACCTTTCCATTTAGATGTATGTTAACAAGCTCCCAAGTGTTGTTCTTCTCAATCATATACAACTCCTCCTCCATTGTTTTTTTCCACTTTAGGTCATTGAGAGCTTTCTCATGTCAACAGGTTCACATATTGTAACATTACATCTCTGATATATGTCAGAGAGTAATCGAGTGTCTCTAATTTGTGGATCATCTTCCATTTCATCTAGGCATGACTTTTCTTTTGCTTAAAATATTGTCTGCTCCTCCTGAAGTGGATCAAATGAAAAACTCTTGCTCCTCGTTTTAATCTTGAACATTTCAAGGCCGATTAGATCTTTAATTATGCAGCTCTTATCTTCAAAGATAACTTGGAACCCTTTCTCAAAGACAGCTGTCCAACACTAAGTAAGTTTTGATTAATTTCAGGTACATATAAAACATCAAAGAGGATTTTTTTTACCTGTGTAGCTCGTTATAGCTATTGATCCATTACCTTTTACTGGAATTTGTTCACCATTCCAAGTTTTGACCCATTTGACTTTAGTGTCGTCCAAACACATGAACAGTTCTCTGTCATAGGTCATGTTATTGGTGCAACCACTATCTATCAACCAAGATTCACTTGACACGCCTTCACTTTTGTCTTTCTTATTTTTTTCTCTTTGTGACTTTTGATCTAGGCCATGGTAGGATTATCTGGTAGCATAAGTATTTCATAATCCTTTTCCACAGCTTCCCAAAGATCAAATGCTCCAAGTAAGCTTCCATTCTCACTACCCAGAGGTCATAGTTTTCCCCATTAAAGATTGGGAGAGTAGCTTGGGAAAACTCATTTCAGAATCCATGACAAATTAAAACACACACAGGTCCCTCAAGAAGAGAGCTCTGATGCCAATTATTGGTTTTACATAATAGAAGGAGATAAAATAAGGAAAATGAAAGAAAATGTATGAAGAGAAATATATTATTATTTCTTACTATTTCTTTACACCTATAAACAACTTACATTTATAATACTTGCAGAAAGGAAAATAACTAACTGAAATTACTCCCTTAAAGTTTAGGAGCAGTTATCAAAAACTGAAATCTTTAGCCTAACGTCTAGAAAAAAAATATTCTAATTAAAGACTTATTCAGAAACTGAAACAAATCAATATGTAATTTCAAAAACAAATATGTAACAAAAACAAGTCCCAAGGGCTTAGTATTAAAGAATAACAATCATTTCATCCAACTTGGTTTCATTAGAAGTCAAAGTGAAGCAACTTTGTATATGAAAGTCATTGATTGTGAGACCTTAATTGTTTCAATTTATGTTGATGACATGCTTGTGACAGGAAGTAATATTAAACTAATCCAAAAGTTCAAAGGTGAGATGGAAAAAGTATTTGAGATGACTAATCTTTGGAGTTATGAAATACTTTCTTAGCATGGAAGTGTTGCAGTCAGGTAATGGAATTTTCATTTTCCAACAAAAGTATATTTCTAACATTCTAAACAGGTTGTAAGATATATCTTTTTGAAACTGCACATTGATTTGTTTCGGTTTCTGAATACGTCTTTAATTAGAATAATTGTTCCTAATTGTTTTCTAGACGTAAGGATAAAATATTTCAATTTTTGATAACCGCTCCTAAACTTTAAGGGGGAGTAATTTCAGTTAGTTATTTTTCCTTTCTGCAATTATTATAAATGTAAGTTGTTCATGGCTCAAAGAAATAAGAAGAAATAACAATATATTTTTCTTCATACATCTTCATTCAATTTTGTTCATTTTTATTATTTTATATCCTCCTATTCTGTAACCAACACAGGTTCAAAGTACAAGATTGCAAATCTGACAACACTCCAATTTCTGCAGGTTTGAAGTTTGGCAAGGATGAGCCATTTGAAAAGGTGGATGAAAGCATATACAGAAGCTTGGTTGGCAGCCTTCTATACCTTACTACAAGTAGGTATGATATCCTATTTGTTATAAGTTTACTCTCTAGTTCATGCATTCTCCTAGAAAAACTCATCTCACAGCCGCTAAAAGAGTCTTGAGATACATAAAGAAGACTAACACACTTGAGATTTTCTTTCCAAAATCTGCAAAGAGACTTTGAAGCTAATTACCTACACTACAGTGATTGGGATGGTTGTGTAAATGATTCAAAAAGCACCTTTGGATATATATTCTCTTCAGGAACTTGTTTCTTTAGTCGGTGTTCAAGGAAACAAGAAACTGTAGTTCAAACAACTGTAGAGGCTGAGTATATTGCAGCTACCTCTGCTATGAAGTTATTTTGCTAAGGACAATGTTGGAAGACTTGGGGTGTAAACAAACAGAAGCTACAAAGATATGTTTGACAACAGTTCAGCGGTTATCAAAAAATTCAGTGTTCCATGGTCGCATTAAGCAGATCAAGATCAAGTTTCATTTTATTAAAGAAGTTCAACAATCGAAAGAAGTGTTGTTTGATCATTGTACATCTGAAGATCAGCGTACTGACATTTTCACCAAGTCATTACCTAAGTAAATGTTTAAAGATTTGAAGTAAAAGATTGGTGTTTGATACAGAAGCGCTAAGGAGGAGTGTTAAAAGAGTGACATTTCAACTATTTCATTTATTGTATTTTCAGCACAAGAGTCGGTCAATATTTAGTTCCTAATTATGCTAGTTGTTGTTTGTTTATAATGACACATTTTTTTTCCTCGTCTGTTTTAATGTTTAAGTAAACGTTTATTATAATTTTTATATATAAAAAAGATGTTTCATTGAATAGAGTATTAAATTTTTCCATCATCAAAATACTGATTATTAGTTTTAACCACTTTGGACTATCATCATTAACACTTGACATGACTCTAAAAGGTTTTCCTCCATAGCGAAATTTGGCAATTCAAATAATTAATCTATGATAATTCTATCAATTTACTTCATCCAAAAGCTGATAAATTAGCATTAATTGTCACAGGAGATTTAAGATGATCTGGTAACATGTCCTTTCCATCTCATATATGTTAGGTATTCAAGTGTGAGTGTGAGTTTAAGTCTCACATTGAGTAAAAATGAGAAAGTTGAGCAACATATAAGAAATAAGACCCGTAAGCCTAATACCTTAAGGTTTTGGGTTGAAGGTGGTATCATTCCCTTGTATGGGTTTTGGCTCAGTTCTCATTGTTTGAAATCTCCTAGTTGTTTCTCCCCTCGGATTTTTCCAGCAAGTGGTAAGTGGTATCAGAGCCAATGGTTTGCGGCTCACACGAGTACAGTTAAGGGTCGTATGCTTCCACTTGAGGGAGAGTGTATCAATGTGGAAGAGGGACTATCACTTGAGGGAGAGATTGTTAGGTATCCAAATGTGAGTCTAAGTCCCACATTGAGTAAGAATGAGAAAGTTGAACAACATATAAGAAAGAAGACTTGCAACGTTTTGGATTGAATGTGGTATCATTCTTTTGTATAAGTTTTAACTCAGTTCTAATTGTTTAAGATCTTCCCAATATTTTTCCTCTCGGATCCTTCCAGTAATATAACTTTATAATAGAGAACAATATTTTTCTTCATGCCAAATCTTCCTTTTTTACTTGTTTCCAATCAGTGATGCTGTATGCAATACTAAACATTCCTGTCCCCCTAAAGTAAAAGCAGAGAAGGGAAAAATATCGAGAAAGAAACAAGTGCTCAAGAAAAAAAAAACAAATTTATAAAATATGAAAATAAACAAATATTAAAGGGAAAAATGGAATTTAAAAAAAAAAAATTCAAACTTGGCATGGCAATCTGAGATCTGTTCGAGGTTCAACAACCATGTGATGGACACGGTTTCTTCTATTCAGGAGAGACACTCTTATGGAAGGAAAAGGGAATACCAACTTATTTTTTTCATCTACGTTTATTTACACATTTAACACGATTTACAGTCAAATGTACACAGCAAGCACATAAGCTAACAGTTGCCACACTTACGTATATGAAAACCAAAAATTTTGTGCAAACTTAATCGATTGGAAGAATAAAAATGAGGCAAAAACTAATAAATTGGAAATGATAACTGAAGCATGCTGAGCATGTCACTAGCAGCATGTTCAAGGGAATTCATTTGACAGTTTCTATGCACTAAGGAACAAAACCAAAAACAATGAATTAAATTAAAATCGTTAAATTTTTTATTTAACGATTAAAAATAAATAATTTTTTGATAAATTTAGTGCTTCAAAAACAATTTCCAGTTATAATGGAAATGAGATGTGAAATTATTTTGTAAGTCCAGAAATAAGAAGTTTATTAAAACCTTGATAGAGTTCGAAAAACCTTGATGAATTTAGGTAAGGTCATCGAATTATATATTATTTTATATTTTAAAATTATATTTTGTAATAATTAACTTTGAAGATAGAGATGTTGTCATTGAGACGTGGAAAAGAATGATACATCAGCTTCAAATAAGGGTAGCTTCTTCTCATTCCCAAATACACATTTCGGATGAAGTGAATATTCAAATTCTCAACTATTACACGCTTATAATTATAAGCCAATAGCCTCTACATTTGCAATAATGTGATAAAATTGCCTCCACGCTATGGCACCGTGTTACAACAAAGGACACCTATCTATAAATATAAATATAAATAGGAAATATCAAAATTAATACCCAGCAGGACAAAGAAGAATACATAGATTCCTAACTAACATGATACATAAGTGGTAGTGGAATTTCGAGAGGCCAAAAAACCCAAGAATTTTGTAATCTCGTCCATGCTTAAATAATAGCATACTCGAGCTTCTCCTGCTCCTTAGGTCGCCACATGGACTTCTGCACACATAACAACCCCTCCTTATCCTTGGAGTAAGTCATGCGAACCTTCCACTGCAAAGACCTTACCATGCTCTCAACCTCTTCAATGATCTCAACAGTATCACGAACAATAAGTTTTCCTTCTGGCCTAAGAATCCGATCAGCCTCAGCCACTACAGCAGCCAAAGTGCACCTGTGGTAACGTTAAATTAACAATTAGAGAAGAGCCTTCTAAAACGAACAAGAATATTGTGAAACGTAGTAGTAGTTATTTGCACCTTTTCTTAAGCCTTGAAAACAGGTGATCGGCATGGAGGAGATCATAGGTTCTAGGATAGGTGCTAAATGATTCACACCAATCATGATATATACCGAAAAGACCTCGTTCATAAATAATGGGAAGGGTGTCTGGGGAGTCTATTGAAACCACATTCATGACCCAAACATTCAAATCTCTCAAGGCTGCAGCAAATCTGGAAACCACAAACAGTGAAAGATGTAAACCATATAACACATGGGCAGGTGAATATAACTAACGAGTACCATTCGACACAGTGACTTTTGCTCACCCTCCATAGACAGATCTCATATCCATGACATTGCGAATATTGGACCATTGAATTCCCAAGCCATTTAGATAAGACTTGGACACTACGCGTTTCCAGTGTTCATAATCAGCAGTGAAATCTTCAGGGGCTGGCTTTCCATAAACTCCAACTTGGGAACTCAACAACCAATAGGGAACTTTGGTCAGTCTGGCTGGCCACTTCGCTGGCAATTTTGACCCTCGTTCCGTTGAACTAACTGGAGCTTTGTGTATGCAAGCTTTCAATTTGACGTTCCTGTCACACCGAAGAGATTAGACTGCATATGTTAATGTTATAATACTAAAATATTATCGAAACTTAGCAGGCACAGAAAAAAAATAATAATGTTTTGGATGGAAAAGAAGAGTCCGTTAACGAAGAAATACCATGCTGCATTAGGATCATCGGAGTCTTGACACAGCGGAGGCTCATTCTTCGAACGTTGCTCGTAACACTCATTAGAACTTGGCTTCTTGTATACGGCTACACCTACTCCATTTACTTGATCCTTGCTGATTGAAACAAGTTCCCAGCACATTGCTTTTGTTAGTGACTTCATGGCTGCAAATAAGCTCATAACGTGTCAGGATAAAAAAAAAAAACACCTACAAGCACATAGGAATGTCAGACATAACACTAACTTACCATTCCAGATTTCAACATCTTCAGGGAGCTTCTGATAGATAGGAGTAGCAGACCATACAAAAAAACCACCAGGTCGCAATACTCTATTCAGCTCCAAAAGAAGTTTACCACCTGCATTTGGACAATAATAATTATTGGAAAGTGTGTACGTATGTAATGTAAATACACTACTCAAATGTTGTAACTAATAAGGATATTGGTGATTCTTGTAATTGTTGGCCTCATTGTGTATTGAAAAACAAATGCTCTTCATCAAAAAGTCTCGTTTTCTCTTAATAACAATTATAAAAAAGTATTTCTCCACCACCAATAAAAAAGCTCTAAAATAAAAGCCGGTTGCACTCATATATTTTACAACAATACAGTTTATATGTTCTCTTGAAAAACAAGCCTAAAATGAATATGATTTAGAAAAATACTATATCAGGAATTCATCAAATGACCAAAATAAAAGTTATGCAAACGGAATACCTTCTATATGCCACGGAACTCTACATCGTGCACAATGTACTGCATCAAATACTTTCCCAGGGAAGGGAAGCCTCTTTGTGCCCATCACAGCAGATATAGCAGGAATCCCCCTTTCAAGTGCGAATTGTACCTGAGCTTCATGTTCATCCTTGGGAGCTAATGACATTGCCAGTACATCTCTGTCAAAGAGAAAACCTCCGAAGCTGGCAACACCACATCCAACATCTAGTATAACACGCGTGCGTTTGCCCCAAGCAATGTCAGGTACGGTCTATATCACAAAAGCCCTATTAGATGAAATGCTTAATAAATCAAGTAAACAAACTATTAAAACCGAGACAAATTGTAGGACGAAAGCATAAGGACTTCTCATAATATTTATACTATATGGCATAACTTCTACTATTGATAAAGAATATCGGTTGAAGCATCAAATATATAGCTATATCTGTGTCCTGTTTTGGTTGCCTCCTAATGAACACAAGGATATAATTTCCTGGATGATTGGACTGGTCCTAGTTAGACATAAAAGTGGTGGTCACGTTTATCATCCTGTGTACCGTAATTTTCTCAGTTGGTGGTTGGCCAATAAAGTCATTGAAGAACTTCTAATTCCATCAAAATTAAAACTGCCATTATCATACACTAGACTGCCATTTTTTTATCTTGCTTACTATTTGTTTCTTTCATGGTGTGGATCCTTTGCGCAATTCCTACCAATTTGAGTACAAACCCCTCGCTAAAGGATAAAAAAAATCATAATTATGACATCATCAAGCTACATGAATCATATCAGAGTGTTCGCACCGGTTGCATAGGAGATTCTCTCTCACAAGCTTAGATTCACAAGATTTGAAGAGTTGTCATAACATTAATATAGACTTATGGTTATGAAATTTTTTCCCCTTTCCGGTTCAGGACAAATTAGGGATCGAGTTGTCCATATATTGGTCAAAATGTCTGAATGCATTACAAATACTAAAGCACATAAGCTCAGAGATTTGTGGGTGTAGAACAAAAGTATCCTGATTCTCACTTATCTTTTTTTGTTTTCTTTCTTCTAAATTTATATTAGAATAAGGCAATTGGAGAGACAATTGCTCCTACCTGTATGAAAATTTGCTCAAAGATAAAATATGATTGGTTGGTGCCCCAATTGTGACATAACACATAATTTCAATCTATGCAACATGCAGCTAAAGTCATATATAAATATCTACATATTTTCGGGCACATTATTAAAAAGCAACAAATTAAAGTCAAATTCCACACTCACGTATATGTATGTTTACATTACCTCTTTTATGAAGTCAATGTAATGAAGTGCCCCATGTTTAAATTGGGTTCCACCACCAGGAAAAGTAAGGTAGTCTCCCGTAACTTTTACCCAATTCTGGTGGCCCTTAACTTCAGCAAGCTTGGTGTGTGGAACATTGTGATACCATATCTGCAGGATAAAAACTTAATATTTTATGGACCGGTAAATGGTCAGACAGAGACTAGCAATGAACAAAATTTAAGTTGGTTTCTACCTTCTCTCTGCTTCTAGGCCACTCAATTGAGCGTTTATATCCTTCAGGAACAGGAACAACGCAGGTAGGAGGTTCTTCAGGACAGTGCCTTTCTCTATGTTCATAGTGCTTAGTACTTCGGAGACTCCTAATAGCTTTCCAGTTGTCAAGGCATGGGATAAAATCAGGACCGGCAGAGACATTGCAAAGCTTCCAATTGTATCCAGTTGGCTTGGAGGATTCTTGAGACTCCTTTTCATTCTTAGATTCTGCTGCCTGAGTTGACCAAGATCCAGTTCCTGTCGTACTTTCATCTTGAAGCTCCGACTGAGCCCCAGACGGGTATACCTCATTTGAACTCTGCTGTTTGGTATTATCGTTTGTATTCTTCTCACTAGAGTTTTCATCAGACTCTTTGTCGTCACTTTCTTCCACCTTCTCCTCTATCCTACTATCTGTTGTCTCATCAGAGTTATCAGATTGCTTCTCACTCTCATCTGTCTCAGAGTTCTTGCTATCATCTGATTCAAATTTCTTTTCACTCTCATCTGAATCAGAATCCTTAGTGGAAGTATCGTCACTGTCTTTGTTATTTTCGGCAGAATCTGAGTTCGATTCATTTTCTGCATTGGAACCTTCATCCTCGGTTTTCTTATCCTCGTTTTCTGTTGTTGTATCTTCTGAAGACTTGTCTTTCGTCTTTGTATCTTCAGAAGACTTGTCTTTCTTCTTTGTGTCTTCAGAAGACCTCTCTACAGGATTTTCCTCCAACTTCTCATCTTGTTTTTCTGACAAGTTAGAATTGTCTTCAGAGGATACATTGATATCTCCTTTGGTGGCGTCCTCAGGCAAATCACCCGGATTATCTTCAAACTGCCTAGTATTGCTATTGCCGATCTCGACGGCAGATTCTTCTTTAATTTCCGTCTGTTCTTTCACTTCATTCTTGGTCTCCTGAGCCTCGTCTCCGCTATGCACAGGGACAACTGAAGATGATGTCATCATCCAAACCCCAACCAAGCACAGCGCCACAAACACGACAACAGTCACCGTGGAACACCAACTCGATGATCTTCTACCATCTACTCTAGTATATTTCCCCAAAGCCATCTTGTCCGACGGAATTCACAGATGACTTACACCTGACACCTGATCAAGAACCAAACAAGATTTAAACATCACTCACGAAGAGCTACACCAAACTGCTTGTGCAAGACTAGTAAACAAAATCAGAGACAATATCCTCCCTCAGGTAAAGAAACTGAGAAAGCAATAAATAAAAAAAAGAAAACAAAGTAAATGCATTTAATGTCTTCAAAATAAAAAATTCATTCCATATTAAAATCAAAACAAACCTAAAACCCAACCAACAAAACTGACCAGAGGAAAAGAAAACTACAACAGAGCCAAGATTTCTAACCACATCAAGAAACCGTTCATAACGTCTTCACAGTTGAAAATTGAAAGAACAACACTTCGAATCATTTGCATGTTATAATACGAACCAGTAAATTCTACCACCGACACAAGACTCAAAACAAAATAAGAGCACATGTAAGAAGCATTGAATGCATTGAGCTACCTTTCAATCACTTAAACAAAGCAAGCATTAAATGGCCGCAGTGTTCGATATATAATAAATGCTTTACATTTTAAATTGAAGACATATTCTAGGCGCATAAGCAAGAAAAATCGGTTCAAATAAACAGCAATCACACGGATCTAACAAAAGCAGAACTGCGGCAAGACACTTACGCCGGACAAGATTCTGCGCGAGCAAATCAGCACGGAACGAGCACTGAAAGAAGATAAGATTTGTTTGATTTGGAGGAGAAAACGCGTGAATCAGAGCACACAGAAGGCGAAAAGGTTAAGAAGATCTGAGTGAGAAGAAAAGCAGATCTGAAATTCTATCTGTCCATAGCGTTTGTGGAGAGACGGAAGAGAAGAGAAGTGAAGAAGTGTGAAATGAAAGCTTCGGCCAGTTAGTTATTTAAATAGCAGAGTGAGAGCGAGTTCAGTAGCTGGTCGCTGCTGCCAAATGATGATCCCAACTTGCTTAATTTATTTCCTTTAGAATTTTGGGTACCAAAATTAATTATTAATTAATAAATAAAGTATTTTTGGGAAGAGAGAGATAGAGTGAGATTTTAGAATTTATAAATACTAATTAAAGAAATGAAAAAAAGTCTGAAATGAATAAAGAGTGTGCGGTGAGTGTGGAAGCAGTGCCGTCTAGAAACAATGTAAGATAAGCGAGATCTGCGTTGTGGGTTTCAGAAAATATTATATTTAAATATATGTTAAGTAAATCATAATAATAATAATAATAAATGTTTCAAAAGAATAATGAAAACATAATTACAATATGACTGAATAATTTTTTTAAATTAAAGAAATAAAATAATATGCATGTGTATATGTACTTTGTCATGAGGTGACCTTCTCACAAAGGATGAAAAGCTCCTGAGAGTTGTTAATCAAAATAAGTAAAGGGCATCATTAATGACCATTTACTGCATTTTATTCAATGATCTTCTTGTTTATGATAGCTTTAGTCTAACTAACCAAATATGAATGTGGTCCCATTAAGTTTCACAGGTGAAGTTAATTTTGGTTTTAATCTGAAAATCAAGCAAATTACTTGTACTCTTTATTGTTTCTTAACCCCATTAAATACTTCAAATGAATCAAGATAATAACTGTCTTAGTATTGACCTGTCTTATTAGTGAAATATTAATCTCCAAAAATATAGTGCAGTACTAATAAATGACAAGCTCTTCCAACAAAATTAGTAAAAAAAAAAAAATTAAAAGGACATTACTACTTTTTTTTTTTTCTTTTGTTTTTAGCAAACTAAGTGTTTGTTCATTTTTATATGTATTTTAGCATGGCTCTGAAAATACTGTGTAGTAATTTGCTAATAACTGCACAGAGGAAAGTTTGGAAAAAAAAAAAAAACTAAAATCAGTCAATTATTTAATTGATCATCCAAATTTTAAGTCATGAATTGGTTGGCCTTCAGGAGGGAACATTAGAATTCTTTTGAACTTTAATTTTGTATTTATTTATAATTCATACTTCTGTTATATAAGTTTTCAAGATTTTAAAATTCTAGAAAAAATAAAACTCTTAAAAATTTTAATCAAAAATTTTCATTCACCAAATTCTCAAACAAAATAATAATACTGTCCAAAACCAACTTTGAGAAGAATTATAATAAACATGTAGCACTTAAAAACATATAAAATTTGATAAGTCAGTTTGTAAATAAAATTAACAGATTCGTCCCGTATCGTTGGACCAAATAATTTATTTTGTCATATAAAAAAAAATACATTGATAATTTCAAATAATATTTCATGATTCAGTCAATAATATATTATTTTTATAATAATTACTGCGAAAATTAGATCATAATTATTTGTGACTAAATGTTAAGATTTGAACATTATTATTTATTAGATATCTTAAAATTAAATTACAGTATATTAGTATCCAACAAGTCAATTTCTGAAATTAAGTTTAGGTATAAATTTACATAGTAAAGTTGTTATTAATATATAATAATACAATTTTTTTCTTAATACAAAGTAAATATATATATATATATATATATAGTAAAAAATTAAATCATTTCCTTAACCATAATCAAATGCAGATCTAATTCATCCTGTGGATCATAAAATTTTATTTTTAAAATCTTTGTTCACTAATTTTTAAAATAAATTTATTTTCTAGTTTTACTAAAAGAATGAAGATATATGAAAATCTTATAAACTTGAGTGAAACTCACTTAAAAAAATTATACCATTTTCAATACAAAATTTTAAAATAATAGATTTGTAATTTTTTTTTATTACTCAACTTCTTATTTTTACAATAAGATTTATAGTTGCTAAAATTTTCAACTGCTTTCAAATTCATTTTTTCCTGAAGTCATAAACTAAACTAATCTTTCGGAGTATCATCTTTTAGGAATAGACCCAATCATTGCGACAAGACAGAGTTGTGGTACTGAATAGATTATCAAGCTTGGAATATACAATGGTAACTGGACTAGTTTAATTGGTGGAAAATCTTAGTGACTCCATTTGGAAGGTAAAACTCAGTAGAACCAGTGAGTGGTCCTTGATGAAAAAACAATGATAAGAAATGGCTGAATAGTATTTCAGCACGTGAGGAACAATATTTACCGTGGTCGACATATGGAAGGAGATACAAACGTTTACATGTTGAACTTTTAGTCAAACTAAGATTAAATTATAATATAAGTTCTAAGTTGGAAGGAAGCTTTCAGAAAAAGATTAGTTATCAAACATTTTATATCAATATAATGTTTATGTTTTAATATTGAAGTCTTAATTGATCCCTGCCTACTATTTAATTGGGGGTGGTTCCATGAAAAAAAAAAAATATGTCTATTTCTTTTGGTTGACTCCTCATCAAATTGGTTTAAGAAAATAATAAATTAACAAATGATAAACACTAAATCATAAATCTTTGATAATTTCTCCAACAATCAATCAAAACTCATTTCATTATTAAATGCTATAAAATAAGTAAAGCAAGACTAATAATAGGATTATATCCAAAGTAAGTTCTTTTAAACAAAAGTAATTATGACAAAAAAAAAAGATAATTCAGATATAGAATAATTGGAAATTACTAGCCCAATTTGAATTTAATAATTATAGGAGTCTGAATCCAATAAAAATGATAGATAAAAAGTTTAGAATGCTCCTCGTCTCAGTATCTCTCTACTAAAGTTAATATTATAATAATTCCTTACAGTTCGATAAAGAAAATAAATAAAAAAATATTGTTAATAAGTTAAAATTAAAATTTTGGATTTTCTTCTTATTTTAATAATTTGATTCGATTTGTAGGTTGATACTTCCAAATCCATTCAAAGCAAACTGAAATTAATTATTTATTATATTACATATTATTTCACTGATATATCATATATTATTGAAAAGAAAATTTAATATGAATAACTTAATTTATGGTTATAAATTTGTGATAGAAAAAACATTTTAAAATGTTTAACGTATTAATGAGGTGAAGAAAAAGTTGTTCTCATTATATGAATTATTAGTCTTAAAGGAGAAAGGTATTAAAATAAAATAAAATAAAAACCTAAAACAAAGAAAGTATATTTTAATCTTTTTATTTCATTTTATAGATATGTGGAGGGGGTTTGGCAGGTTTCAAAATGTACATAATCACATTTGTTTGTTTGTTGTCTTCTTTTTTGTTTTTAAAGAGAAAATACCTATTTTACAATCGTTAACATGTTTAAACAAATTATTTAATATTATATACCCATTAAAAGGAACAAATACAAATATTTAGAGTAGACAATAAAATTATTTATCACGATATAATATTATAACGTTATTAAAAAAGATAGATAAGATCAGATTATTGATAAAAAAATTATATAACAAACTTATTAAATTGATCTACACTAAATCATAAAAATTAGTTCAGTTTGATTCTAAAAAAATTTATGTTCAAATCGAACCATATATAATTTATTTATTTGGTTTAGATGTATTTTTGATCAAACTGATTCATGAACATTCATATACATTAAGTAATGAAAATAAAAGTCAAAATTATGAAAATTGAGTATGAAATATTTAATGGTCGTGAGATTTTTACTTTGGTTAAAATAACATTGTTAGGAATAGTTTAGAATTTCACTATGAATTTATTTTAAAGAAAGATATCAAATAATAAGAAAGTAGAGTAAATACTCTTTCTGAAATTTATTTGTATTTACATGACTTTTTTATCTAATATAAAATATTGAAAAAATATTTAAAATAAATAAGAAGTATAATTGATTGTTGAATTTTATTATTTAATTAATGTATAAATATTCAAATTATACTATTGGAAGTAATTTAATTAGATTACATTCAATTTGAATGGACTAAACCCAATTTTTAAATTTTACATTATTGTGTATATCATTTTAATATCTTAAATAAAAAAAGACACAATTCTTATACAAGGTCAATATAATCTTTATAAGATTAGCACATATATCTTTTTTTATATTTTATTTTTTTTTATAAAAATAAATGTATAAATGTGTATTGAATACTTTAAGCCAAAGTCAATTTAAATCATAAATCTAACTTTTGATAGTTGTTAAACAATGTAAACACTTATTATTTTGGATTACAGGTACTAGCGTGTTGATTTTTTTTTTTACTCTTAGTTGTTGATTATTATCACTTGTTACAAAATGAAAATAAAAAAAAAATGTTTTCTCTGCTGTATTAAATTTTTAGAATTAAAAGGGTTGTAATTGTATGGCCTAAACTTGACCTGAACATTCAAACAGCCGATGAAACTTGAGTTTTATTTGCTTTGACCAAACCGACAATGTAAGAAGCAAGTCCACTAAACAAAATAAGAGGAAATTCTCCCAAGGATATAAATAATATTAAAATTGATTTACTAAACAATTAATATATTTTGATTCAATATTAAATTTTATTAAAAATCACATATTTTAGTAAGTTTCATTTCTAATTTAATATATTCTTTTCTAATTTCATAGATTTTAATATATTTCAACTAATACTTAAATTTATGTTAGAAATACTATTTTAGAGATAACAGAGTAACATGGATGTGAGTATACTTCCCGGAATAAGCAAAATCTGCACTTTAAATGAACCCATTTTTAACATGTTCACTCCCACCGACAGAGAATGCCAGATTAACAGACAGACCGGTATTTGAATTTTAAAATTTTCACCTATTTTGAATTTTTTTATATGATTCATCAATTGGAAAAATTATTTGTCCCAAGCAATATTTATATCTTAACTCATTTAAAACATAATCTTTTACATCATATTTACTTAACGTAGATTTTATACTAAATAAAAATAATAAATTTTAATTTAATAATCTTTTTTATAATATAATTATTTTCACTCTTATAATATCAGTATTACTATAATAACACAAGTGAAATTTATTTACTGTACTATATATTATTTTTAACAAGCCAGCAATAAAAAAAGTCTGCAATTTAAACATTTTAAAGTATCATATGGATTGTGGATCTTGCAAATGTCGTATTCTTCCAAGTTCAAAATATCTCATATCGGTCCATAAGCACGAATCTATACACGGTCAGATCTGAAACGTCACCGCCATGCTTTCTTTCAACAATTTTGTAAACTTCTACAAAAAATAATTAATGTGAATGGATACATAACCAAAAAGTGGTGCAATTGCAATTATATGATGGTAGGGTGAATACAATCACCTAACATGGAATTAGACTACCAAAATATATGTAGTTGTTTCAATGTAAAAGAGGTATATTAAAAATTTCACCTCAATTAAAAATAAGATTAATTTTAATAATATATTACTGAAATTCTAAAATAGTAGAGAAAAAAATATTTTTTAAAAGAACTTATATTATAAAATGAAAGATTTAAGTTAAAATATCTCAAAACTTCTGACTAAAATCGTACTTTGGAAATAGTGTATATAATTAACTATATATATTTTAGAATTTAGTGGACTGCTATCAAACCTTTGTGTATGCGCGTGCACCGAAATCCATCACAAATGCACCAACTCCGCTGCGAAACTGAATAATAAAAAACAAAACTAACTGCATACCAGAGTTTGCTGCACTTCCACTTCTTCATCTATTAGTTACTTAGTACTATTTTTAATTTGGTTATCAGTTTTAGATTCAAATTTTAAACATGCAATTGTTGTTGTATTATTAGAAACTTAGAGAGAGAATTTTAAAAGAGAACTTTGTTATGTACCATAATAACACTTTCTAGAATTTAGTTGTCTTTGACATATCACTCACGTGGTGTTTAAAAGAATGTGAGCTTTTTTTTATTTTAATAAATTTCAATCACTAAATTTTTTTCAGAGTGATAATATATATATATATATATATATATATATATATATATATATATATTATATAATATATATATATATATATATAT
>Ga0209489_102811_pt1 | contig 34804 bp, 14 predicted proteins | sample SiratrowhiteBW_FD_187527 | JGI IMG/M metagenome (GOLD analysis project Ga0209489, IMG submission 187527) | Root nodule microbial communities of legume samples collected from California, USA - Siratro white BW (SPAdes) (version 2) | ecosystem: Host-associated > Plants > Roots > Nodule | place... | reverse complement strand
AAATTAACACTGCCTGCGTTCTTCCAAAGTTATTGAAAGTTTACATAATACTGCATAGTCTCATAAGAGTTTTAACTCTTCCCCTAGGTAGGATTTCTTCCAAATGAGAATAAAAGAAAAAAAAAAAAATAGGTATGTGAATTAAAATGTAAAGGTTAATGGCGTCATGTTTAACCTAATTCCTATAATTTTTCTTTTGTAAGAAATGTTTATTTAGGAAGTAGTCGTATTAGAACTAAATATAAGAAGAGAGGACTTCTTGAAGATCTTATCAAAGATTCCCTTCTCATTGATGAAAATATTCTATCTTTCCAACTACTGAAAACGAATGAAACACTATTATTAAAGAATGTGTTCACATTACTATACAAGACAGAACAAGAGTCGCTGGCAATGATGTAGTGGAAGGATTATGATATATAAACACATTCATAGTCAATTCTTTAGTAAATAGTTCAAAGAAAAAACCTTGTTGATATGAGCTCAAACACTAGAAAAGAATGGAAGTTGACTCATTAAAACTATGCAATAATGATAAATAAAAAGAGTGGCCTAACATCACTCTATTTAATTATGATGTATACTTGTCTTTCAGCTGGAAAATTCCTATTCTCACAACAAATTGCCCCTTTTAATATATGTTTACATCATTTGACTGAGAAAAGTATGTTTAAACACACAAGTCAAAGTGCATCAAATTGTTCAGTCACACAAATTGTTACATATTCTTTGTGAAAGTCAAGAGGAGTTACGCTGTTTTGATATTATATGAACCAATCAAATACTAATTCATACATATAAGACTTGCAGAATGGGAGATGGAAGTTGTTAGTTATGAGGTCAACGCACTTAATTTAAGTTAAAATATTCCAAATGGGAAAGAGACTAATAACCAAAGACTTAGATTGATACAGCACCCAAACTATTCTTAAGTAATGCCACTTGCATTCTAGGATCTCTATATTTATGACTTCATTTTTGTTCACAATCACAATTCTCGACAAGAACCAAACTCCAACAACAACCCCACAAAGAATTTAGAGCTTCTCTCTTTTTTTTTTTTTTTTTTTTTTTTTTTTTTTTTATTTTTTTTTTTTTGTTGTTTTTTTTTTTTTTTTTTTTTTTTTTTTTTCTGAAATGGCTTTTTCTAGAGGGTGTCAATGTTCCATTCCTTGTTTAATGTAGCTGCATCATCATTTTCCTACTTCTGTCATAAGGTAATATTGTTGAATCAGTGGTGATATGTTTTTACTTGTTATCAGAATGTTTAGGACCGAATCATTCTGAAAAGAATGAAAAAGTGATTCAAAAGATTAAAATTGAAAAGTTTTTTGTCAATTTGAATTTTTTTCCAGAATAGTTCGAATTTCTCGAATTGGTATGTGGTTTCACCCTTTAAAACCAACTCAAATATTTAAATATTATTATATAATTTATTATTTTATTGATATATGAGGGATGTATATAAGATGAAAATTAATAAAATGTATTTAACATATTTTTTTTACTTCTGAGAAGAGTTCTGCACGTAATTATTAGTCCTGAAAAAAAATAATGTTAGAACAAAATAATCACATATATTCCTTATTGCATTTTGTTGTAAACATGTATATTCCTCTTATACTTTTACATATTATTGTAGTAGTTTCTTTACATATAAAAAAGAAAACTGTTTCTTTTTATCCGAAAAAAAAAAACTGTTTATGTATATAAATTATTTAATAGTATACATGTTGAGGAAAAACAAATATTTAACTATAGTAAAGTAGAAAGTAGAATTATTTATCATTATATATCATTAAACTGTCATGTCAATAAAATAAAATCAAATAAATATAATAATTAATAAGAAATTATATTTAAAATTTTATTACTGATCAAATTCAAATAGTAAATAATCAGTTTGATTCAATTACTAGTTCGTATTTTTTTTAAACAAATGAAAATTGAACCATATAAAATTTTTATATTTAGTTCAAATGTATTTGTAACCAAAAGTCAAATCAAAGTGCATTATAAACATTTTACTTTGTGAGTGCCTCACGAAACCCAAATGGTTTAAAATAGAAGTGGTAGAGGGATTTTGTTTGATGGGTTTCAGATATGTTAGAACATGACGATACATTTTATGATTATCATGGTTTTATTTAATCATCACCAAAGAAATATTGGTAACTTGTATATTTTTCTATTTTAGATTTCCTTCTAAATTATACAATGATATATTGACAATTTTGTTTATACAGCCAAGCATGTGAAAGAGTAGAATTGTACGCTACAAATAAAGTCATATATATCAATTTTATTTAGTTTATCACGTATTTATTTATGAGTTTTTTTTAATATATTCAATAAATTATATTTTAATACAACTAAATGAAATTAATATTTTTTAATTAATATTTTAAATATAAATATAGTTTTATTCTCAAAATAGTTCAATCATATCTATTACTTTTTACTAGTAATGCAATTTTTTTATCTTGTTATACCTGTTAACTTACATAATGACATATTGTGCTATGTTTTTTTTATAAAGGATTCGAAGTGATCTTCACAGAGCTCCACCTCCATCATCAAGTCAAACACAGTGTATTACTACAAAATTCCGATATAAAAATACAAATGTACGTATTCGTCACTAATATCTAAAAATATTTATTATATGTATCTTATTAGGTATATATGGTGATCTTTCTTTAAGATTTTTTTTTACTGTATTCAGTAAATCTATTTTGAATTTAATTTAATTGAATTAATTAATTTTCCCTTCAATAACTTCATATGTTAGTTTAAAAGTATATATAAAAATATCAGTGACATTTTTACTAAATAGATAATTTTTTAAATTTATTAAGAAAAAATACTTAATGAGTTTGGTATGATAGAAAGAGGAAGAAGATGAAGAAAGAGACAGAAAATTATAAAAGATGATTAATTAGTAGAGTAAGAATGAGTGAAAAATTACTTATTTATTTTATTTCTTTTAACAGGAGTCAAAGTGATCCTCATCCTCCTCCATCTTCACCACCAATTCAAACTGAGATTGCTAATCCTATAGTGCAAGAGTATGTTATTAATAACTCAAATATTAATTTTATATAAAAAAATTACTGACAGTTTTTTGTTAATAGGAACCAAAGTAATTCTAATCATCCTCCATCTGCATCACCAGCTCAACCAGCTCAAACTCAAGATAATGTGTCATGCTTTACTAATCTTGTGGTGGGAATATCAATTATATTCCAAAAAATTATTCATTGTTGTTTTAACAAGAATCAAAGTGATTCTCATCCTCCACCATCTTCATCATCAACTGAAATTTAGAACAATGTGCCAAATATAATTTCGATCTCAAAGTAAACAGTACGTTACTAATAACTCGTAAGACTTTTATTGATTTAATTTTTTTATATCATTAGAAATTAACAGAGAATAAAAGTACTAACGAATTTTACATGGATTGCTCAGGACTCAAGAATCTTCTTCATATTCCTTAAAGATGGAGACAATGTTTCGCGATGAACTCTAAGAGAAATACTTGAATATGTTATAATGTTCTACAAAATATAGCATTGCTTATGATTGAAAGAAGTAAAAGGGTGTTTTAACACCATTATGGGTATTTTTCAAACTATTTTTTATCATTTTTCTATCACTTATAGTGTAACAGTAGAATGTGATATGTTCATATTTGAATTTCTTTTAATAAAAAGTTATTCTAGAAATTGTTGTGGAGGTTATTGGATTGTAAAATAATATAGCATTGTTTATGATTGTGTAATGATAAGTAACTTGAATTCTTAAAAATATGTGACACCATTGTCGATATGTTTCATATTTTTTTTTTATCTTTCAGTTCACTTGTATAGTAAGAGTGTATTGAGATTTGGATTTCTTTTAAAGTTATTTTAAGAATAGATATAGTAATTATTGGAGTGCAACTCATGTTTTATAAAGATTAAAATTTTCCTAATCATAGCCTACAACGACCAGACATAGCCTTTAACTGTCATATACATGGAGCTATATAAAGTTTTTAAGACGAAGATCATAACAAAAAAACAATAAAAAATACAAGAAGTATAAGAAAGACAAGTTACATAAAAATAGCAGTTTATGAGTGTCATATAATATATGAATTTTTTTAGCATCTATCCGTCAAATTCTAATAAATTCTTTACTTAGGAAAATTATGCTCTTGTGAGCTTAATTTGTGTTCTCTTTGAGAGTATTTTTTTTTCTGTAAGAGTTCTTAGTCTGAGGAGAAGATTGAGAAGAATAACTTATAAAAATTTGTGTACTTACGGTAAGCTACAAAGGTTGTGTACTTAGCTAACCTTGAGAGTTTGTATCTCAAAGTAATCAGAGTTCTTGTTTAGTGAAATCTCTTAAGCTTTGTGCTTAAGGGAGACTGGATGAAGCCTAGATTTTGATGAACAAGTATAAAATTTGTTTGTTATTTTCCTCTACTTTTGCTAGATAGTCTTGCTTACTTGACTACACAATCTGTTAGAATTTTTTATGTTTTTATGCTCTAACTAAAGTTTTTAAGACTCTATTCAACACTCCCTTCTAAAGACCACTATTATTTGGATTTTCATTTAAAAGTTTCGCTTAAACAATTTATATGACTCGTTTAAGCAATTGCCACTTAAGCGAGATTCATTGTGGCTTGAAGAAATTATGATTAAGTGTGTTGTACCAATTACTTAAACGGAAGTTGTTTAAGCGATATTAAGTGAGATTGTATAGCATTTAAGTGATCAATGTCCTTGCTTAAGTTAACTAGATTGTGATTATGACATTTTTTTTCTTAGATTACAAGGTCAAAAACTATTACTAGAGCCATGGAGAACATTAAGTTGCCAAGAAATAGTGTCCCTCTTTGATAGAAAGTTCTTCATTTAGAGGTGATGATGACCGTGAAAATGCAGAATCTCTAAGAGCATTTTATTCAACACATCATGAAGCTCAGTTTGAGCTGATAAAGAAAAGAAAATCTATCCTTGAGAGAAGGGTAGAGTTGCAACAGATGAGTTTGGTGCTTTCACATATAGGCTTAAGGTAAGAGGGTGTACTAAACTTCAGTGAGCATACTGCGAGTGTTTTATGCTAATGCATATAACGAGAGGGCCATATGAGAATATGTAAAGTTTAAGCCATTACTTAGTATCATGCATTAATTATCAATGCATACCTGGAGAAAAGCAAGTAGCCCCTAGGCTACACATCATAGTATGATTGATGGCTGGATAGCCCTTGTCAAGTCCCAAAATTGAAGTGCACACACTATGTCTTAGGGAATGCAACTTTTAGTTATTTTTCTTCTACTCCAAACTTTTTTAAATTCTTCTCTAGACTCATCATCACTAAATCGTCTTTTAGTAGAAGGTGCTCCCGTAATTGTTGGAGCCTTTCTTTTTTTGGTGGTTGATCTCTTGGTTCTTTTCGATTGTAATGAAGTGGTCATTTTAGCAGAATTTTGAGAGGTAGGTAGAAGAGGAAGCGATGAAAGGTAATAACACACAAGGACAATTAATTCAGGATAAACAAATTGTAAGTTCTCATGTTTAAACACTATTTAGAGATGAAAATATAACCGTTTTAAGCACCATAGAACAATGCATTAATTTGAGATAAAGATAGTCATTATAATTGGTTATATTGTTAAAAAAAGATAACTTTAATTGGTTAATAAGTTCTATTAATTTATTAAATTCATTCATCAATTTATAACTGATGAAAATAATATATTATCTTAATATGGTAATTAATTAGAATAGAGAAGGCACACAAAAAATAATCACATAAATGTTAATTGTTAATAGAGACGAGAAATTAAAACAACACACAAAATAATTTGTTATAATGATTCCTAATCAATTAAACTACACCATTTTGCAAAAACGTATTCAGAACAATCAATTATCTTTCAATATAACAGATTAAACTGCACAGAAAACATTTTCATACAATACAATTAAAGAAAAAAAATCAATTTTTGTTTTTTGTTATTAATCTTTATTAACTCCTTTCCTGAAAAAAAAAAAAAATCATCTCACTAAACAAATTTGGGTCCTCTCATGTTAATGACACATTTTCTATCTTTACTAACACAACATTTATTAACAATATACTCTTTCTTCATAAGCAATAGACTTAATATGTGAATGACTTCCTTTTGAAATTGTTTGTTCTCTTGGTTAGTTGAAATCCTAATCAAGATTTATCATTTACAAGTCTTTAAGAATTGTAGAGGGCATCAAGATCATACTTTTCAATTCCTAATCTTGTCATTTCAACTTCAAGATATTTTACTTTTTTTTCTAAAAATTTTCAAGATTCATAATTTAAAAGTTTACTTTTCAACTTAGTATAGCAATTGCAAAAGACTTTGTAAATCATTTCAAGACTTTCCATTTCTGTTTTGAAATTAAGATTTTCCTATTCTAATTGTTTCAACTTGACCATCTATTCTCACTCTTTAATCTATTGTATGAGAAAGTCAATCTTTTTGCTTCTTCATGCATTTCATTGAATGCATCAAGAAGTTAGGCTTTATTAAAACTTAGATGAATTAGAATCACTTACACTTCTTACATCAGAACAATGCTTAGCTATTAGACACAAGTTTGATAGTCTCCACTACTGCTTGAAGAGCTTGATGAGGGTCATGCATTGTCCTTCCTGGTAATATAGGCTATTTTCTTCTTAAGTCCTTTCTTATTTTCCTGTCATCAACATTGTTAGAATCTAATAAAGGAATTTAGATTTAATATGACCTGTTTGTTGCACTCATAACAAATGATGTTGGACCATTGATCCTTCTTCTTACTTGTCTTGTTCTATTGCAGTCTTTTATTCTTGTTCCTTAAGAACTTCTAAAAATTCTTTACCATTAAGTTCAAATTCTCACCATCTCATTCGTCATTCAACATTCTTGAATTTGCTTTTAATGTTATGTTCCTCATCTTTTTGCATTCTTCTTCTTCATCTTTAACTCTTCCTAAGTACAACTCATGCTATATTAGCTTCCCAAAAAGTGTTATCATATGCATGGTTGTAAGATCACTTGACTTAGAGATAGTTGGGACTTTTGGTTGCCAAAACCTATTCAAAATTTTCAAGATTTTAATATTTAATTCTTTATTATCAAAATGCCTACCCAATGCTACAAGATGGTTCACTATATTAGTGAATCCCTTTTGCATGTCATAAATGCTTTCTTCAAGCAACAACATGAACATCTCATAACTCTTGGATCAAGGTGTTGTTTTTTGCCCTCTTGACTTGTTTGCCCCCATGAGTAACCTCTTGAAGCTGCCACATCTCATTTGTTATTTTTCATATGGAATCCTCTAAAACTCATCTAGGATCAAAGTTGATGGGTCAAAGTTGATGCTATGATGTTTCTAGCCTTTACATTGTATGCTCTTCTTATTTTATCTACAATCTAGAGTGAAAAATATTTTTCCTCCAGCACATTATTAGTAATAGTCATGATAATAAAGGGTCATTAATGACAACATCATCAATTCATCTATCAACTAATTTCACGAATATTGTATTCTTACTTTACTAAAGGGATAATTTTTTCCACAAAATAATGGAGGCTTGTTTGTAGCATAACACTCTTAGTATTAAGAGGATATACAACCATATCAATTATCACACCTTGAGAGGATTTATAGCTTTATCAACTCTTAACTGCCAAGAGTACAAATCTATAGACAACCAATCCAGAAACGACAATGAAATACAATTCAGAAAATATTACCATACAACAAAAGCACTTCATAGGGTTAATGCTTAATCACAACCTTTCTTGAAATATTTAACTACACAAATGAGTGTATGAAAATTGATAAGAGCTCTCTGATTGCTTGTAAAGTTCATTCTCTCAATTTATTACTCAAAAGTATAATCAAAATATCTATTTATAAAATTTGGAAATCACTAATTAAAACATATACTTATGCTTTTTAATAAACTATTACACAATTTAATTGATTATTCCATGTAAATCAACTTATACGAGTTTTTGTTTTAATCAGTTTATTTCATTGATTAAATCAATTCTGTATTTACTGCTCATTTGTTTTTGGAATGTGTTTAATTGATTACTCTAATAGTATAAATGATTATTAACTTGAATTTCTGAAAACACTTAAGATGGGTTTGTGTTTTAATTGGTTGTCAACAAAATAATTTATTACCTATTCTAAACCTTTTAGAAAAATTTTAATGGATTAAAATACCATATTATCAATTATTTTTATTTAAAAAAAATTAAAATTGTTTCAACTCATTTTAATTTGGTTGTGTTACAAATACACAAAAAAACCTAAACACATCTTCAACTTGTTCTTCTTTATTCATGAATCTTCAACATCAAAACATTATCACTTGAGCCTTGAGTGTCATCAAGACCAATAGAGGCTTGAGACACTTTTAACGTCTTTGTTGTTCTTGCTGGAGTGTTCTAGTGTGTTTTCTTATTGGTTCAAGAGTTGATAAGGCATAAAAATTCTCTTGTGTGATCAAGAGTTAATAAGGTTGATATCCTCTTGAGAATGTTCAAGGGTTAATTTTTGTTTTTGTTTTAGTTTGTAATTGCTAAGTGTTTTATACTAACTTGTTGATTACTCTTGAACCAGTTATTCTAAGGTTGAATAGATGAGAATAGATGTAAGATCATTGGATCTGAACTAGTATAACTTGTGCAATCCTTCTTTCCTTTATCTTCTTTTATAGTGTTGCATTCCTATCTTATATTGACATGGTTCCTTGAAGAGATGTAGGATCTAGATCAACTCCTTAGGAGATGGAGAACAAAATCCACCAATTGAAAGAACATAGTTAACACAACAACCGACGCAATCGAAGACACAAGCATACAACAAAGTGAAAATTAATAGAAGAAACAACTAAGCAAAGTAAAATGAAACTAAAAATAGATTAAGATAGGAGAAAGGATGAAGAAAATGCCACCTTGGGGGAAAACCTTCAAGGATAAGCACTTGAAGAGCCACCACTTGAGAAAACTTCTCATGATAAAAACTCAAGAAAAAAAGAGGAAGGAGACACTCTCAATTTTAAAAGAAAACCACAATGGAATGGAGTCCTTTATATAGAGTTGGTGGATGTTCAAATAGAGTGTTAAGAGTCAAAAGATTAACAAAATTTAACTATGATTAAGCTAAAGTAATCTCCTAAGAAATAGAAAGTGTAATGATTACAAATGATGACTTGGTAATTCTTACACTTGTTTATGATTGGTGGGACACTTAGAGAGTTCCAAAGGTCAATGAACTTCCCTCAAGTTGCTTCACATCAATTCTTTGTCATGTTTTTATTCCTTGAAATTGATTCTTTAATTCTTCTTCTTCTTCTTCTTCTTCTCTAACCATGTTCCTTTTTTTAATTCCTTCATGCTTCTATGCCTCTTGTTTCTCATATGTCTTATATCATATATCAATCTTGATTCAAAACCTCATTGTATTAGTTTTTTTCACATTAAAAAAGTTTTCAAAAGAACGTGAAGAAAAAGAAATATTTATGAAAAAATTTCAAAACCAATTCAACCCCACCCCTCCCTTCTTGGTTTAGTCAAGTCACTCGTTCTTTATAATAGTAATTTCTCTTTTATATATGTAATTTTAGTCAAGTCACTCATTCTTTTATAATAGTAATTTCTCTTTTATTTGTGTAATTTCTTTAGAACAAATTTATTTTAAAATCTAACTAGATAGAGATAAATAATTATTTGGATTACATATTTTAAACTGCATTAAAGACTCCATTATTGATATTTAGGATTTAAGGTTTACTATCATGATTTTTCTCTTAATTTCACTATAATTTTGGTTAAGTGAGTAATAATATGATTTTATCAATAGATGATTAATTAAAAGTGTAAACAATCTATTATATATATATAATTCGTTATTAATATGTTAAATAATAAAACCCTAAACTTAATATAAGACATTTATTATATATTATATATATAATAGATGATTAATTAAAAGTGTAAACAATCTATTTTATATATATATATATATATATATATATATATATATATATATATATATAAAATTCGTTATTAATATGTTAAATTATTAAAACCCTAAACTTGTCTTTTACTACTAAAATGTAAAATTGTAGCTTATAATAATACTATGGTATTTTTGTATTCTCTTATATTACTACTGAGCAAAAGAATTGTTGTTCTAGATCATGTTAAAAAATATTCTTATAGAAAAGACTTTCCATGCTTTTGCTTAGCTTCGTGATTCTCTTATTGTTTTTAAATTTGAAAAGCAGAATTCACAAAGAAGTGTGTATTATGTCTTATTTTGGAGATGGAATTTGTGGTTTGAACCTAGGTGAGGTTGGGTCAATACTTTAGGAAGAGTCTAGAAGTTTTCAGGAAAAAATAATGCTCGAGAAAGAACCTTGACAAGTAGAATTAGCTTCACAATTTCGCAGCCTTTCATTATCTCATCAAAGTTATATTTACAAGAGCACTCTTATTTATAGTACTCTAGATATCCAAGTTTGAGGCACATGCTTCTAAAATCCTTCATAGGATAACATGTGACATTAGTAACTTGCGAGACAAGCTTCTAAAATCTTCTCCACTCATAGGATGATATGTGGCATCGGTAACTTGTGACATAAGCTTCTAAAATCCTCTCAAATGAGAGGTTGTCATCTGGTAATGTGATAGTTTGTGCCTCAAGCTACAATCCTCTCAAATGAGAGGTCACCATGTTTCACAAAGTGAAGAGTTGCCACCTAGCCCTATTTATTCTAAACCTAATCCATGGCCCAAAATAAAGTCTTATACTACTTGGTCCAAAATTCTAGGCCTAAAATAAATTTTTGAACTACTTTGTACACTTTTTACAAGCTCCAAAATCTCTAGAGTGATATTTCAAGATTAAACTTGGACTCAAATATTTTAGTGGTAACCCAAACAAAACCAATTAAGACAAAACTCCTAATAAATTCCTGATAAAGCCTTTACTTCTCTGACCTTTACTCTACCTTCTCTGATCTCTTTATTCTCATCTATAGTCTTGAAGATGGTCCTCTATCAATCTTAATCATACCAATAAGTGTGATATTTTAGACATTATTACCTATATAATAAAAATCATCAACAAAGTGAAGTGTAGTAGGTTATCATAACTTTATAAACACTCTTAAATTGAAAGATTTTTTTTAAATAAACGACATTTTTTTACTATAGTAATATAATTAAAATGTTATTGTGGTAAAATATTTTAACTACAAAGAAGAAGAAGAGAAATTTGAAGATGTAAGTATAATTGACTAATTAAATATATCAATTTTATATATGATTATTTCATATTTATTTTGTTTCTTATAAATTTAATTATAAAAAATTTATAAACCTGTTATTCTAAGATTTTAAGGGGATTTAGTGATGTTTTATATAGATCTATTCTTGGTTTATTTAAATGGTGTTAGAAGTGTCACATTGTATTAAGTGTGCACAGTATATAATACGACTCTTTGGTGCAAAATTAAAAGTTGAATTTATTTATAACACTAAATAAGTTGAGAACTTCTCGGACAGCTTAAAAAAAAATGTATTCACATTACTTGGCTATAAAGTAAATGATTGTCATTTTTTGGTAAATAATTCAAGGAAACGTGTTGATACGTGTTCAAACTCGAGAAAAGGTGGAACTTGACCCATTGAAATTATGCAATAAAAATAAATAAAAAGAAGAATGTTTACCAACAGTCTGTTTAAATAAGATATATTTGGCTTTCAGCTGCAAACTCCGTGTTCTCACAAAACAAAGTCTTCCTTTTCAATATATCACAATTATGTTTAAATATGTTGGAATTTTTTTAATAAAAAAATATGTTTAAATATATCGCAATTATTTTCCAAGATAGACAAAAAGAATTTTAGAGAAATTATCAAAGAGTCAGCATAAGTATGAATTATTTATTAGTATTTTATTAATATTCATGTGAACTTAAAATCTTCAATTTAGATAAATATTCAGAAAACTACACTTACTTTCGCCTATTTAATTAATTTGTCCTAACTCTCTGACAACATGTTCAGTAGAATCTTCATCTGGCACAATCGAATTCACGACGAGAATCCTAAATCCTAAACTCTAAATACTCAAATAATTATTATTTTATATTAAATATTCTATCATACGTGTGTCTAATATTATTTATGAAATACCAAAACTTGGTTGAAAAGAACAAAAGATCAAAGTAGTGTATTTATGAGAGAACAAATTGCAAAATATTTAGTAAAAATATTAGGTAAAATGCATAAGTGTAATTTTTATTATATATGTTTTTTTAAAAAAAACACGTAAAACTCGTGGGTAAACAAATAAAACATGGTATGTAAATAAAAGAAGAAGGGTGCAAATAGTGATACAAAAGGTTGTCGGAGTAGGGATTGTGGCATTTTTTTTTTACTATTTTTTTTGTTTGAATGATGGTATTGAAATTGAGTAAGATGAAATGTAAATGAAAATATATACCACTCTAAACTACTATTTTCCACTCTGATTTTGAATGACTTTTATTGTTAATGACCTTTTGTGAATAACTTTTGATTGTGAATTGCTTCTGATTGATGAAAAAAAGAAAGGGATGACGTAATGAAATATGGTGATGTTTATGGATTGGAACCTTAACCCTTTTGGGTTTAAGGGATATTGGAATCAAAGATGGGACGCGGAGGAAGAGACAACACGTGAATGTATCTAAAAATTAGAAATAAAATCAGATTCTTACATGGAAAAATAAAATTTGAATTCTTAAATTGCAATAAATCTGAAAATCTTTAAATTGAAAATAAAATCAAAATCTTCAAATTGTAATAAACCCGAAAATCTTGAAGTTAAAAAAAATAAATCAAAACTTTCAAATTGTAATAAATACAAAAATTTTCAAATTAAAAAAATAAGAACACAACCCTTAAATTGTAAAAAATCTCAAAATTTTAAAAAATAAAATCATAATCCAATAATTTTCAAATCAGAATTCTTAAATTATAATAAATTTAAGAATCTTTGAAAAATCAGAGTCCTCAAATTGGAATAAATATGATAATATTCAAATTTAAAATTTAAATCGAAACTCTCAAACAATAATCAGAAGAGCAATACATTTTTTTTGTTTTCTTTTATTTTTAATTAGCAGGCTAGGTCCAAATTACATTAAAACCTTAGAACACTCATTTTGACTTTTTTAGGAGAATTTTTTTTTTCTAAAAATAAATTATTACACATCTTTTTTGAATTTTCTTAAGAAATAATTTTTATTTGACCGGTGAAATCGAGTGTTGACAGCATCATAAATACAAAATGATATCATATTATATATATATATATATATATATATATGAAATTCTTTATTAATATGTTAAATAATTGTTTAATTAACTTAATAGAAACACATATAGTATAGATTTCATTGTTTGAAATCAGAATCGACATTTTTTACTTGTCTTTCACTTCTAAAATGTAAATTTGTAGCTTATAATAATATTGTGGTGTTTTTGTATTCTCACTAGTACCAAAAACACATATTACATCAATTATAGAAGGCGTTTTACATCGATTCCACAATCGATGTTAATGTAGGTGATGTGGAAATACATTAGTTCTTTAACGGATGTAAAATATATTAATATCGCATCGATTATAAACATAACCGACGCAAAAAGTGTTTAAAAGAGAAAAAATGTAACTGGTGTAATATTTGACTTTTTACATCGGTTGTAATTATAATCGATATAATATTTGACTTTTTATATCGGTTATAATTATAACCAATGTAATATGTCTTCCTAGTTAACATATTACGTCGGTTGTAACTACAACCGATGTAAAAAGTCACATTATATCGCTTTTAACTAACAACTGATGTAATATGTATTGTTTTTTTAAAATATTTTGTCAAATTTATTATTTTTCCAACCTGTAACAAACGTACTAGAATACCAAGAAATAAATTTCTATCCTCCAAACATAGGAAATAAAATTTGTGCAAACAAAAATTTAGAAAAATTAAAGTCACCATAACATAATCAAACGTAAAAAGTAATGAAAAGACGATGTTTATGTACCACACATTTATAAATTATAACAAATTCTAATTTCTAATGTGTATAACACATGCTTGATGAATTTATTCAATTGTTTCTATGCCCAATTATTCAAACATCATTTCATTAAATAACATATACATATAAGTGTAATGTTAAGTAGTTGATTACCATGGATGATGTCAAAGACATCCTGGACGATTATGTACAATAAAACTAATCTCACATTAATGAAAATGATTCAAGATAATTTAACATAAAAAAAGTATGCAATGTAGGGACTTCTGCTAATGGGTTATAGATGTAAGTGTGAAATGTGTAAGATATAATGAAAAAGTATGAAAAGCAAGAGCCTAAAGTCTAAAAAAAAACTCAAAAGCACTTAAGAAAATTAATAGTAAATGGTGAAATTTTGGAAATTGTGAACCCCTCCAATCCCTATGGCATTGGCTATCACATTCCTTACTGCATTTCGAACAACTTTTATTTTTAACACGTTTTAATTTGAGCTCTCTATTAAAAGTTATGATCGTTTGATGTTTTCTCATTCTAACTTCTAGAAACTCAAAATCTATGATAATTCTATGAAATGTAAGGACTTATGCATCAAATATATACTAAAAGAAGTTACTACTAAAATATTTTAATAAAAAATGAATTTCTAACTATTTTTAATCAACATTTCAAAATCGTTAACATATTGTAAAGAGAAGCGACAAGGACAGTAGGTGGAACCAAGCAACGTTCAATATAGATAAAAGTCCATGGGGATGTGCACTAGAAGATGGAAGCCAAGTAAAGTCACTACTACGGAAGAAGACCTTCAACTTCGGTGGTGATGGTGATGGCGGGTTGGAAAAGATAACACTTAGAAAAGAAACATTATATGTGGCAATGTTGTGGAACAATGTCAGTCTTGGGGCAGCAGTGTGGATGCTAGTAAGGACACTGATGAAAAAGAACAAAGCACGAAAGAAGAAGGATGAAAACGATGCTAAGTTGAAACATGATATTTGAGTCCGAGGTCCCATCTATATTATGTTGGTTATCAAAATAATCGATGTAATTGAGAGTTACGTTAAACATTAAACCTACGATGTTATATTGGTTCGTGTAACAACCAATGTAATAAGTAGCCTGCTGAACAATTTTAAAAGTTTTTTTAAACATAAACCGCATATTACTATCGATTGTTGTAAAAATCAATGTAATAAGTAGCGGGTGTAATAATTTTTCAAATTTTTTTTGAATGAGCCTTCCTATGTCATTTTCTACATCAGTTATTGGCTACAGGTCGATGTTATATAGTACTTTTTATGTCAATTAAATTTTTTATCTAGTGTAATATATTTTCAAATAATTATAAAATATCACCATATTTTTTTCACACGATCCTGTTCAACCAACGTAATATTTGTTATAAAATTCCTATTTTACACTATTGTTTCTCATATTACTAGTAATAAAAAAATTATTGTTTTAGATCATGTTAAAAAAAATCTCTTACACATACTAATAAGTATGACTTTTTAGACACTATTACCTATATAACCATCAGCAAAGTCTTACCTATATAATAATAAACATCAACAAAGTCAAGTATAGAATTTAGATTATCACAATTTTGTAACTATTCTTGAATCTAAAGATTTTTTTTTTTTTTTTAAGAATAGATAAGAGTTTTTTACTATAGTAGTATGATTAAAAGGTTGGGACCAGAGTTAGAAACTAACATTATGTTTTCTAGATTTATTTGAGTTATAAGTTAGTGATTTGTAAACACCTATTTACAATTTTCTTATTCAAGATGGGTAATAGCTTTAGCAACCTGATAATGTAAGTTTAATGAACTAAATTTGGATATCAATTTTATAGGTGGTTATTTTGTATTTATTGTTTCTCATAAATTTACATTATGTTTCAATAAGAAAAAAAAAACTTGTATTAAGTGGAATTACAAACTTATTCTTCTAAGATTTAAGGTGGAAGATGATTGATAATATTTTATATAGATTTATTCCTGGTTTATTTAAATGTTAGTTAGAAGTGTCACATTGTATCAAGTGTGAACACTGTATAAAGTGTTCACAGTATATAATATGACTCTTTGGTACAAAATGAAAAGTTGAATTTATTGTATAACACGTAAATAAGATGAGAACTTCTCGGACAGCTTAAAAAAATAATGCATTCACATTACTTGACTATATACTAAATGCTTGTCATTCTTTGACAAATAATTCAAGAAAACATGTTATGTGGTCAAATATGAGAAAAGTTGGAACTTGACCCATTAAAATTATGAAATAAAAAGAGGAAGGTTTAACAAAAGTCTATTTAATTAAGATATATTTGTGTTTCAGCTGCAAACTCTGTGTTCTCACAAAACAATGTTTTCCTTTTCACCATGTCACAATTATGTTTAAATATGTTGGAATTGTTTTATTAAGAAAAATATGTTTAAATATATCGGAATTATTTTCCAAGATAAACATAAAAATTATCAGAAAAATTATCAAAAGTCATTATAAGTAAAGTATGAATTATTTATTAATATTCCTATAAAATTAAAATCTCTAATCCAAATAAATATTTAAAAAATCACATTTATTTTTATTAATTTAATTAATTTGGTCTGATTCTCTAACAACATGTTCAGTAAATCGTCATTTGTAATAAAAAGATTATCAGAGATTCGGCATAATTAAGTAAAGTATGAATTATTTATTAATATTCCTGTGAACTTAAAATCTTAAAATTATGTCTTTGAAATACTTTTATGTCAACTTTACCTTTTTTATTTAATATGAGATTCTCAATCTATACTTAGATTTGTAATAAAATATACATTTCAAGTTTGAACAAATTTTTCAGTCAAACAACTAATTCATACCAATTCGTATATTGTTGTGGACGTATACGACATGCAGAATGGAATATGGAAGTTGTTGTATTCATAATGTAAATTCACTTAATTTGGAACTAAAATAGTACCCAAAAGGACAAAAAGCTGAGACCAGAGACTGAGAAGAAAAGTCATAGTTTTATGCAGCACCCAAACTTTAACTTCTATAAATATCACTTCATTTCTTCTTCACAATCACAGAGACTCAAACAACAACAACAACTTGAGATCTATTTTCTGAAATGGCTTTTCAAGAGGGTGTCATTGCCTTTGTTCCTTTCCTTCTTTCCTTAATGTTGCTGCATCATCATTTTCCCACTTCTGTCATAAGGTAATTACTTCCTCCACCCTATCAATTCCAACTGCACCCCAAATTTTTTAAATACCAAAATATCTTTAGTATTTTTATTTCAAGTTTACGCTATAGAAGAAAGTGTTTAATCCTATTTTGGAAGAGGTTTCTGGAATATGAAAATCAGAAAATATTTTTGAAAGAACACTGAACTGATTTGTTAGAATTGTATTATGTATTCCATAAAATGAAATCTAAAAAAGGGTGTTTTTACTTGTTATCACTTCCTTCGCGAAACCCAAAATTGCTTTAAAATAGAAATGGTTCAATGATTTTGTTAGATGGGTTAAGAGATGTTAGAACATGAACATACATTTTATTTAAGTTTTAAATCAAGATAATGATGGTGCTATTTGCAGGATCATCAAAAGAAATATTGGTAACTTATGTATTTTCTATTTTTAAATTCTTGTTGAATTATATAACGATATTGTATTTACAATTTTTTTATACAGTGCTCAAAGTGATACACTGCCATCACTTTCTCCAACTACTCATACTAATGACCAAGTGCCAAGCAACATCAATGGAAGAACAGAGTTGTATATTGCAAATCACTCAAATATCAATTTTATTGGTTTATTATATATCTAAAGTGATTTATTTGTCTCTTCTTTAATATATTTAATTATTTTAATTAATTAATATTTTTGTTATTAAGAATTTCAAATTCAAATATATATTTATTCTTAAAATATTTCAATCATACTCTATGGATTTTTATTAGTAATACATACTTTTATTTTACTATACTTTTTACCATATATAATAATATCTTTTGCTAATTTTTTTTTTTTTATGAAGGACTCGAAGTGATTCTGAGAAATCACCGCCTCCACCAGACACTCAAACTGAAAACGTATTACAAAATTCCGATATAAAAATTCAAATGTAAGTTGTTACCTATAACTTAAAATACTTATTACATTTATTTTATTAGGCATATAGGCTCATTTTTATTTAAGAATTTTACAATCATTTAAATAATTAATTTTCCGTTCAATAACTTCATATAATTATTATTCTTTTGTTTTAACTTCAAAAGTATCTACATAAAAGAAGGAATATCTAGACTTCAAATCAATGAGTGTGTATATAGAATTTTATTGAATGAATAGTTTTTAAAATGTATTTAAGAAAAATTAATTATGATTTTGGTACCATAGAAAGGGAAGGAAGAGGATGAATGAGAGAGAAAAAAAATTAAAGGATTGTTAGTAGGACTTAAAGTTATTTTTATATTCTTTACCATCAATAAACTCAAAATAACTATGTCAATTAATTTTTATAAATTATCTGGAATGAATTGCAAAAGGTACTTGTTATTAACTCAAATATTAATTATATTAATATTAAATCTTTTTTAATAATATTCAAAGGAATTTTCATATTTCTCCATATGCATCCTCAAGTGAAATTTCTAAGAATATGTGAAGTAATTTAGATATCAAAGTAAAAACAGTATGTTGTTAATAACTTAAAATATAAATTATATATTAATTATTATAAAATAAATTATTAACTTGGTTTTATTAAGACTCAATCTCCTCCACCTCCATTATCACTATAAATTCAAATTGGAAAAGTTTAAACAAGCAATTTTAATATATAAATAAAAAAGTAACTACTAGCAACTCAAATATCAATTATATATTAATTATATATAAAATAAATTACTAACTTAGATCTTTATTAGAATGGAATCTCCTTCACCTCCATTACCACTATCAATTCAAACCACCAAAGTTGAGAGAAACAATTTTAATGAGAGTAGAAAAGTAACTTACTAATATTTCAAATATCAATTATATATTAATTGTATATAAAATAAATTACTAACTTGACTTTTTATTAGGACTAGATCTCCTCCATCTCCATCACCACCACCAATTCAAACTAGAAAAGTTGAGACAAGCAATTCTAATAAGAGAGTGGAAAAGTAAGTTATTAATATCTCAAATATCAATTATATATTAATTGTATATAATATAAATTACTAACTTGATTTTTATTAGAACCGGATCTCCTTCATCACCATCACCACCACCAATTCAAACCGGGAAAGTTGAAACAAGCAATTCTAATAACAAAGTGGAAAAGTAAGTTACTAATGACTCAAATATTACTTATATATCAATTGTATATAAAATAAATTACTAACTTGATTTTTATTAGGACTGGATCTCCTCCATCTCCATCACCACCACCAATTCAAACAGAGAAAGTTGAGACAAGTAATTCTAATGAGAGAGTGGAAAAGTAAGTTACTAATAGCTCTAATATAAATCATATACTAATTGCATGTAAAATAAATTACTAACTTGATTTTTATTAGGATTGGATCTCCTCCATCTCCATCACCACCACTAATTCAAACCGGAAAAGTTGAGACAAGTAATTCTAATAAGAGATTGGAAAAGTAAGTTACTAATGGGTCAAATATCAATTATATATTAATTTTATATAAAATAAATTACTAACTTGATTTCTATTAGGACTGGATCTCCTCCACCTCCATCACCACCACCAATTCAAACCGGGAAAGTTAAGACAAGCAATTCTAATATGGGAGTGGAAAAGTAAGTTACTAATAGCTCAAATATCAAATATATATTAACTATATGTAAAATAAATTACTAACTTAATTTTTATTAGGACTGGATCTTCTCCACCTCCATCACCACCACCAATTCAAACTGAGAAAGTTGAGACAAACAATTCTAATGATAGAGTGGAAAAGTAAGTTACTAATAACTTTAATATCAAATATTAATTATATATAAACTAAATTACTAACTTGATTTTTATTAAGAATCAATCTTCTCCACTTCTATCACCAACACCAATTCAAACTGGAAAACTTAAGTCAAGTAATTGTAATATGAAAGTGGAAAAGTAAGTTGCTAATAACTCAAATATAAATTATATATCAATGGTATGTAGAACAAGTTACTAACCTGTTCTTTAATAGGGTTTCATCTCTTTAATCTCTATCTCCATTGCCAACTCAAACTTAGGAGAATATCATAATCAATTATAATTTTGAATTACAAAAATATATTTTAATAACTTAAATACTAATTACATATAAAATATTCTTATCTTTTTTAATAGAACTTCTATTCATTCTCATATTCCTCCATCTCCATCACCAACTTAAATTCAAAAGAAGTTGACAAGGAGTTTCAATATTAAGTCACAAAACTGTTAAGAATACAAGTATGAATCTAAATCTTACATTGAGTAGAAATAAAAAAGTTGAATAACATATAAAAAACAAGATCCATAAACTCAATGTCTTAAGGTTTATGGGTTGAAGGTAGGATCAATTTTTTTATGTGGATGTGTCTCATGTCTCAATATAATGGAGATCTCTTCAGTGTTTCCCTCCTTCGATTTTCCTAACAAAAATGTTATTTATACTCCTTTAATTTTCCTAGCAAAAACGATGTTATTTATAACTCAAATATCAATTATATTTTTTATTTTTAAAATATTGTTTTGTCAATTTATAGTAGAATTCCTAGCTTTATAAATAATGAATAATTAGTTTGTTTTAATTGATTAGTTTCAAGAATTATATCTATAAAATTTTAAATGAAATTCTAATCATGAATTACAAAGGTATGTTGCTAATATTTACAATACCGATTATATATCAATCATACATAAAATATTCCTAACTTATTTTAATTGGACTCGTAGTGACACTCACACTCCTCCATCTCTACCATCAACTCAAACTCAGAAGAACATTCTAAGCAATTCAAATCTTGAATTACAAAGGTATGTTGTCAAAAACTCAAATACCAATTATATATCAATCATGCACAAAACATTCTTAACTTTTTTAATTGGACTCAGTGACCCTCACATTCCTCCATCTCTACAACCAACTCAAACTCAGGAGAATATGTTAAGCAATTTTAATCTTGAACTACAAAGGTATGTTGTTAATAACTCGTACTAATTATATATCAATCATATATAAAATATTCCTAACTTTTCTTAATTGGACTCATAGTGACCCTCATACTCCTCCATCTACACCATCAACTCAGACTCAAGAGAATATGCTAAGCAGTTATAATATTGAATTACAAAGGTATGTTACTAATAACTCAAATATCAATTATATACCAATCATTCATAAATTATTTCTGGCTTTTTTTAATTAGACTCATAATGACTCTCACCCTCCTCTATTTGTGCCACCAACTCAAACTAAGAATAATATGTCAAGCAGTTCTAATCTTGAATTACAAAGATATATTGCTAATAACTCAAATACTAATGATATTTCAATCATACATAAAATATTCATACTTATATATATATATATATATATATATATATATATATATATATATATATATATATATATATATCACTACAAGAAAAAAGCTATTTAGAGATCAATTTTTATTTATTAAACGAAATGGTTGCTATTTGTGACCAAAATAGTTATCAAATTAAATTTTGGTTGCTAAATAACTACAAAATAGAAGTAATGATTGAATTTAGTGACCAATTAAGTCAAAATAATTAGTATCTAACATTAGCTACCAAAGTTTTAGTGACCTCTAATATTAGATTCTAAATTGGTATCTAATTAAGTTAGAGACTAATTTAGAATCTAATGGTATAGGTAATTAAAACTTTGGGAGCTAATGTTAGATACCAATTATCTTACTTAATTGGTCACTAAATTCAATAATTACTTTATTTTGTAGTTATTTAAAACCAAAATCTAATTTGATAACTATTTTGGTCACAAGTAACAACTATTTCATTTGGTAGCTAAAAATTGGTCTCTAAATAACTTTTTTCTTATAATATATATATATATATACAATTAAATTGATTTTGATTTATTATTGCTTAAAATTCAATAAGAAAAATTCACAAATTTTCATTGTATTCTTCTAGTTTTAAAAGAAAAATTGAAAAAAAAAAATCCTGTAACACAAGAACTCAACTAAACTCAATAGTTTTTATAAACAATTAATTTGTCTAAAAGTTGTTTTATTTTATTAATTTTTCTACGTTTTTATTTTTTTTATTTTTTGTTACATTTAATTTGTTATTCTTTTTATATGTTCTTTTTATTTTATTTATTTTATTTTTGCCTCTCTCAATTTGGACATGCACACTTGTTGTGGGTAATATATTTTGGAAGAGAATAACTTTTGTGTGAGAAGTAAATTTATTAAATAGTATAAGAAATTAAGAGAGAATAAAAATACTAACAAGTTTTTCATGGATTGTTCAGGACTCAAGGATCTTCTTCAAATCTATTAGACATGGTCACAGACAATGATACAATGCTTCACGATGAACTTTAATCTTAGAGAAAAACAAAATTTTCGAGGTTTGCATTCACACATTGGTGGATTTCATAATTTCGTGTGGGTTGTTTTGTAGAGGTAAAAAATAAACTTACGTTATAATAGGAGACAATTTGTTCTCTTTTTCAAAAAATTTAGATCACTTTAAGCCGATTCGAATAGGACTTTAAGTTATTTTTATTTAGTGAGAGGTATATTTTATAGGTCTTAAGTAATTGTTCTATTATTTTTTAATATTATGTAATCTTTAAAGTTTATATTTTCTCTAAACGATTTCAAGTATTACAAGCATATATTCCTTTATTTTTGTTTAAGATTATAGAAAGTTTGTTTGAATTTTTTTCTACATGATTATTAGACCACGTAACTCACATCTTATGCCATTCCTTAACACCATGATAAGCTATGTCTAAAAATCTAAACTTGATCATGAATCATCAACCAAATCATGACAATACAAGAAAACATAATTTCCTTATAAATGATCTTATAATGACATGAGTATAAGATTTAACCAATTGAATCATATAAGTATAGGAACATTAACGTAAAAATAAACATGAAATCCACTTTTGAACTATTAATAGAATGAACAAAGTAAACATTTAAAAGAAATATATAATTATAATATTTAATAGAAATGAACTAAAATCTTTAAAGAACTGTATAATTATTTTTGTTTAAGAAAAAATAAGAAGAACTCAAAAATCAATTCGAGAATAAAAACGTTCGTGAGACAATGATAACACCAATTTGACAAATGTTAAAAAGAAAAAATATATAAAAGCGTGGAAATGTTAGAACTTCACTGAAACAATGACCAAGAGAATGATAAAGAGGGGAGTTGAAAAATAAATTACACCTATTAAATTAGTTTTCAATATAATCAACTTAAAAGTTAAGATATTTGCATCAATTATATTATTAATCCATTTAAAAAGCTTCTTAAAATTTATAATTATGCCACCACATTATTTTATTAAAATGTGTTAAATTCTACTTTTATAGTAATGACTTTTACTTTCCTTTTAGTACTTTGTTAATTTTGCCAAACACCAAACATTATCATTATGTTACTTTGTTCTTCATTTGTTCGTGTTTTTACTTGTATATCATGAGTATAAAACCGATTTTGTAAATTTTTGAATCTTGCATTATAAAACTTATTTTCAATGGATCAAATATTGACTATGGAGATATATCTTTTGGTTGATTTTGATCCTTGACCAAAGTTAACAAATCTAAACTCTTCTCGTACATTTTAATAGGTTTCTTCAAAATTGTGCTATCAATTTTTTTTCATTCATAATTATATGATTGTACTATATGATCGACCAAAACACAACCAAACTTGTAACTTGTAACAGTTTAACGAATTGTAACAAATTAACAAATCATAACAGATTAGTAAATCATAACAAATCAACATATCGTAAAAAATTAACAGAATATAATAGATTGAACTATAACGCTCGAGGCCCATCACAAACTTATATAAATAAGACCTTCCTCTACAGATATAAGGTATTTTTAAACTCCGATCTAAATCACCTATTATACTTTAATCCTAAACCGACTTGAGCGTCATAGTGCTTGTAGGATCCTCATAGGATGGTGGACTTTACGAGAAGCATAAGAATCAAGTCGAAATCCAAAAGCATCAAGAGATCAAAGACTTTGTTGTTGTTTGAGCTAACCGGTCTCTTACAAGAACAATGTTCATCTAAATTTTCACTCCTATCTACATTTTCCTCAAATTTAGACATCCATCTATAATGTATTTTTTCATGACACAAATACACTCAATAAAAATATATATAAATTGAGTATACAAAATATTAATAAGCAAATATAATAGTACACAAGTGGAATACTCAATAACAAATAATAAAAAAAATAATATATATATTAAATGTAGAAAATACTTGTGACTTAAGTGTCTTACTCCCTCCAAATTTCAAAGATAGATTTTTTGAAGCTTCTTCCACATTACTAACTTTGAACTTCATATACTATTTCCTGTCCCTACCCATTTAGTGCCGCCCATTTGGACTTTAATCACTACTACAACTTATTTTAATTTCAATACCCTTCAATTCCACTTCTCATTGAATTTTTCTATGTTCTTATTTCCACTCTCCCCTTTCACTTTCCTTAGTAACCACAGAGTGTTTTTTTTTTTTTTTTTTTTTTTTTTTTTTTTTTTTTCTATGTTCTTTATGCTTATATACCTCTTCCATCCCTTTGAGAACAAACCCTTTTTTATGTATTACCTAAGTTTTACTATGAAGATATAGTCAATTGATAAATTCATGTTGATACAATTTAAATTATATTTAAGTTAGATTTTTTTTTTTTTGGTTTTACATTTCTTCTTTTTTATTATTATTATAGATTATGTGTATATCTTTTTATAAGGGACAATACTACTTGAATCCATAAGACCACTGCAAATAACAGAGTTTGTTCTTTATTGTAGCTACATTCTTAAAAAACATAAACTCAAAATTATTGACCAAACTTAAACAATCACATAGAAATTTATTTACGTGCTTTTGCAAACAATCCTTAAAGTTTATAATGAATATATTATTGAAGTTCATCACAATGATACTATTGTTATTTTACTTCTTACGGTTTACATCAAACTCTTAAAACTTTATAATTCATAAAGTATTATATATATATATATATCTTTTATTATTCCAATTTTAAAACTTATACAGAAGTTAACTTTAACTTTTAACTTTAAAAATTCTAATGAATACTCTTATAATTTATTTTTTAAATATTTTGTTTGGATAAAAGAAATTAAAATTTATTAAATTTTAATTTTTTGGTTTAGACAAAATATTTCAATTATCACTACAGGTAAAAGATATTATTTAAATATTAAATAATTATTAATAATTAAAAAAATATTATATTATATTATATTAATATTTTTTATATTTTTCAGTTAATCTTAGTTTATGTTATTCTTAAGTCAAAGTTTGTCAAAAAAAAAAATAATAATTATACGACTTTCTTTTCATTGACGTGATCTGAGATTATTTTCAGTTCATATAGTTAAATGTAGATTACAATTACTTAACCTGACATACAAATGTTTATTTTTATGATATCATTTATTGAATTATTTGGTCATAGATGACGTTGTCCAAATGAATATCTAATTAATGACTCAATTTTATTCAAGTCAATAATATTTTAACAGAAAACGACCTAAATATGACTTTGAGAACATAACAAATATAAAATTTTTAGTTTTATTACTTGAAATTTAAAATTATCTAATTTTGAGTAACTCGGTTATTTTTCTAAAATTTATAATTTCAATTCCTTTTTAAAGTCTTTTAAAGTCTTATGCAAGTAATATATTTTGATCGAATTCAAAAATTATTCTAGCTAATGTCTCAGTTTTATTAATCAAGTTAATGATATCCGAAAAAAAAAACTAACCGAGGAAAAAATAAAAAGAGAATAAATATGAATTTGTGAATATAAAAGTATAAAATCTTTAATTTTTATATAAAATTTAAAACTCTTTAATGTTAAGTAATCCAATTATTTTTTCAAAATTTTTAAACTTTAATTTTTTTCTAAAAATTTACTCAAATAATACATTTTGTCATAAAGAATCTCAAATTTTCTAAATAAATCAATTATTCTTCTGAAATTCCTTTTCCCAATACAATACTAATAACTCAAGTGCACTTAACAAGTTGAGGTACCTAGTATATAATTCAAGTCTTCTAGTAGCTCTTGAGTACAAATTATGAACTAGAACTTGACAACTTGGAATGGGTTGTTGAGAATATCAAAGTCTTCAATTCATACTTTGTAGGACCAATAGGTGAGTGGAATCTATTTTGCTTTTAGCCCACATACATAGAATTAATTTTATAATAATGTTATAATACATTCTTATTTTCTTCAATTCAGATAATGTAGGATCACTAGATGACTAGGAATCCATTTTGCTTTTAGACAACATTTATAGAATTCCATTTATAGTAGAAATAATGTAGTACAGTTTAGTGGATCACTCTACTCTCAACACATTATTGGTTGAGAAAATGGCAATATTACTTTCGTGGAAAGTTCTCAACATTTTATAGTGTTAGCATTTTCTTCTATGATTAATATATTTTAGGTAATGAAATGGCTAGTAAATATGTAGAATATATTTTAAAATTATAACAAATAGTTTAAATAATGATATAACATTATTTTTTTATTATGGACAATTTTGTAATAATAGGGTGAAATTCAATATAGAAATAAAGATAAAATTTGCTATATTGAGAGAGATAAGCAATTTAAAATAGTAAGTATATTAATAAATAAATAAGTAAGAGGTAAATTTAGGTGATTGAGTAATAATTTCTTTGGCTAATTTCAGACATAATTATTTTTTTAATATATTATCTATTTGTTTTAAATTTCATTTTTAACTAATTGTATCTAGTTTCCCCCATTAAATGTGTCTCTAATTCTACAAAAATAAAAGATAAAAAAAGTATGGTAAGAAATAAGGTATAATTGATCAAATTGTAAGGTACTAACATAATTGGAATGTTGAACTTTCATTCTATAAAATAAAGATAAAAGAAGCGTTGTAGAAAAAATAAGATATAGTTAATATTAAAATTTTATAGTGATGTTTAAAATAATCTTAATAAAAAAAATAAGATATAGTTAGCAACTTCAATACCATTAATATTTTAGTTGTTATTGCTAATTATTATATTTGAATATTTACAAATGATTCTTCAACAATGGTTGAGAAGGTCGTAACAGTATCTCAAGAAATAGCTTTATATTTTACAAAAGCTGATTCATTTTCGGGTAATTATTGAATAAATTGTGGTTACAACGAAATATACAAATTCTTAGTGTTTTTCTATCCTTATATATCAATCTTTCAATTGTTTGAAAATAATGTACTAAGTCCATGCCCATTAACTTCACTAATTGTCTAAAAAATATTATATTATGTTTCCCTATGAAGAAGTTATTTTGAATGTTGAAAAAACAAAAATATTTATGTAATCTCATTAAATTTCAAAATCGATTAATTTAATTTCTTTTGGTAAACATGAATAAGAAAATACTTAGTTTAAGCCTTCAAAAGAGTCTCCAAAATTGGTCCCTAAGTATTCAACATATATAAAGTACAATATATTGACCTGCACTTAAATTTAAAGTACCTTTAGAGTCTCCATACATAGCTTTTGCAACTTGACCTTTAATATTGGTAATCAAAATCAAAGAAAGGAACCACATGCACTTTCTTTTCAAGTTCATTTCCAAACTCTATATATAAGGCAATGTAACAAAAGATTACCATCATCAAGCTTGCCTTCAATTCCTTATCAAAATGAATAATTTTTCTCTCATGTTACTTGCATTTTGGTCTATATATATCCACTTGTTTTCTACCATTGTCTTAGCATCAACAAATGACACTGATCATTTGGCATTGCTTGAGTTCAAGAAATCCATATCCGGTGATCCATTTGGAATCTTTCTCTCTTGGAATGTTTCTACTCATTTCTGTAACTGGCATGGGATCACATGCAATCTTCAAAGAGTTACAGGGTTGAACATGAATGGATGCAAGTTGAAGGGACCTATATCTCCTCATGTCGGCAATCTCTCTTACATGAGAAACTTCAACCTTGCAAATAATAGCTTTTATGGAAAAATCCCACAAGAATTGGGAAAATTGTCACAACTGCAACAAATCCGTCTCCAAAACAATTCATTGGTAGGAGAAATTCCTACAAATTTGACTGGTTGTAATGATCTCAGAATCCTACTCTTGTATGGGAACAATCTGATTGGTGAGATACCTGCTGAAATTGGTTTACTTTACAAGCTTCAAAGTCTGATGCTTGATAAGAACCAGTTAACTGGAGGATTCCCATCATTCATTGGAAATCTTTCATCTTTAACTGAGCTTTGGGTGAGTAGTAACAACTTAATGGGAAGTATTCCAAGAGAAATATGTCACCTGAAAAGATTGACAATTTTATCATTGAATAGCAATAAACTGAGTGGAACAATCCCTTCCTGTGTGTATAACTTTTCATCTCTTACTGGAGTTTCAGCTGGAGTAAATGACTTTAGTGGCTCTCTTCCACCCAACATGTTTGACACACTCCCCAATCTCCAAGCATTTTCCATTGATGGTAATCAAATCTCAGGTACAATACCACCTTCCATCAGTAATGCATCTGCCCTTTCAGAATTTAGTATTGGTGATAACCATTTCACAGGTCAAGTTCCAAGTTTGGGGAAGCTACAAGATCTTAGATATCTAGCTTTGTACACAAACCATCTAGGAAGTAATTCAACTAATGGTTTGGATTTTGTACATTCATTGACAAACTGTAGTAAGTTGCAAGTTTTATTTATATCCTACAATAACTTTGGTGGTAAATTGCCAAGTTTCTTGGGAAATTTATCCACTGGACTTCAGAGACTATACATAGGAGGTAATCAGTTATCAGGAGAAATCCCTGCAACACTAGGAAATCTTGTTGGCTTATTTTCATTGACAATGGAAAGGAATCGCATTGAGGGGATTATTCCTGAAACTTTTGGGAAGTTTCATAGGATGCAAGAGTTAGAATTAAGTGCAAATAGGTTGTCAGGGGAGATAGGATCTTTCATAGGGAACCTAAGTCAATTGTATTTTTTGGGTAGGGGAATGAATATGTTAGAAGGAAACATTCCTCCAAGTATAGGAAATTGCCAAAATTTACAACATCTTGCTCTCTGGCAAAACAATCTTAGAGGAACCATTCCTGTACAAATTTTTAATCTTTCCTCTCTAACAGAATTGTTGGCTTTGTCAGAAAACACATTTAGTGGGAGCATACCAGTTGAAGTGGGCAACCTAAAAAATCTTGATTTGTTAGATATGTCTGAGAATCATTTGTCTGGTGGAATTCCTGAAACCATGGGGGAATGCATAATGTTGGAGCACCTCTTCTTGCAAGGGAATTCCTTACAAGGAATCATACCATCCTCTTTTGCATCACTTAGAAGTCTTCAAGAGTTAGACCTGTCACGAAACAACTTGTCTGGATCAATTCCAAATGCTTTGCAAAATTTTTCTTTCTTGGAATATCTGAATGTGTCCTATAATATGTTGCATGGCATGGTACCAACTGAAGGTGTTTTTCGAAATGCAAGTGGGCTAGTGGTAACTGGAAATCTTAAGCTTTGTGGAGGTATTTCAGAACTCCATCTACCTCCATGCCCTGTCAAAAAAGGCAATAAAATTGTAAAACACCACAAGTTCAAGTTGATAGCAGGGATAGTGAGTGTGGTGGCTTTTCTTCTCATTCTGTCAATTATTCTACTTATCTATTGGATGAGGAAAAGTAAGAAACCATCTATGAACTCACCAACAATTGACCAACTAGCCAAAGTTTCATACCAAAGTATACACAATGCAACTGGTGGATTCTCAGCTACAAATTTGATAGGCTCTGGAAATTTTAGCTTTGTCTACAAAGGAACTCTTGAGTTAGGTGACAAAGTGGTTGCCATAAAGGTCCTAAACCTTCAAAGAAAAGGAGCTCACAAAACTTTCATCGCTGAATGCAATGCTCTTAGGAATATAAAACATCGAAATTTGGTTCAGACTTTAACATGTTGTTCCAGCACAGACTACAAAGGTCAAGAGTTTAAAGCTCTAATATTTGAGTACATGACAAATGGAAGCTTAGAGCAGTGGCTACATCCCAGGACACCAAGTGCAGAGAATCAGACAACATTAAACATTGATCAAAGGTTAAGTATCATGATTGATGTTGCTTCTGCATTACATTATCTTCATTATGAATGCGAGCAAACCATCATTCATTGTGATTTAAAGCCAAGCAATGTCCTTCTTGATGATGACATGGTTGCTCATGTGAGTGATTTTGGCATAGCAAGACTTATTTCAACCATTAATGGTACTACCACTTCTAAGCAAACTAGTACAATTGGAATAAAGGGCACAGTTGGTTATGCTCCTCCTGGTAAGTTTTAAACTCTGGAATCATTCTTTGCTTGAATTCTCATATCTTTGGATCCAAAGTTATTTGTTCACTAATAACAAACTATTGACACATTTTTCTAAATATTTTAGAGTATGGTGTGGCTTCTGAGGTGTCTACCAATGGGGATATGTACAGTTTTGGGATTCTTATGTTGGAGATGCTTACTGGAAGAAGACCCACTGATGATATCTTTGCAGATGAGCAAAATTTGCATAGCTTTGTGAAAAATTCATTTCCTGATAATCTCTTACAAATTTTGGATCCATCACTTTTACCAAGAGAAGTAGAAGCAACAGTAGAAGAACTGAACAATGTGAATCTTACTCCAAGAGTTGAGAAGTGCTTAGTTTCTCTTTTCAACACTGGACTTGCTTGTTCAGTGGAATCAGCAAAAGAAAGAATGAATATGGTTGATGTCACCAAAGAGCTAAGCAAAATCAGAAAAGCATTTCCTGCTAGTAAGATATAGTTAATATTTCGGTTTCTGTCATTTTGTAATGCATTTCAACGTTCCAAAATTACAAAGAAACCGGTTTTCTGTGTTTCAGGTGAAACTTGAATAACCAAAGTTGAGATAAAATGCCACAGTCATTTCAGAAGCTGACATGCATGGTGCATGTTATACCAGTAGAGTTAATCGCCAGAATTTGGAACTGTTTAATAATTTTATCGTTGTGTACTCGTGAATGCAGATCCTTCATGTAACATTTCTATATTTAATTGATGTAAATGTAATACTTCTCCTAAAAGGGGGATTTATTATTATACTTTATTTTGATTTTCCATAATTTTGAAATTTCAATGCAGGGGTACAAAATGCAGTTTCTGCAAGTTTCATATAGACTTTCAACTTTCTCAATATCTGAGGATTTTCAGATTTCTATGTCCAAGTTTCAACTAAGATCAACTCGTGATTCAATGTTTAAATATTGATTTCAAAGGAAAAAAAAAAAAATGTTGAGCAATTTGATTTCGACAGCACCATAAATTTGCAGGTATTAGAGTTGAGTTACTAAAAAATTATAACACAAATCAAGAGTAGTGTACGGGTATGGTCAGAGAACACCTCGGATATCGAAATGTACCTATAATTTTCCCTAATTAAGACTTAATCACATTGATTATTTGCCAGTAAAAAAGTTTAGGCATGAGGTCATTACATCTTCAATTCCTAGTCCAAATTAAAGTTCACTATTAATAACATAAATGAGTAACAATTCTAAAGTATGAACGGTTCATTATTATACATTTATTATATTACTAAAGCGTGGAGGTGTTTTTACACGCACCCCATGCATCTTGTTTATTGTTCAATGTTCATGAAACTGAGAATAACACAACTCGATTTGAGACAAAGATAGAAGACGACGATCCAACAATAGAGAAGGTATCACAAATTCTTGTAGAGGTCAACTTGACCTTTGTTAGTGTCACTAGTATTCGAGAGTTCCAATATTCTGCAATATAAAATGTAGAATAAAAAGAAGATAATTTGGGAATCAATCTAGTCTCTATTTCTTTTCTTATTTTCTTTCCTTGCTTTCTATGTTCGCAGATATTTTATAGAGGGAAAAGAATTCTCAAAATCTTCTAATTGCAATTTAACAATAGCAAATATTAAATATTTTAATGGACCTTCAATAAGCATTTAATATCCATTAAACAGTTGTAACACCATATTATTCATCATTCTCTTGTTATTCCTTTTAATTACTTCAATTTTTTTAGAACCTTCCTCTCTACTTCTTTAATTGGTTCTCTAAGTTTTATGGTTGATGACACATAATTGCATCTTTTATAAATATTATTCAAACTCCCCATTCTTTAAGGATTGAACTTGAATACGAAAAACTTGAGTTTCAAGGACTTTACAATGGAGAAATTGGATGTATTGAGTGTTAATTCCTCATTTTCACATTTCATACTTTCAACAACACTAAATTATGTTGCATCACATAATTCTTGCATCACATAGCTCACTTAATACATTAAAATTGAGACAATTTGTTTGCATGTATATCTTACATGGATTCTCCCTTCAAAGGTGCATGCAAAAGATAACATACTTGATGTTGCGCAATCCCACATCTTCCTTCAATTATCTTCAATCTTCTCTTCTTTTTTTATCCACCTATGAATTCAAGCATAAATCATCAAAGCAGTGTTTTAAAAGGAAAAGTCAATAATATGCCCATTATAATGTTAAGATTTGCAACATTCTTCACTTTCAAGAGTAAAATGTTAATATCAAATATACATTGAATTCAATGATTATAAAGAGAACAATTGATTTTGAATGTCAACATCAGAAAAAATAGAAAATAAAAAGAGTGTGAGTTTTGCCCTTTTTTTGGCCTTTGAGTTCTCTTCAATTTTGACATAACTCACTGTTTGGGCTCGTAGTAGTGCATCCATATTGGTTGGACGGTCGACGTACAAAGACTCTAAACTAGACGCAAGTTGATCATGAGAGAATGCATGAACCCTACTGGATGTAAATTGGGAATGTTCAAAGATGTTTTGGAGAATGAGCCATGTACTGTCGTAGAGGTTCAACATCGCTCTGCGTTACATGTTGGAGTGACGTCGAGAACGTGACCATTGACTCACTGTAAGCAAACCAAGTTGTAAATCTGGCACAAAGGGGGTTTAAAGGAATCAATCGAGAGTTGTTCTGAGGTAAAGATTAGTACCATTCCAGAGTTGTTCCCTTGAGTATACTAGGAAACAGTCAACAATATACTCTTAGGTCCTCAGAAAAAAGGTTGGCCTGGGTAAGGTATGCCTTCACATGAGCTTCTAGATTTGAGGTGTCATTATATGTTTTAACATCCAACCACTTCTACTTGTAGGGGAGTTGAGCTTGCATGACATTAAACGTAAAAGGATGAAAGTCAGTCAATCGAGTTCTGAGGTAAAGACTAGTATCACCTCTGCATTCAACAAAGGTATCTACATGATTTTAAAGGACATTTGTTGGTCACATTCTCGTGACTCTCGATGTATGTTTGGTCATCTGTGACAGTCCTATGATTGTGTTAAGTTAAGAATCTTACGAACTTTCTATACTGGTCAAGGAAGATCGGCAAGCTTCTCTCAAATAGTAGGACAAGATTTAGCAACTTGCTCAGTAAGTCGGGCTTGCGAGTTCTGCTGATGTATACTCTACTGGGACCACTGTGAGTTCTGCCGATGCAAACTTTGTTGGGACCATATGTTGTCCAATCTTGATGTAACATAGCAATCTACCCTTGAAAAACATGCATCTCATCATGGTGAGCATTTCAATGGACATGCATCTCGACGCGGTGAGCATCTCGATGGACCTACATTGCGATGTTGTCTGCTTAGAAGCTCTATATCTTTGTCAAACTTGTTATGTATATACTAGTAATGACATTTTGGACATCAACCTCATAACTTTGGAGAATAGTCTACATATAGGTCTTAAGGGCATCAAGAGAAGAGGTTTCATCTCATGATATGATGATGTTGATACGACTGTCTGACTTTTGGTAAGTACCATATTGGAAATAACTTTACCCAAACACCACGACGGACACCAACTATTCTTTACCAAAACTGAACTAGAATTGCTCGAGATGAATTAAGTTAACTTTAAGGTATTCAAGCTTTGACCTTGTTGTGTTTTTCCCAATAGAGTTTGTCAAGCTTTATTGATGAAGTACTGAGTGGATATTCACCTAAAAAACTCTCCTATGTTCAAATTATTAAGAATTTTAAAAAATATATAATAACTATTTAATAAATAGAAATGAGATTGAATAAATATTTTCTAAAAGATAAGTTATATTTATAAATTTTTAAAACTGTATTAATATCTAAATCTAAGTTGTTATTACAAACTTTTTCAACTTTATAACAAAAGTTAGTTTCAAAATTAGTCAACTTATACTCTATCATCTAAAATAAATAATTTATTTCAATTATTATATCTTAACAAATATATATCTTTTATATATATATATATATATATATATATATATATAT
>Ga0209489_102810_pt1 | contig 34805 bp, 18 predicted proteins | sample SiratrowhiteBW_FD_187527 | JGI IMG/M metagenome (GOLD analysis project Ga0209489, IMG submission 187527) | Root nodule microbial communities of legume samples collected from California, USA - Siratro white BW (SPAdes) (version 2) | ecosystem: Host-associated > Plants > Roots > Nodule | place... | reverse complement strand
CCCAAAGTGTTTTTCTCACTGTGATCTCAAGAATTGACTCTCTATTTCTGTAATTCAGACTCTTGCGCACGTTAGAAACCTTGCAGTTTTTATAAAGGAAAAACCCCCAATTCTGTTTTTCACAAATTAGTTATTTAAGTTCTGCCAGACACGAATAAATCGATTTCATGAAAATTGGAATCGATTTATTTTTGTCCAGTATAGTGTACTTCAAACAGTATGCACTAAACTTTAGCTAGCTCACTTTGATTAGTTTTTAATCACTCTTAGACCATAGTGCTGGTAGAATTCTCCTCAATTATGCATAGGTTCTTTGCCAATCAACTTCTCACTCACTCACACAAGACCAAATCCCAAATCTCCTCCAATTGCTTGCTTGCTTTGTCTTGCTTGGCTTCATCAAATCTTTATTCTTGTGAGAGTAATAACACAACTGTCTTTATTTCTATGAATTAACCTCAGGCAGGCTTGTTTTGGGTATAATGTAACAAGAAAAAAAATTCATTTGATGAATTGATCCTCAATCAGACCAAGTGATTTCAGTTGTCAAAACTTTAAGGCAGGTGACCCCATGGAAAAGGAGGGGTAGCCTCTCAGGTTTTCCAAGCACACTCAATATTAATTAAGACAATTTTCTATGACTGTCATCTACCCTCCAACGAAGACGATTCTGGTCACTTTCAACACCTCGCTACTAGTGATGAACTCCGATGCATCATGTCTAAAACCCTATTTCCTTCACCATTGCCACCAACAGCCAACTCTAATGTTCCTTGCTCCCTCTCCCTACCTCAAATCCTATCTCCTTCACCACTATCACCAACACTCAACTCCAATGTACCCTCACCACTTCCACCAATAACCAACTTCGATATACTTCTCACCGCCGCCACGAACTTCCAACTTCAATGTATCCTTCTTGCTCTTTGTCCTAAACCTTATTTCCTTTCTTCATGTTCTTTCTCTCAACCCCAATCGTGATTTTCATGAAAACTCAAATTTCAACTCTCATTTTCATATTGTGAGACCAATTATCAAATTATCTCTCATCACATTACCATAGCATGACACATTACCAGTGTCAAATAAGAGTTACTCTCAAACCGGTATTAAAATAACATCACTCTGTATTCATTAGGTTGGTGGCAGCCTTAAGCAATACGTTCATTGATATTATAATTTAGTTAAACAATATGACCAAAACCACCAAATTATGAGCAAGTACTTTCTAAAATTTAAACGTGAATCTGGTAGGACAAAGAAACTACAAAGATGAGACCTTTTTTAAGAGAATAAGCTAACTAGACAACCCCATATACTAACATAAAATATTTTCTGTCCCGACTAGTCCATCTTTCATTAACCATCGAGTTCATTATATGTTTATCACAATACTAAAACCAGTAGAATGACCAAAAAAGACATTTCCATAATCTTAAAGTTTAAGTTTTAACTTCATAAGAAATCTTCATTAAAGTACGGTAACGTGACAAAAAAAGTTATCAAATTTAAAATCCTAAATTTCATGACTATTTTTTTTAACAATAACAATGCAGTCTTATAAATCTTTTTATTATAATAAAATTTAAGAAAAATATCTTAAGAATATATGCTACATTAAGACCTACTTAAGTAAAATATAACAACTTAATATTGAAAATAACTTAGTACATTAATTTTAAAATTTTAAAGATTAAAAATATGTTTAACAATTAACTTACTTTTTTTAAAAAAATATTTTCTTTTGAAACTTGATATAAAAATATTAAGAAAACGGCAGTTACACGGAAATTATTTAAGAATAAATAACATTAACTAAGATTTGTTTATATTTGTTGTTCTAATACACTTTCACATAATTAATATCAACGTGCATGCCACGTGGCTCCCACAATATCTTCTCCTGTGAGAAATTTGAGTTCTCAACCGCCAATTCTTTCAACTTCACTCCCTCCACAAACCCATGGAACTCAATCATCGCAACCCCCCATGCTCATGGCCACCCTTCTTATTCCCAACCCCTTCACCACTAAACTCCCTGCTCCACGCTACTCTCACCGGAGGTTCACCTGCTCCTCCGTCACCACCCAATCCCGATCCGCCAAGGACCACCTCCTCGCCCTCATAGCCAACCAGGACCGCGGCCTCCGGACGCAGAGCGACCCCGCGAAGCGCGCCGCTATCGTTGAAGCCATCGACGCGATGGCTGCCGTGGGCGCTGGCTCCGTCACCACCGACGATTCCCTGTCGGCGACGTGGCGGTTGCTGTGGACGACAGAGAAGGAGCAGCTCTTCATCATCGAGAAGTCTCCCTTGTTCGGAACTCGAGCCGGCGACGTGTTGCAGGTCATAGATGTTCGGAATAGGGCGCTCAACAACGTCATTACGTTTCCTCCTGATGGCGTTTTCTTTGTTCGATCCAGTATTGAGGTTGCGCCGCCGCAGAGAGTGAATTTCAGGTGAATAATTGAACTTGATGAATAATGAATAATGTCTTTTTTGTTCATTCGCAATTAATTGAGTTGAATTTTAGGTTTCATTTTGCTGTCATACACCCTTGCATATGGATAAGGCTAGAGTATGCTTACTGTTAGTTATTGACCCTTGGATGAACGAGTGGACTCTGTCACTTTGTTTCCTCTGATTATCAATCTTGAGTTGGGGAATGTTGTAGCAGTGTTCATATATTTTCTACCTCTTTCTTCTACTAATGAAACACGAGAGTTTCATGACAAGTCTAAATTTAGAGAGAATCTTCTCATTTATATCCTTATAATCAACAATGGAGAAGATGACAAACAAAATAAATCTTGCAATGATTTTGTCTGCATACAATAGATTACCCCTTTCCTTTTAATCCCTCCAAAGATAAGTGGGGAGATTTTGCCCCCTAATTTCCCCAATCCTCCCCTCTGAATTTCTTAATGAAAGAGTTCTAATTAAAATATCCCCAATCCTTCTGTTATCCTCTAGCCAAACAACATCTAAAAGCCTACTAGCCTGGTTTGGTTGATTGATTTTTTTACAGTCAGTTATTGGTTATTAATTTGTCTAGCATTACTCAACTTTTATATTGTTAACACATAATATGAAATCATTTATTTGCCTTTTGAGTTGGTTTTTGACATTCTATTGGAGTAGTACCATCTTTGTTTACTTATTCAGTTGCTTCGTTGGTATAAACTTCTAAATTTTGGATCTCTTTTTTGTTTGTTATAATCTTGTTGTAAATAGCGGTTTATGAAGATAGAAATACCCTTAATATCTCCACAGTAGTTAGAAAAAAAAAATCCTTAGACTCCGATTCATTTTAACATATTTTAATTTTCTTAGTTTAAAGAATTTGATTATTACAAATAGTGAGGATGACAATGAAATTACTTTGATTTTTATCAATAAAATAATAGTTTTGTTTTTATTTTCTTATATATTTTAAGTTGGTATAAGATCTCTAGATCTTTGGAGCCCTATTTCTATTGACATGTTAATAGTTTTTGTCATGATTGTTGAGATTAATGATAGGTTAGGAGGTGTTCTATACACTAATGATCACAACTTCGACAAGTGCGTCCTTAAGAGAGTTGTTACACATTGTCACACTCCATCACAAATATCAATGCGTGTAGCCAATGCACCTTACTTTGGCAAATCCCGCTCGTTGCCACCATTACAAATATGGTCATAAGGACCTCCTGAGCCCATTCCAATGGGTGGTGGTGTCTCATTTAGCTTTGATTGGAATATGTCTGGCTTTTTCCAAACAAGTTCTCTTTGTTATGCCATTGTTTTGTGATTTTTTTCAATGTCTAATATAAAATCCTATAAGGTGCAACTTGATCATATGAGAACAATGATTGAAATCATGACTAAGGCCTCTGAATCGTATACTCTATCCATGATACGTAAGAGTACATTTAATATCATTGGCCCTATGTTTCAAGGTATTTGGATTCTTGACTTAGGAGTAATTGATCACATAAATTCATTTCTTATACTCTTCAATTTGTATTCAATTTGTATGTCAAAATGACTAGAGAACAACCTGTTACCGTTGCAAATTCTATTAAATGATGTTTTACATGTCCCACAATTAATAAATAGTCTTATCTCTATACAATAACTTACAAAAGATTTGAATTGTTCAATAATGTTCTCTCTTCTTATTGTGTATTTCATCACTTTGTCACAAGAAAGACGATTTTAACTGCTGAGGAGTAGAGTCAGATCTGTTGGAGTTCAATGATCAAAATAAAATAAAAGTCATAAGCTATCAAACATCAAACATCAAAAACATGGGCAAGTTTCCAAATATGACTTTATTATAAAAGACTTGGACAACCCTCATTCAACCTTATCAATCCTTGTTTGTTTACTATGAGTCTTTCAAATGTGATATTTATCAATTGTCTAAGCATCTTCATGCATTCTATCCCATCTATGACAAAACGAGTAATTTCTCGTTTGACTTAATTCACTATGATGTTTGGAAATTTGTTTTAGAATCTATTTCTTGAGCAAAATGATTGTTACTTATGTTGACGATTGTTCTCATGTCGTATGAACATAAATTACAAAAAGAAAATTTTAGGTATTTTAAATCTTTGTTAATTCTTCCTTGTCCAAAATGAATGGTATTGTTCATGAACTAACATATGTAAACACTGCACAACCAGACAGGACTTCACAGACAAGACTTCACAACCAGACAGGGTTACAAAAAGGAAGAATTGTCATCCTTTAGAAGTAGTTAGAGCCTTCCTTTTCAAGATGTTTGTTTCCAATACTTATTGGAAACAAATTGTGTTAATTGTCACATACCTCATAACAAATACCAACTTGTTTGTTAAATAACATTAGTCCTTTTAATTCTTTATTGTCTTTTGTTCCCTCTTGCCTCAATGTTAAGTCTACTTTGTCGAGTCTTTAGTGTTATAATTTAGGGTAGAAAAAATATCACTCTTATTCATATCATGCTGAGATTACAATTCATATATACAAGGCTAGAAAGCTATTTTAGGAAGTATAATAAAACCACCTAATCACCCAAATCCCTATGATTGTGGGATACCATCATTCACTATAATTATAGTATGCTAAATAAGGAAATAATAAAATACAAATAATACAGCTAATAAAACAGATTCTAACACTCCCCCTTAAGCTGGTGAATAGGTATTTTCCATTCCCAGCTTGGAAACAATACTCTCAAAGTAGTTGCTGTTTAGCCCCTTCGTTAGAATATCTGCAAGGTTGTCTTGTGACGGAACATATAGAGTGCAGATTAAACCACTGTCTAACTTTTCTTTGATAAAATGTCTGTCAACCTCAATATGTTTGGTTCTATCATGTTGCACTGCATTATGAGCTATACTAATAGCAGATTTGTTATCACAATAAAGTCTCATTGGGTCATCCGATTTTATCCTTAAGTCTTCCAAGATGATTTTCAACCAGAGTAGTTCACATATCCCTTGTGCCATTGCCCTGAATTCTGCTTCAGCGCTAGATCTAGCTACCACATTTTGTTTTTTACTCCTCCAAGTCACAAGATTCCCTCCAAGGAAAGTGCAATAACCCGTAGTTGACCTCCTATCCACAATTGACCCTGCATAATCTGCATCTGTATATGCTTCCAGATTTGCATTCCCGTTTCGTTCAAACAAGATTCCTCTGCCTGGGGTCCCCTTCAAATATTGCACAATTCTTAGTGCAGCTTGTAAGTGAATCTCCTTCGGTTGGTGCATGAACTGGCTAACTAGACTCACAGCAAATGCAACATCAGGTCTAGTGTGAGATAAATATATCAGTCTACCAACTAGCCTTTGATACATTTCCTTATCCACTGCAGTATCTTCCTTTGCATTTCCCAATTTCAGATTTGGGTCAATTGGTGTATTTACAGGTTTGCATGCTGTCTTACCAGTTTCTTTCAATAAATCAGTAATGTATTTTTGTTGAGATATGAATATTCCCTTCTTTGAATGTGCCACTTCAATTCCCAAAAAATACTTCAATTTTCCCAAGGTCTTAATTTCAAAGTTCTTGGCCAGATGTTGGCTTAACAATTTTTGCTCCTCCTCATCATCACCTGTTACTATAATATCATCTACATAAACTAGCAACACTGTTACTCCCCTTGACTTAGAGTGCTTAATAAACAGAGTGTGATCTCCTTGACTTTGTTTAAAGCCCAAACTCATCATAACTTTAGTAAACCTTCCAAACCACGCTCGTGGTGATTGTTTTAGCCCATACAACGCCTTTTTTAACTTGCAAACAGTGTTGGTAGCTGTTTTTTCACCATATCCAGGGGGTAATTCCATGTAGATCTCCTCTTTAATTTCTCCATGGAGGAAGGCATTTTTAACATCAAATTGTTGCAAGTTCCAACCATAATTAGCCGCTAGGGATAATATTACCCTAACTGTATTCATTTTTGCAACTGGAGCAAATATTTCCATGTAATCCACTCCATAGGTTTGAGTGAATCCCTTAGCTACTAACCTTGCTTTGTACCTCTCAATGGATCCATCAGCCTTGTATTTTATGGTGTATACCCACTTACACCCTACTGGTTTTTTTCCATTCGGGAGATTAACCAAATCCCAAGTACCGTTCTTTTCTAATGCTTCCATTTTGGCATCTATGGCTTATTTCCATTTTTTATCACCCAATGCCTCAGATAAAGTGGTAGGCGTGGTTGTAGTGTTTAGGCTTGTGAGGAAAGCTTTATGGGTAGGTGAGAAGTGTTTAAAGGATAGGTAATTGGCTAAAGGGTATAGTGGTTTGGTGGTACATTTCCTAGTCTCTTTTCTAATGGCAATTGGAATATCCAGCTCCTCATAAGGATGTGTGGAACTAAATTCAGGTTCCTGTACATGTGTATTTGGAAAATCAGAGGTTAATTCATTGTATATTACAGGATTAGGAGTAGTTACCTCAAATAATGTTAGGTTGGATTGTTGGACATGAACAGATTCTGGAATGGCCTTTGTCTTTCTTGTATAAACCAGTTTTTTTCCAAATCTTACATCAGCCTGATCTTGAGTGGATTTAGTGGGTTCCTTCTCTGTGGTCACACTTTCAGCTCCTACTTCTGGTTCAAAACTTAAGTCAGGGAGCATAAGGAGACCATCTTCATTTATGGCATTCTCCCCCTGAAGATGATCTTGGTGGAAGTAACTTTGGACATCTTTAGACACAAAGAATTTTTTGGATGGTGGGTGATAACATTTATATCCCTTTTGGGCTGATGAGTATCCTATGAAAACACATTTTAAGGCTCTAGGATCAAGCTTACCTATATCACCACTAGGAACATGGACAAAAGATACACACACGAATATTCTTGGAACAAGTTGGTTGGATGTAGACACATTAGGATAAAAAGAAGACAGAACGTCCATAGGGCTTTTAGAAGCTAGAATAGTAGAAGGTACCTTATTAATTAGATAATAGGCAGTGAGAACAACTTCCCCCCAAAAACTTTTAGGGACCTTATGTTGAAAGAGAAGAGCCCGAGTTTGGTCTAAAAGGTGCCTATTTTTTCTCTCAGCAATTCCATTTTGCTGAGATGTTTTAACACAAGATGACTCATGAAAGATACCTTCTTTTTGACAAAAAGAAATAAGGTCATGATTAAAGTAATCTTTTGCATTATCAGATTGAATCCTCTTAATTGTAATATCAAACTGATTTTTTACCATGGAGAAAAAACGTTGAAAGACATGGCTGACTTCAGTTTTATGTTTTAGTAAGAAAACCCAGGTGACACGAGTACAATCATCTATAAATGTAAGAAACCAACGGGCACTAGAAACATTTGGGACAGTGGAGGGACCCCACACATTAGTATGAACCAAATAGAAAGGAGAAGTGCTCATATTATTACTAACCGGAAAAGGAACACGTTTGTGTTTAGCAAGCTCGCACACTTCACAATTGAGACTTGTCACATCTAATTTAGTAAAAAGGGAAGGGAATAACAATTTTATGACCCTAAAGGAGGGATGGCCAAGGCGACAGTGATGTAGGAAAACCTTCTCCCCGTTGGTAGTAATGGAATCAGAGAAAAAAGCATTGATATTTTGCAGGTCTGGTAGTAGATTTGGATGTTCCAAGTAATACAAGCCATTCCATTGTCTAGCATGTCCAATCGTCCTCCCCGAGTACTTGTCCTGTAGAACACACATATTGTCATAAAATATAGCATTACATGATAAATCTTGGATGAGTTTTTTTATGGAAATCAAACTGACAAATAATTTTGGAATATGAAGGACATTTTTAAGGGTAATGGATGGGTTTATTTGGACTTCTCCTTGACCTGCTGCAGTCATCAGAGAGCCATCAGCTGTAGATATTTTCTTGTTACTAGGGCAAGGTGTGTAAGAAGAGAAATGGTTAGGTAGAGGTGTAATGTGGTCGGTAGCCCCAGAATCTAGTATCCAATATGGGTTATAGCTTTTATCTGAGACATTAAGTCCAAAAAAAGGAACCTTACCAAACATACCTGAACGTGTTAGAGAACAACTACCTGGTGATTTATCCAGCTTGTTGAAAAATGATCTCATCTGCTCTACTTCATTTTGGTTAAGTGGACTCATTCCTCTTTTGTGTTCTTCAGTTGTTGCAGCACCGATGTGTGCTTGTCTGCCCTTTCTAATGGTGTCTCCCTTTTTTCCCCAGTCCTTGTCATGACCTTGGGATCCCCAATCTCTACTCGGTGGCTTTCAATGCAGCTTCCAACATCTATCACGAGTGTGGCGAGGCTTGTTACAGAATGTACACCAAACGCCTTCACCTTTCTTCTCCATATTGGCTATTCCTCCCCTTTTCGGATCAACCATCATGATCCGGAGGCAACCATGGCAGAATTTTCCATGGTTGGGTTTTCTAGCATTATCCCCCTTCTGCTTTCTTCACTTCTAACTATGGCGACCACTTCATTAATCCCTAGAATCTTTTCTTTGCCAAGGATCTGGATTTGTGCTTGATCAAAATCAGAATTAAGTCCCACTAGGAAGTCATAGACTTGATCTTGCTCAATAAATTCTTTGAGCACAGCTGAATCATCGGAGCACTTGGCTTGGATGACCCTGTAATGATCTAATTCCATCCATAGTGATTTGAGGTGATTAGCATACGCTGTAACAGTTTTATTTCCTTGTTTGGCAGCAACATTTTTTACCTTCACATTATATATTTGAGCAGCATCTTTAGCCTTGGAATATGTCTGCTCCATGGCATTCCAAATCTCTTTTGCAGAATTAAGAAACATGCAAGTATCAGTGATTTTTGGGATCATGGAGTTCCATAGCCATGCCATGATCATAGAATCATCTTCATCCCATTTTGGAAATTTGGGATCATCTGCAGGAGGAGCGTCGTCAGTCAAGTGGTGAGCTTTTCCTTTACCTTTCAAAGTTCTGCTAACAAGCTGGGCCCATTTCAAATAATTTTTTCCGGTCAATCGTTAGGTAGTGTTGAGGTTCTGTAGTTGTTCTTGATTGGTCATCACTCCAACAATTGGGGCTGGGAGTTCCATATAGTGAACAAAATATGACGGCAAGGAACAATACCAAGGCTGAGAAGGCAAAGAAAAACGTTGACAGCAATGAAGGTTGTCATAAAAGAGATGATGGACAGCAATAGGAACTGCTGTCTAGGGTTTGGTCAAGCGGAGGCAGAGGCGGCGCTAAGGTTTTGTTTGCAACAGCAATGAAGGCTGTCGTCTAGGGTTTGGGTGTGCGCAGTCAGAGGCGGCTCCCAGGATTGTTTACGACTGATACCATGTTATAATTTAGGGTAGAAAAAATATCACTCTTATTCATATCATGCTGAGATTACAATTCATATATACAAGGCTAGAAAGCTATTTTAGGAAGTATAATAAAACCACCTAATCACCCAAATCCCTATGATTGTGGGATACCATCATTCACTATAATTATAGTATGTTAAATAAGGAAATAGTAAAATACGAATAATACAGCTAATAAAACAGATTCTAACATTTAGATGTATTGTTTTTGTTTACTCAATCCTAATTGCAATGAATTAGATGCTAGAGCTTTTAAATGTGGATCAACCTAAGAGTGGTTGTGCCTTTATCACCATGAATGTAACCTTTCATGAAAGAAAATCCTTTTTTGTCAGTCCTTTGCTTCGGGAGGAGAAAACACTAGAAGTGTACGAGCTCTCCTTCTTGTCATTACCATATTTGTTTTTGCTGGATCCCCAAGTTCTAAGCGATGAAGCCATTGCAAATGCGACCGAATCAACCTATAGTGAGGAAGAAGACAAATTCTTTGTCAGCAAATATCAAAGAAGTAAACAACCCACTTCAACTCCAAATCAAGAAGGGTTGATTGAATTAGATGTGAGGATCCCTAAAGATAACAATGAGGAGATAAATGTTTTAAGAATTTACCCATTGCTTTGAGAGAGCGAAAATATTGTTAAATACCCTATTTCTCAATGTGTCTGCACTGACAATCTTTCTAATAAACATCAAAGTTTTATTGTTGCCACAAAAATTCTTACCTTGGTCTAAAAAGTGAAAATTGAACTTAAGGCATGAGAGAGAAGATGAATGCATTAGAAAGAAACTTAACATGGAAGATTGTTGACAAACTAAGAGGCTAAAGGATTGTAGGGTGTAAATGGATTTTTGTATGAAATATAAGACATATGAGACAATACCCAAATATAAAGCTAAATTGGTTGCAAAAGGATACACTTAAATGTATGAAGTTGGCTAGGAGGAGACATTTTCTCCTATATTCCAGTAGCTTTTTCTTTAGCAACTTATTTTGGTTGGGACTTATAACATTCAGATGTAAAGAATGTGTTTCTTCATGGAGCTTAGAAGAAAAACTGTACTTGGAGATATCTTTAGGATTTGATACTACTGGTAGAAGGAATAAAGTATGCCTCCTAGAGAAGGTCATATATGGTCCTGAGCAATTTCCAAAAACATGGTTTAGGATATTTACAAAAGTAGTGGTTTCCTTGGGATACAAGCAAAGCATGAGATCATACTCTATTCATAAAGCACTCTGTTAGAGGTAATCTCACTATAATATTGTTCTATGAGAATGATATGATTATTACAAGATATGATGAAATGAAGGAATTGGTTTTAAAGCAAAAATTGCGAGTCCAATTTAAAATGAGTACTTGGAAAAACTCAAGTATTTCCTTAGAGGAGAGGTTGCTTATTTCAAGAAGAGAATTTTTATCTCACAAAATATGTTGTTCATCTCCTCAAAATAGGTATACTAGAGTTCCTATCGAACATGATCATAAAATTGAAAGCGAGGAGTTCTTCATTATAAAAGACTCGATTTCAGATGGTAGGAAAACTTACTTTATCACACGTGAGATCATATTGGTTGTGTTGTTAGTGTAGTAAGTCAATTTATGCATGATCGAAGAGAAAGGCACACTGAAATAATTGACGAAATTCTTTAGTGCATGAAGTTAAGTTCAGAAATGAGGTTACTGTTAAGAAAAAAACAAAATTACCGAAATGGGTAATTAATTACCTTTGTTGTCCTAACTACACTTTCACATAATTAATATTCACGTGTTCCATGTGGCTCTGACAATATGTTCCGTACGTGATATTTGATTTTGAGTTCAGTCCCTCCAAAGGCTCCACGGAACTCAATCATCGCAACCACCCATGCCCATGGCTACCCTCCTTATTCCCAACCGCTTCATCACTAAACTCCCTGCTCCTCGCCACTCTCATTGGAGGTTCACCTGCTCCTCCGTCACCACCCAATCCCGATCCGCCAAGGACCACCTTCTCGCCCTCATAGCCGACCAGGACCGCGGCCTCCGGACGCAGAGCGACCCCGCGAGGCTCGCCGATATCGTTGAAGCCATCGACACGATGGCCGCCGTGGGCGCTGGCTCCGTCACCACCGATGATTCCTTGTCGGCGACGTGGCGGCTGCTGTGGACAACAGAGAAGGAGCTGCTCTTAGTCATCGAGAAGTCTCCCTTGTTCAGAACCCGAGCCGGCGACGTGTTGCAGGCCATAGATGTTCGGAATAGGACGCTCAACAAAGTCATCAAGTTTCCTCCTGATGGCGTTTTCCTTGTTCGATCCAGTATTGAGGTTGCGTCGCCGCAGAGAGTGAATTGCAGGTGAATAATTGAACTTAATGACGATAATAACAATAATGAATAATGTTCTTTTTGTGCATTTGCAATTAATTGAATTGAATTTTGAGTTTGATCTTGCTGTCATACACCCTTGCATATGGACAAGGCTAGAGTATGCTTATTGTTAGTTATTGACTCTTGGATGAACGAGTGCACTCTGTCACTTTGTTTCCTCTAATTATCAATCTTGAGTTGGGGAATGTTATCAGCAGAAGTCAAGCAGTGTTGCTATACTTTCTACCTCTTTCTTCTACTATTGAAACACGACAGTTTCATGACAAGTCTAAAGTTAGAGAGAATCTTCTCATTATTCTCTTCCCTAGGGATTTCTTGACCTCGGTTGGTTGAAAAGAGAGAGGGGAGGGGAAGAAAGACATACTTTGTTTGGTCCTCACTTCTTAGGTGAGGGGAAGACAAATATACAGTTATATTATAATCAATAATGGAGAAGATGACAGATAAAATAAATCTTGCAATGATTTTGTCTGCATTCAGTAAATCACCACTTTCCTTTTAATCCCTCCAAACATTAATTTTCCCAACCCTCCCCTCTGAATTTCTAAATGAAAAAGTTCTAATTAAAATATCCCCTCTCCTTCGCCCTTCTGTTACCCTCTAGCCAAACAACATCTACTAGCCTAGTTTGGTTGATCGATTTTTTTACGGTGAGTTATTGATTGTTATTAATTTGTCAAGCATTACTCAAGTTTTATATTGTTAACACATAATATGAAATCATTTATTTGCTTTGAGTTGGTTTTCGACATTCTATTGGATTAGTACCATCTTTGTTTATTTCTTCAGTTGCTTCGTTGGTATAAAATTTTAAATTTTGGATCTCTTTTTTGTTTGTTTATATCAGTTTGTGAAGATAAAAATACCCTTAATATCTCCACAGTAGTTAGAAAAAGAAAATCCTTAGACTCCGATTCATTTTAACATTTTTTAACTTCCCTAATTTAAAGAATTTGATTACTACAAATAGAGACGATGATAATGGAACTGGTGTGATTGTTAGCAATAAAATAATATTTTTTATTCTCTTACATATTTCAAGTTGTTAAAAGAGCTCTTGATCTCTTTATAGTCGTATTCAAATTGGCACGTTGTTGTTGCCATCGCTATTCGTCATAGTCGTTGAGGTTAATGGTGGGTCAGGAGGTGCTCCCCACCAATTACAACTCTGACAGCTGTGTCGTTAACATAGTTGCCACACATTGTCACACACCATCACCCGTATAAATGCGTGTAGCCCATGTCCCTTACTTTGGCAAATTCCACTCGTTGCCACCACTACAAACAAACACGGTCATAAGGACCTCTTGAGCGGGTAATGAGTCTCATTTGGCTTTGATTTGAATATATTTTGTTTTGTGGTTTTTGGCCGAACAGGTTCTCTTTATTATGTCATTGTTTTGTGATTTTTTAACTGTATAGTATGAAAGCCTATTAAGAGAAACTTGATTATCTGATAACAATAATTGAATCAATGACTAAGTCTTTTGGATAGTATACCCTATCCATGAAAGATAAGAATACATTTAATACCATTGGTCGTGTGTGTCAAGGTATTTGGATTGATCAAATGAATCCATTTCTTACGCTCTTCAATTCGTACAAGCTGATTTTCCATGTCAACAACGTCCTGTTATCCGTCTTGAGGAGTTGGAATTCCAGGGTCAAGTGCAGGCAGTTTTAGCATCCAAAAGACTTCTAAATTAGTCTGTTCTAGAAGAGGACAAAAAATCATTCTGTTATACAAGTGGACGCTGGCAGGGTGTTAATTGCTGACCTTTTTTCCCTTTTGTTAGTGGGAGCCAATCGAACCAATGACGACCATTTCTTAAACTCTATTATACTTTTACCACCAAATCAACCTTATCTCTCTTACTCATCGTGTCAATGTAATATTTTATTATTTAAAGTCTCTTATATTCATTCACCTGTTAAAATTGTAGATAGCACTTTTAGGTGGATGACATTACATATACATAACTGAAGTGTAAACTTGATGTCACTGCTTAATGAGTTTAAATTTCTAATGTTTACACAAGAAATAATCTAATACCTTTGATGACTGACATGGTTGTTCAGATTTACAAGTGCAGTATTACGTGGAAAGAACTGGGAAATACCATTGCCACCATTTGGACAGGGTTGGTAAGTACTTTATGTTTACAATGCAACTGAAAAATTTAGTCCAGTTATCTAGGAATATTTCTGATATGCATTCTCATATGTAGCTTTACACGATAACCAATGATTTCAATGCTCATTCTTCATCATTTATTTAATCTTCAAATTTAATGGTTTTGCTTAGTAGAGAAGAAAGAATCTAAATTGAAGAGTTGAAAATGTGGATAAAAATTATTTTCAGCTTGCCTGGTTAGAGATTGCTAGAAATAACTTTCAATGATGAGACTGAAGTGTTTGTAGTTTAGGGGTAACAAAAGCTTTTGTATTGAATTTGAGTTGAAAATGAAATATCCATTATAATTTCAATATTAATGTACACTTTATTACTTCATCGTATATTTTGTTTATTAATGTATTTCTTGTAGATAATACTTACTATTATATTTTTTTTATCATTGTGTTTACATTCATACCAAACCATAAAAATGAAATTAACTTTTCAGTACTTTATTTATTCAAATTATTTTTTGAAAAACTAGTGAAAATAAAAAAATCTAAACGCTTGTTTGTCTGGACTTTTTTTTTTTTTTTTTATTTTTTTTTTTTTTTTTAATTTCGTTTATTGATTTTGAAAATAATCTAAAATTAACAACTTCATTTCCTATCTATTCGTCTATTCGGAGTTAGTAAAGGAATTGGTAAAAACAACAAAATGAAAGCAAGTATGGTTTTTACTTTTTATCATTTCATTTAAAAGTATTTGAAAATAGGAAGCAAAATAAAAGTAATGCACCATTTGTAAAAATAAGAAATGGAACAGAAAACATTTTACTTAAGCCAAACGAGTCCTATGTCTTTCTCCCGCCACTTCATTTCTTTTACCATTTCCATTAGACATCACCCCATTTGCGTCCTTTCCTAGCAAGCAGGCCTTAAGCCTACACAGTTTCCAATACATAACAGAATTTTATTGATGAAAATTCTTGAATTAACCGGAATCTGTAGTTCAGAATTGATAACACAGGTAAGGATGGTAACAGGGTGCTTGTAGGTTTAATCACACTCGTCTTCAACTAAAAAAATCATACTCTTTCTTTTTATTCCTGTTTAGGGTTTAGGTAGTAGATCTACTTGTATTAGCACCATTCTAAATATCAATTAAATAATTTTCTTAATGAAAATCAAAGAAATAATTATATTATTAGAAATTCAATGTCAAAAAGACATTATTTCATGTTGGATTTTAAGAAAATAATTATAATTACATAAATTTTAAAATAAAATACTAAATAAGAATTACAAAAATGTTAATTATACGAAAGAGTAAATAATTAGGGTTTCTAGACAATGTGACAGTTTAACTCACAATTGAAGAGCAACACAATACACAACCTTACAATGAATTGGTAAATAGGGGTTAGACAAAGTCCGTACGTATTGGTAGCCTATTTTAAATTTATAATAAGTTCTAATATATAAATTATTATACTGTTAATATCTTTTGTCTGATTTTTTACTATTTCACCTTTATTACGAAAGTTTTAGACATAATAGCATTGAAATTTATACAACTAATTAAACCCTTTAATATATCTTTGCTTGAAAAAAAAAATAATTATTTTATCTTTGTTTCTCCTTTTACTGTCCAAACCAAACTTTACGTCCTCTCTCTTGCTTTAAAGTTGGCTGATGAGTTTTGATAATTTTCAAGCAGACCCTGTAATGTATACTGGTTCATCACTTCAATGAATTGCATAACAAATTTAGGTGAACTGAATCAGAAATAAATAGCGAATTGGTACACTCGATCCAGTTCGGGGTTCTTCAATACTTACAATAAATTATGTTTCTAAGTTCTTGATACAATTTACTAGGCTAAGGATAAGTGAATGCTATTTCATAGACACTATACTGAATAACCTTTGAAACCGACTCTTGAAAGCTAGCTGGCAATGAAGAAGAACCAAACACTTTAATATTCTACCGAACCTCCTATGCGACTTGATGTGTGAGTTAATATCTCATTATACCCAAGTTCCTGTGACAGTAATTTGTAAAAGAAAAAGGCACAGTTCTCTTACAGTCTGTTGTAAGGAGTCTTTGAGAAGTTTTATTGGAGTAACGTGCTTGTGTTCTATTCCTGCAGGTTTGATGTTGTGTACCTGGATGATGACATTCGAGTTGTAAAGGATATCCGGGGAGACTATTTAGTTGTTGACCGAGCTTCCTATAACTGGGAAGAATGAATGGAGTCTTCATTCTCATTGTTAGCTCTTTTTGATTAATGAAAACTTTCGACTCAACTGCCCTTATGGTTTTAGTGCAGTCTTTGTGCTTTGTTAAGGTCTTTTATCTCTTTTAGTTAAGCTAATTTAATATGCTTATTTCTTTTGGCTGTTGAAATATGGAGTAGTTAATGTAGTATAGGAATATGAAATAATTTTGCGTTGTTTTCTGTTTACTTAATGTATGTATGCCGAAGAAGGTGCGAATCAGTTTGTTCATGGCATTGGTGGCTGCTCGCACAACCATTCTCCATCATTTAATTCCCAAAACACGGTGAAACCAGGAAGAGCTCATTAACATAGAGCGTTTTCTTCTCTATCCAAATATCTGATATGATATTCAAAGTTGTACCTACGTTTTGATTTTTATTTTCCTTCTCCCATCATGTCTTCTGAAAATTCTTCAACATCTTTTTCCTTTTTCTCACAAACCTTCAATACTCCTGTGTCTCTCAAATAGACTATGACAACTTTTTGATTTGGCAGGGCAAAATAGATGATGACAATTTTTTGATTTGGCAGTAACAAGTGCTTGTCACTGTGAAAGGTTTGCGTCTAACGAAGTTATTGAATGGTCATAATATACCGTCACGATTTTCAGCCCTTTAGGACATCTTTAGTAACACTATTAATCCTGAGTTTCTTACTTATGAACAAGACCAGCTCTTGGTGGCATGACTTTTAGTCTCAATGCACACATCAATTCTTACCAAGATGGTAGGGTTTTCTTCCTTATCACAAATTTGGGAAAAGTTTCACACCTATTATGCCTCCCAGTCAAAAGCAAAACTCAAGAAGCTCAAGGTTCAACTTTGCACACCAAAATGCGATCGTAACATCAACGTCTATATTCTTCACACAGAAGATTGTGAGCACGTTAGCTGCTATAAGAGTTCCTATTTCAATCGGATAACACATTGAGGTTCTTTTAGATGGGTTATCAGAAGAGTATGAAGCCTTCATCACTACTGTCTTAACTCATGTAAATCCATACACAATGGAGGAGAAAATCGAAGCTTTGCTATTATCTCAAGAAGAGTGTCTCGAAAAGTTCAAGATTAGCAAAAGTTTGAGTGTAAATCTATCTTCCGTTTCTTAGTCTTCAACAAAAAATTCAAGAAACTATTTTTCTGGTTCTTTCAATAAAAGTAATAATTGATCTTATTACAAGAATCAAACCCCAAACAAAAACCTCAAATATTTTGGTTTCAAGAACCGTAAACACTCATCTTGGCAAGCACCTTCAACTTCAAACGGTTCGAGAATCCAATGTCAAATTTGTAACAAGTTTGGTCACACAATGTTAACTTGCTGGCACAGGTATGAATCTGGTAGTCAAACTTCTATTTTTGCTAATCACTCTTAATGTTTGTCTCCAAAAAATCCAGACACAACGTATCTACTGGGCACTCCTTCCATTGTCATTGATCCCTTATGGTATTCACCACATCACAAATGATCCACAAAATTTCACCTCCAAGACAACTTACACAGGCAATGAAATTGTAAAATTGAGTAATGGTTCAGGTATGCCTATCTCACATGTGGCTACATCTTCTTTGTATTCTCCTCATAGTAACACGTGCTTATATTATCAAATCTCTTACATGCTCCTAATATTTCAAAAAATCTGATTAGTGGTTCAAAATTAGTCAAAGATAATCATGTTTATCTTGAATCTCATGCTAACTATTGTTATGTTAAAAAGTAGGACACAAATCAGATCATCCTTAAAGGGTTTCTTAAATACAGTCTTTATTCTTTCCTACTTTACAGCACTCTTTTGATCTCAATGTTAAAATTGTTATTGTTGCCTCTATAAACAATACTTTACCTCTATGGCATTCACGTTTTGGTCATGCTTCATTTCATACTATAAAACAGATCTTACTCAATTGTAATATATCTTTTCCTAAATCCTCTACTAAATTGTTCTGTGATGTTTGTTAAATCTAAATTGCATCAATTGCCTTTTCACCAGTCTACGATGATTTATTCTCATCTTTTAGAACTTGTTTACATAGATATATGAGGACCAACTCCTATTTTCAGTACAAATGGTGAAAAATATTATGTAGCCTTTTTATATGCTTATTCAAGATATAGTTGGATTTATCTTCTACATGCTAAATCTCATATTGCTTCTGTTTTTGCTATGTTTAACAAAGGGATAGAAATTAAGAGAAAGAAGGGGAAAGGAAGGGGAAGAGAATGAGAACCTGAGAGAGTGAAATGAAAACCCTAGGAGTGGCAGCTTTCAGCAATTGATGAATGTTGTGGGAGAAAGAGAGAGAAAAAGAGAGAGAGGTTGGGGTTGTGTTGTATTTTTATGGTGGTGCCTGTGTTTTGATGTTGCTGTGTTGAGAAACTAAAAGTGAGGGTATGTTTGTTTGTATGTGTTTTTGTTATTGAAAGCATACAAGCACACCTCAGAAGTGAGAAGAGAGTAAGAGGAAACGTTTTTCGTTGGGATTTTTTATTTGGTTTTTGTTTCTGAGATTTCTAAGATTTCTAGTTGATTTTAGTTCGTAGGTTGGGCATCAACACATGCGACACCAGAGGCTGTTCCGGGTTAATGGGGCCACTCTCCACCACAGCTCAACACTCATGCCATCCTCTTCAAATTTTTTCAATACTTTCTACAGTTTTGCTTGTTGAGACAATTGAAGGATTTGCAGGTGTAGTGGTCCCAAAGGACAGCGTTGTCGGGGAGGGAGGAGAGGAAGGGGTTTTGTGGGAGGGAAGTTGGGAGAATGGGTTTGCGTGGGGTTTGGGAGAAGCAGCAGGAGAGGGGGTGGCAGCAGCGAATAGCTGCTGCCATTTTTTTAAAAAAAATATTGAATGTATCACCGCAGTTGTAGTGAAAACCGCGATGGTAGCTTGAATATTTTTTATCGCGGTGGGATCTATTGCGGTTCTAGAACTGCGGTTATAAGGCTTGAACAACCACGATTAAATGTATTTTTTCTACTAGTGAATGAAACATTCAACCCAGTAATCAAACCTACAACAGTCAAGGTTGTACCTAGTCATGTTATAACATCAAGATGGTTTATACATCAAATAGACATCAAGAATTGTTTTTGCACGGTGACTAAGAAGAAAATGTCTTTATGCAACAACCCCCAGGTCTTGTATCCTCTAATCCAGCTCAAGTTTGTAAACTTAGTAACGCTATTTATGGCCTTAAGCAAGCACCAAGATCATGGTTTCAAAAACTAAGTTTTACTCTTAACAATATGGGTTTTTTAGCAACAAAAAGTAACCACTCTCTTTTTACAAAATATACAAATGATATTACTATATTTATACTTAAATATGTAGATGATATTATCATAATTGGATCTTCATCTGCTGCTATAGCTTCTGTTATTTCTTCTTTAAATAAATTTTTTGCTTTAAAGGATCTTGGTTCATTATATTATTTTCTTGGCATAGAGGCTAGATGGACGTCTAATAGTGGACTTCATCTATCACAATCCAAATATATCAAAGAGCTTCTTGAACATGCTAATATGCACAAAGCAAAACCTGCAACCTACTCCAATGATGTCTTCCTTTCTCCTTACTCAAGATTCAACAATAGCCTTTGAGAATCACATTCTGTATAGATCAATAGTATGAGCTCTTCAATATGTTATCATTACAAGACCAGAAATTGCATATTCTATTAACAAAGTTTGTCAGTATATGCATCAACCTCAACAACATCACTGGAAGACTGTCAAACCACTTCTTCGCTACTTGGTTGGTTCTATTACTCACGGCTTACAACTCACTCCTTCATCAAGTTATTCTATAAAAGGTTTTAGTGATGGTGATTGGGGATCAAATTTGGATGGTAGAAAGTATACAATAGGTTATTATGTTTATCTTAGTAACAACATTATTTCCTGGAATTCCCACAAGCAAAAAGTTGTTTCTCGCAGCAATACTGAGCCAAATTATCGGAGTATTGCTACTGTGTTGTTTGAAATTATATGGATTTCATCTCTTCTATTAAACTTCATCTTCCTTCTGTTGTTCCAACTATTTACTCAGATAATTTAAATGTTGTGTTATTAGCTGCAAATCCTATCATGCATTCTCGCTCAAAGCATTTTGAGCTTGACTTACATTTTGTTTGTGATGGATTTAACACAAGCTCATCTTGTTCACTTACCTAAAAGATTTCTAGTTGTTGATATTCTTATTAAACCAAAGTTTAAGGAGAAATGTAATCACACTATAAGTTTAAGGAGAATGTTAATAAATAAATAAATATAACTGTTTATATCTGTTATACATTTTTGTATTTCTATTATACATTATATTATAATATTGTCTCCCTAAACACTTCTAATAATATACATTTATTCTCTTTCCAAATATATGATAATGTTAATGCGCTTTCTCAACTTCACCTCCATGATTACTACACTCCGAATACTACAACTAAAGCCGTGAGTTTGTTCTCGAAGATAATACATATGTTTTATAAAGTTTTTTCAGAAATTTTGTTCTGAAAATCCTATCCTTAAATACATTATATGTTTAGAAAAATTTGTTTTAGAAAGCTGTTCATTTTAGAAATCATCTCATGCGTTTCAGAAGATATATTTTAGAAAGCTTGTTTTGAAATATATTTCAAACATTTTTGAAAATTTTGTTTTGAAAATTTTATTTTAAAAATTCTGTTTTAAAATTCTGAAAAACTTGTTCATAAAGATTTTTGAAACTAAGTAATTCGAAAGTCACCTTTATAAAGAATAAAATAATTACTTTAAAAATTATGAAAGTGCAGTTAGAAATTATGGAAGCCAGAAGAAGAAACAGAAGAAGAAATAGAAAAGCAAAAAATAATTCCAAGATACGTTTTTTAACTTTTGAAATTATTTTTAGGTTATAAAATTTAAAATATATTTTTAAATTATATAATTTAAAATGTATTTCTAAATTATGCAATCTAAAACATATTTCAAAATATTATAATCTCAATATATTTTTAAATTAGATAATCTATAATATTTTCTATCCATGAACAATTTTGATTTTTTTTAATCTGGAGATGTAAAAATAAATTATAGGAATCCTGAAAGAAATAACCATATTTTAATACATTCCAAGGACTATGATTAGGGCATTGGTGATGAGAAGACATAACAAATTTTCTAGGTTAAAACAGAATTTGTTCAGATTTTTGTAATTTAGATGAAGTCATTTAATTCCAAATTCTCAATATTTTCCGTAATGGTGTGTTTTTTTAGGGTAAAAATAAAAGGGAGAGGAAGGAAGAGGAAGTAGGAATATATGAGTGATTTGTTAGAGTGAAAATTAAAAAAAAAAAAAAAAAAAAAAAAAAAAAAAAAAAAAAAAGAAGTGGAACTCACATGTTATGTACTGTTGAAAGGATGAGATGGGCAAAAATGGCCAGTACTTCTGTCTCAGGTTTTCGTCTCCCTACCCTGCCTGTAGTATTTTATCCAGTTCCTATATTATTTTATATTATTGTGATAATAAATATTAGTAATAATATTAAAGAATAATTATATAATTTTGAAACCAAATAATCTGAAAATTATATTTTATTTCATTTTTCTTTTACTTCTTTTTAATATAAAAGTTTCCACTTAATAATTTTTATTTCACTCACATTTTCTCCCTCTATTCTTTTTTCTTTCAACATACCGTAAGTCGAACACGTCAAGAAATACACGTGTAAGGAGAAATTTGTCTGTTGAAAAAAAAAAAACAAAAACAGAAATTCCTCTTCCTCATCATCTCGTTACCTCTGTTCTGGTTTTGAATATTTTCCTTAATAGTTTTTTTAATTTTGTTATCGACACTTCACACTCATATATGAAATAATAATTTTATCTTTTTTTTCAGCAATCATTTTATCTTCTTCCACCTTTATTAATATTTGGCAAATTGGGCCTTATTATAATGCCGCTCCTTTACTCTTGTACTAAGCTCGTTCATTTCTGGCAAATACTTCTTCACCCCATAGACCTTAAGCGGAATGACATGACTAAAATGCCCTCTTTTATTTATAACTAAAGAATTTCTAGATTTAAAATTTTAGAATATATTTCTGAATTAGAATTTTAGAAACTTAATTCCAGAATATTCGTTCTAAAATAGCTTTCTGGAATAGGTTTTATGGGATCTGTTTGTAAAAATCTATTCTAAAAATAGCTTCTGAAATACTTATTACGGAAAGTTAAATTTTGTGGTTTTCTTCTCTGAAATATCTTTTTCACAATCTCAATTCTTAATCATAAAAAACACTTTTTTCGGATTTCTGAACGTATAATGAAATTCTAAAAGTTATTCCTTTTCCTAAATACCTTATAGATTTTATATTCTATAAGCCTCTTCCAGAATCTGATTTCTGGAAATACCACATTACACCGAGCTCTTGAATTGAACTAAAAATGGTAATAACATTTCATGTATTTCCGAAATTGATGAGGTGCAGGTTCAAATGGACAGGTGTCGGAAGTAGTTGCCTTCATTTTTTTCATGTAGTCCAAAATGTTCTTCTTACACTCTTTAATTAAAAAAAAAAAATCTCAAAGTTACCGTAGCGCATACCATTATTTTGTGATACATTCTGAAATTATCACTATCAAATATAAAAGGTGTATTCTGGAATGGACCGTGAAAAACATAAATAATGTGTGCTCAATTTTCGAATAGTTTATTCTGAAATATAAATATACATTTTGAAATAACTATTCTGAAAAATACAAAATTCCATTTTTAAATGAACACTACGAAATGTAAATAACATGCACTTATCTCAAAAATTACTATTACAGAATATAAAAAATATAATCCAAAATTACTATTTTAGAATACACAAAATATATTTTTCGTATGAACTATTCTGCAATACTATAAAACATGGATGCATGAATGAATTTGATAATCCGGAAACAACTTTATATCATTTCAGAATACGTTTTCCAAAAGTTCATACAAATTATTTGGTGATAAGAGAATATTATAGATAGGAAGGAAAAAGTTACAAGGAAGACAACATGAAAAATGGTGTGTGAAAAATCTTTTCTTTTCAACACCTTTAGTGTTTTTCTAATTGGTAAGAATGGAAGAGATGTAACATTTTAGAACAATGAATTAGACTCCCAAATGCTCAATTTTAACATTTTTTATAAACTAAAATTTTCATTGATAATGATAAAAATGTTCAATCGTGTTGTACCTATCTTAAAAACCCCTATTAGGTTAAAACCCTGTTGAGAATTTATTACGCTGCAATGTATTTTCTATATATCTTTTCAAGAATGCTTGCATGTCACATTCCACACTGGTCCTCTGAATTCAAACCATGCAGCTATTTTGAACTAAATTTCATTTAATTCTCTTCCCTCTTCAACTTTAAAATGAACCTATATTGAAATCTACACTACCCTTTGCTGTTACATTTTTATATATAGATTAAGATTAACAATTAATATATGTCTTTTTATACAATTTTACTAAAATAGCCTAACCTTTACCATAAATACGACTATTGTATAATTATGGTAGTTGAACAATTAACGGAAATACATAACTCAAATTTATGTAAAATCAAATTTTAAGAAAAAGTTAACAATATTTTGCAAATTGAAAATATCAATTATTATGAAATAAATTGTAAATTCTTAAATTTCTAAATAACTTAAAATAAGTGAATACTCAAATTGGTTCTGAAAGGTTATTTGAAAAACTTATACTTATATATATAACTCATTCCATATCAAATGCAAAGAAAAATTTATTCCAATGTATCAAATGTTAACTACACATAAAAGTTATAGAAAATCAAATGGATTTCTCAATATCTCTCATTTACTTACAAATCTTAGTAAAAGATTATTAGTCGTCACACTCTTTTTATACATAACAATTTGACTATTCAATAGAAAACGGCTACATTTTTATTTATTCCCAAGGTGAGAGATTATCCTAAACATCACATGATCAAAGACATTATGTTTTATGTTTTAGTTTTTCGTCTATATATAATGATAGTTTTCTTTGTATGTTAGCATAAATGGCATTTGGGCTTTCTTTTTCTTGTATTTTAATGTTTGATTTGATGTGAGTGGTTGAGTGTAGACAAATTGTGAAGTTGACTAATTGGATTTGGGGTTAGGGTGACGTTTGGAGTCCTATTTGGTCCCCACAATGGGAAGATAAAGGGGACACAAGAGGGCATCAGCAACTGGGAAAAGATGAGAACACCAAATAGACTTTGGATTATGTTGTGATTATGCACTTAGGCTTTCTTTGAATAAGTGAGGGATTATAAAAAGAAAAGAAAAAGAGGGAAAAGTAAAGATGTTTCAACTCAAGAAAAGTAAAGATGAAAATAAATGAAAAAATTAATAATTGATTAGACTAATGTAATAAAATAAAAAGTAAACTGATTAGATAATATATTAAATTATTAAAATACTTAAGTGAAAATTGAATAAGAACGAGTATGATTAAAAATTAAAATACGATTAATTATGAACTAGATATAATAAAAAATATTTTAAATTAAAATATAACTCATTTAATGGTAAATAATGCATAATTTTTTTTCATGGTTTAAACAAGTTAAATGATCGAATTTAAATTTTTCCATAAAATTAGTTATTAAATATTTAAATTATTTTTTATATGAAAATGATTTCATTTATTATTACAATATTTGTTTATTTTAATTATTTATTTTGTTATAATAAAAAATAAATATTTTATTATATTTTATTTAAACATAAAATCTAATGAAATGTTTTTCTTATTTAATCAATTAATTTGAATCAAATATTTATCTACTTTTCTGTTTAACTGAAGAAGTGATTAGTAAAGGATTTTCTTAGTTGGTTTCTACTAATAATTCATTGGTCTTAAAGGTAAGGATTTTTCTACTCATGTCCTTTATATATATGACATTTTTATTTTTCACGGGGCCACTAGAAAATCTTTGATCAATTCTATGGAGTTTTTACATGTTTATGGTTTTATCTTGGGTCAGTGGATGAACTTCTTCTAAAAGTCTCATTTTCATTGTTAATGAGTTTGTTTCTTTTAGTAATAATATCCAAATGAATGTCATAGAGGCATTATTCCTTTTAATTATCTAGGTGTTCTTATCTTTTCTAGTTTTCCTAAGAGTTGGTTTTTTTAAACCTTTACTTTATATACTCAAAAGTAAGCTTGCTGGTAAGTTCTTAGTATGATGGGATGTGTGTAGCTTGTTAACTGTGTTATCTTTAGTATTATATTATACAATTTTCATATTTACAAATGGTCTTTAAATCTTTTTAAAAAGGTGAGTAAATGAGTAAGAAATTTTATCTAGACTGGTGATGTTCATAAAATTGGTCTTGTTACTATGAGTTGAAACTTTATGCTCCCAAGTAGAATAGGGTTTATAAGTCTTAGATTTGCAGATTGAGAATAAAGCTTATCTTCTTCAGCTTGTATGGGATTTCTCTTACAACTCTCTACCTTGGTCTGGTCTAATGCGTGACAAATCTCTTCACTCTAAATATGTTAAGGTTTTTGCTCATCAATCTTATTCTATTTAGCCAGGGATCGAACATTTTTATGTTATTATTTTGGAGAATACTTTCTGGACTGTTGGTGAGGGTGATAGAGTAAATTTATGGAATGATCTTTAGTGTTTTACTAAATGCATTTCTCATTTGACGGGTATGCCTCATCATGAAAGGATTACTCTTACATTTAATGTAACTGAGGGTTGGAATTATTCGTCTTGGTATTTGTCTTAGAATATGTTGCAACATACTCAACTTCAGACTTTGCACCATGTGACCATCACTGATCTTCCTGATAGCCTGAATCGAAAACTTTAGGATAGTGATATTCTTAATCAGAAATTAGTCAGGAATGTTTTTCTCTACCCGTCCTACTTGCAATTGGGATAAAATCGTTTGTCTAATTCTATTTCCCCTACTAAGGCTTTGGTATTTTGGAAGCTTCTGCATAGGCATTTGCCTACTAATCTGGAAACTCATAAAAGAAGTGTTCCTTTTTGTTTTATGTGCTCTCTATGTAGGTTGCAAGTTGATGATATTGATATTTATTTTTTAATTGTTCTATTATTTTCTTTATATGGACTTAGCTTGGACATATTTTTCCTGATCTTGTAGACTTATCTTCTGTTGGCTTCACTAATTTCATTAAAGCTCTTGGTAGTCCTCTTATTTGTTTGGTTAAAATTTTGGTCGTTACCTTTTCCTTATGTATGATTTGGAGAATAAGAATTTTACCACATTTCAACAGGCTATTAGCACAAATACTACATTACATGTCATTATGGATTATATCTAGATCTCAGGTAATACTTCTAGAAAGCATATGTCTAACCACATTTCAGATTTTTCCAGTCTAAAATAGTTTGATATTAGCACTAGAACTGGAAAGGTCTTGTTTTATGTGCAATTTAGTACTTTTCTAAATTTAGTTAGATTAAAGTCAACACTAGAGGTGTTCTTAGTTTTATAGCCTGTGGAGGTATTTTTAGGGATACCTGTGGTAAATATGTGGATAGTTTTTCTACCATTTTGGGTATTTAGGATGTTCTTTATGTTGATGTCATGAGTGTCTTTCTTGCTATCAAATATGCTATCTTGAAAGATTTTAAAAAGCTTTGGTTGAAGTGTGATTCTTCTTTACTTATAAGCATTTGGTTTTGCTCCACTACAAAGAGATAGGCAATTACCTGCCAGAAAATAGTGTCGGCCAGACCGATGTTTTTCTTTAATTTTATTTTAAAGAGTTGTTTAATTGGAATTAAATTAAGGGATTTGAATTTAAATAATAAATTAGTGTGTTGAGTCGGCTTGGCTGATGCTAAAGGCTATGATTGCTAGCATCAACTTGGGTGACACTAAAATCAATAATTATTAGCGTCGACCTAGCTGATGCTAAGACCAACAATTGTTAGCGTCAGTTTGGCCGATGTTAAAGACCAACGATTTTTAGAGTCTGCTTGACCGTCACATGTGGTCAAAAATTATGTTGATCTTTCTTAATTTCATTTCGCTCGGACTCATCTTCGTTTGACCTCCATCTTCAATGTTCATTCCTTCAACCTTTGCTTTCAATCTTTGCTTCAAATCTCTAATCAAACTTCAATATTTTCCTTAAGCTTCACAAAATTATTTTTATCGATTGATTTTAGATGTGTTGGTTTCAGTTGCCACTATTCTCTTCCTCCTTTCTCCTCCGATGGTATTCCTCCATTCTCCTTTGTCACTACTCTTACGTTCTCCTTTATGCATCGGTGGTGTTCTAGATGACCTTTCATCTTCACAATAGTGGTTCTTCGCGATGGTTCTTCTACACAATGATTCATCTTGTCGTGGTTCCTATTCGCTGTGGTTTATCCTTAGCTTGGACAGTAGTAAGTGCTTAGCATTTGGGGTGCTTTTGTTTAAGGTTGATGACTTTAGTCCCTTGACATCGATGAACTGATGAATCGTGAATACAAGTCTGTGTAAGTGGTATTTTTTTGCTTCATGTCCATTTGGAGTTTCCAAAACATCATACGCAGGTAAGTTTTTTTCTTAAATTATTTTTTTAGTATTTCTCTAAAAATATTTTGATTTTATCTATGAAATTTGATTTGTGTTGAAATTGGTTTATATATCTGAATTGGAATTGCTTTGGCAAATAACAACGACAAATTTTAATTGTTTTTTGTCTATTGTGTCAGTAGCGTCAGTCAAGTCAACGGTACCTCATTTCTTTTTTTGTGTCGGTCTTAGTGTCAACTAGACCGACACTATTTACATATTATCTGAAAGTCGACACCATCTTCAACTAGTTTTCAGTGATTTAGCATTCGTTAAATGGTCGACGCTATTCTGACACATAAACGTCAGGTTTTGCCTTTTTGTGTCAGTTTTTGACCGATACTATTTTTTTAATTTTTTACAGTGTTTATATCATTCTTTAGATTCTTAAAAGATGGTGTAAGTATATGCAGATGTGTGATGTTGTAGAGTTTAAAGTGACTTGTGTCTTTAGAAAGGATATTAGATGTACTTATAAATTAACTAATTTAGATATAAAAAATAGAATTGAATTACGTAGTATTCCAAGACCTGATTGTATTAGGTTGTATTTTTTTCATAATAATTTTGAACTCCTTTAGTTTCTTATTTATAAGAAGTTTCACTTTTTATTGCATTGATTTAGTGTGATCCCATATTTTTTATTATTTATTTTTTTACGTAAAAATATATAATAACGTAAATGTGAGAGTGTGTAGTTTTCCTTTTTCAACAACAGATAAGAAGAAAGTGAGGTGATACTCATATTATTTATAATTTTACTTGAGTATCCTTGTTTTTTTTATAGAGAAAATAAATCAATTGAAGAATTAATATTTTTATACATTATTTCATAATTAAATTGTTTAATAAAATTTGTTATTAATTTATTTTTGAAAAGAAAATTACTTTATATTTAATTTAAAATAAAAAAATATTTTTAAAGTAAATATGATTGAAAACCTTGAAACATAAAAATATTTGATACAAACAATTATAATAACACACATACATACCTATATATATATATATATATATATATATTTATATCAAAATAATTAATAATTTTATTTATTGTTGATTTAAATTATTTCAAAAATTTTAATTGCTCTGATTTTTTATTTAATTTGAAATAAAATTAATTTTAATTTAATATTAATTTGATGTTAATGATTTGATTTTATTCTTTAAAAATAAATATTGATAAAATAAATTAAAATTCTATAGAATATAAAATTATATTAAAAATTTAATTATTATTCATGTAATTTTATCAAATGCCATGAATAAAAATTTAAATATTTTTTCAATTTTATAAATTAATTATTTTCAATGTAAATTAATATTTATTTTTATTAAAATTAAATATTATTTTAAAATTTATTGTATTATCTAATTAATTTTTTTCTATCATATTAATTAAATTTATTATAAAATTTTTATTTTTGATTATTTTTTCTCAATTTAAACAACCTAAGTTTTTTTCTACTGCTAGTCAAATCCAATTAATGATCGTGCAAATATTAGACCCAATTGTTGGGACCATCACGTGTGTCATTCTAGTGTATGATGAGACTTTTTGTCCTCTATTATTCTTACTTTCTAACGTCCTTTTTCATTTTCATAATCTTCATGTGGATATCCTCCTTACTCTCAAATGTTTGTTTTTAGGCTTCTTCCTTTAAAATCTTAAACCAACCTCATATTTAATGTATTTGCTTCCAATACCATGATAAAGGTGAAACGTAATTAATTTTAAGAGATTTTGATTAATTTTTACGTGACTCTTGCTTTAAAATATAAAAATAGCTGATATGAGTATTTGTTCTCATCGTTTAAATGCCCCATGCCAATTATTTAGGGTTTTTATTTTTTTTAATTTGGTCTTTTATGTATTCTGCTAAACTTTTTACTTGCTAGGGTCTAGTGGCTTTTAATATAATATGTCTTTGGATTTTAACAAAGGAATTTGAAAAACAAGAGCTTATTATATCTTTTTTGTTGAGGAAGATTTGAGGTAGATTTTACTTTTTATCTAAAAGATTATCAAACATAGTATTAACAAAACCTAAAAGTTAATCAAGATAATTGAAATCCAAATGTCTTCATGGCTTCCTTGAAAATCTCCTTTCAAACAAATATGATTAAGTATATATTATAGTACATTCAGCCACACGTGAATAATGGAACTAATAAAAGCGTGAACGGATAAAGTAAAACAAAGTGGATTGAATGTCAAACATGTATCTTTAACCATATCCTGAAATTTATTCTTTATTAGGGTTGGGAAAAGGTGCATAGATATTAATATATTTGCTTTTAATTTGTACATTTCTCTTGAGAAAATTTTCCTGCATTCGAAATTTTTTTCTACAAGGACACTCATTGACACTTTATCTTTGGATTAGCACGGTTTCACTATTTATAGTGGAAATTCGATTCATTTTCGTACGTCAGTTACGTAAACTCTCATTAGAATTTGACTGACTTTTGGATAGTCAAATTCTGGAAAAGATGTTTCGTTGTTTTTTTTTTTTTTTTTTTTTTTTTTTTTTTCTTTCTTTCAGGCAATGTGGAGCTCCGATTTCTGGTTTTGATTTGTTTTTTCTCTATTCTGTTTTGAAGCACAACAGAGTGATGGTGTTGTAGTTTTTTCGACGATTGGTCTATGAGAGGAGGACCGCAATAGCAGAGGAGAGTGCAGTTTGTGAAGCACAAGCAACTGTCCCACCAGAGGGGGACTGCACAACGGAGGGAATTTTGGGCCTTTTTATTTATTTTATTTTAAGTGAAGAGGAGAGGGAAAATGGAAAAAAAGAAAATAAAATTAATTTAAAGAAAATTATTGAATTAATTAGTTAGGACAGGGAGAAAAATTTAATTGGCTTGTGGTGAGAGAAAAAGAAAATTATGTGAGGAGAAATATAAATGCTCTTCTCATAAAATCTAAAATAGAAGAAAATAGAAGAAAATATGAGAATTTTGTGGATATTTACATTGTTGGTGGAAAAAAAAAATTGGAGGGATATAAAAAATGAAATATAAAATAAGTGAAAATATAAATTGGAATTATATTTGTGAAGAATAAAATTTTTCCATATAAAATAAATTTAAAATAAATAATTAAAAATGTTTAGATTAAAATGTAATTGGTTTCTGAGGAGTAAAATAAAAAACAAATTAAGGGTGAAAGTATATTATTACTTTGAAATGTGTTCTGTAAAATAATATAGAAATAAATATTTCATTATAATAATTTGTATAAGAATTGATTAATAATGATTGTAGCGTTAAAATTATGACTTTACCATGTGAAGTTAAAAGAAAAAAAAATCATAATTGAAATGAAAATGTTATTTAATATAAATTTGGTTTTATATATTAAGTAATTTTTAATAAGAAATTAATACAATAATATTTGCAAAATATGTTATACGAAGAAAACATAAAAAAAAATCGAATATGGATTGAGTAGTAATTAAAATGAGATTTATTTAATAAATAAAAATGAATGATATAGAATACTCTAAAATTCATAAAGCATGATTATGAATGCACTAAAGTGATATATATTCAATTAAGTGTGGATTTTCTTCTTTTATAATATGATATTCAATGTAAGTATTATTTTGTAAGTCTCTAAACCAATTTATCACGTGTTGTCTTGCATAAATTATTGGTTTAGATAAATAGTTCAATATGGACGATCTCAACATCATTTTGTGTTTGTATTGAATTGTGTACAAGTTTTTATCAAGAACTTGAACTGGACAATGATAATTGATTTCCATAACTTGTTTTGGTCTTTGTATTGTAGTACTCCATATATGTTGTCAAATAACTAATTGAAAGAGCAGTTGTGTGGTATTTACATTTTTTTAGGATTGTAATATTTTGTAGGTTAGATTGTAACAATTTTGGACTTTCTATTATGGTGGCTAATTGGATAAGTCCCCCATATTAGATTATAACTTTTGTGGAATTGACTATGTCTTGATTTGTGGAAGAACTTGATGCAATGGCTGAGTTTAGAAGTCGTATTTTTTTTTTCTGTAGATTTGGTTAACTTTGTGTATAGTTAAATCATTATAGCAAATGAAAATTGAGACTTCCAAGTTAACAATTGAGAAACTTTTCTTAAGTGTTGTTTGATCGAGAAGTCCCAAAGCGACACACATTATTTCCTTCAAGTGAGAGAAGATACAATTGTGTGGGATGCAAAATAATTTAGGGGATCGATATTCAAAATGGACTCCTTTATCAATTTTTGCTATTCGACTGTTTGCAAAGACAGTAATAAGATCATAATTTAAAAAATTCTCCGTGTCTTTGACGCAAATTTGGTCCACTTGAAGATGTATTTTGATGTTGTGGAAAGAAGGAAGATCTTGGAATGTTTGGTCAAGAGTGTGTATTTTAGATGAATGGTTTGAATGTGGCTGATGGTTGAATTTATAAATGAGGAGTCTATTGTTTACAACTAAACATAGGTATTGTGATGTGTGAAATGGTAAGGAATCTAATGCATATAGATGAAGTGATGTTACAACATTGGTGTTGGTGAGATTTTTGACGTGTGGGACATTACCATAGAAGAGTTTGAAAGGATTCTTGTTTTCTTTAGTGCTAAGTTGATGGACTCTGCAAAATCTATAGTCATGTGTCTCCACCATTAGCCACCGTCCCATGTTAGAATCCACTTGTACCTCGAGATATCATCCAACCACTTGTGTTGTCTCAAAGTTTTGTTCTCTTACAATATTGTAGTAGTAAAAGAAACGTGGTTTGCTATTCCATATGCTACAATCATTTGTTAGAAATGTAGTTATTAAAATAATTGGAAAAAATAAATTGTAAATTATGAATTGAATGTGAATATAGATGAAGAAAATTACCCATGTTCGCAACATCGTTCTTTAGTATTGAATTTCCTCATGAAGCTTTGTGTTATGTGCCAAATGCATTAGACATGGACAAAATTATTGTTGTTCCAACCATTACCTTCTCTATAATATGCACTTTTGATTGATTTGTGATGGTTGGAAATGAAGTAGAGGCCATCTTGTGGAGTTATGTATGTCTATAGGTTTTGTAGAAAAAAGAAACAAGTCTCAACAGTCTCACCCTGTACGATGACAAAGATAATTGGTAATATGTTGTTGTGTCGGTCTTACGCAACTACGACCAATAGCGTCCCTCTATATTTGTCATACGAGAACGTTCTATCAACTTAGACAATCGACTTGCAAAATTTGAAACCATCATTTCATAGTTTGAATGCCCAAAAAACCTCTTGAAGATAATATGTTCCTCGTCCAACTGGTCACTTTGATATGTCAGTTTGGTATTCGTTTTCCAAATAAACCTTGGAATGTAAAGCTGCATCGCATTTATGAGGGATGACAATTTTTTGTAGGACTCCTCCCAATTGCCATATATGTGTTGTATGAAAATTGTTTTCCCAACCATGCCTTCTTGTAGCTCACTATGTATTTGAGGTTTGTTTTGATGTGAGCTACAATTGTAGAGACTATTGTAGAAGGGTTCACCTCTATCATATCATGGATGCTCTGTGCAATCACTTGAGACTAGAACTTGTTGTGGTCTTGTGAGATCATGTGGCAAACATAGGTGTATAGACCATCCAACTTCATAATTTTGCAACATTGATAATTTCTCTGTAAAATTCCTCTACACATCCATGCACACTTAGGATGAACACATTACACCACAAGCCTTGACTAATTTGATAATTTCACCTTGTACGTACAATGATTTTGGATATGGAAGCGGTTTATGGCATCTTACATTTGTTCCTTGGTGTTGAACTGTTGCCCTACAAAAGGTGTTCTTGAAGGATAAATTAAAGTGTCACAGTCAAAGGCGTTCCTAAATTCTAAGTCATATATAGCTGGCTCTGGTGGGAAGTCAAGCAAGTGTTGGGGTGGATGATACGGTGAGTTATGTTGATGTGGTGCAACATTTGTGATCATTTATTTTTACTATGAAATCTACTCTTTCTTAACTTGACTCTACTTATTTTCTTCTTTTATTTGATTTTTATTAATAAATTAATTACTTGTGTCTAAAAATGGTAAGTTGCATGAATTTCCTTTATTTTACTTAAATAGAGAACATAAAACACTGGATTTAGAGAAAAAAGATTAAAGTTCATGAAAAGAATACCTAGAAGCCCATGAAGGAAAAAAAAGGATAGAAGGCTGAGGAAATGGTCCATAAAAGCGAAGAAAAAATATGCAAAGTTGCGCTCGATGCTACTAAAGTGGAGTTGGGGGTGAGCTACATCTAGGGCCTTGCAGAAGAGAGCTAAGCCTAGCGCCACTTAAGTTGAGTCGGGCACTAACGTTCTTCCTAAAATCTATTTATTGAGTGCTTGTGTTAGGGTTTAAACAAAAATGGTCAATCTTGGACGACATCTTTAGGATTTTTGGTGTAATCTTCTTCTTTCACTGTTCATCTTGTAAGTTTAGGGCTTTCATGTCTATGAGGGACTAAACCCATTATTGTTGGGGCTAGATGTAACCTACCAAACTCTTATGTAATAATATTGTGTTTATATATATATATATATATATATATATATATATATATATATATATATATATATATATTTTTTTTTTTT
>Ga0209489_102809_pt1 | contig 34814 bp, 32 predicted proteins | sample SiratrowhiteBW_FD_187527 | JGI IMG/M metagenome (GOLD analysis project Ga0209489, IMG submission 187527) | Root nodule microbial communities of legume samples collected from California, USA - Siratro white BW (SPAdes) (version 2) | ecosystem: Host-associated > Plants > Roots > Nodule | place... | reverse complement strand
AAAAAAAAAAAAAAGAAGCACAAAAAAAAAAAAAAAAAAAAAAACCAAGGAAAGGTTATTGTGGTATCTACATACGGATCGCAATCATAGAAAATGATCAAGTGAAAGAAAAACAAAAAACTATGCTATAAAGAGAGTAAACAGCTAAAAACCCACGCTTTTATTTATTTTATTCATCTGGGTAAGCAAAATCAATAAAAATTATAAAAAAAGAAAGAAAATGTTTTCCCCACAATCTCGTAGTGCCAAAAAGAAGATCTTTTTAACCATGATTAAAAAGCAAGACTTTTTATGCCCTTTTGGGATAGTTTTTGCCATAAAGGTAGGTAATCAGGAAAAGAAAGAAAGAAGTGATTTTCAATTTTGTTTTTTGGGTTTTCAAGTAATTGAGGTAGCAAGACCAATGAAAAAAACTGAAAATGATGATTGAAATTGAACAAACAGAGAGTATAGTGTGACAAAGGTACCTAATTGTTGGTGGTGAAACAATTGGAAGAGAATGAGGGAGAGTCCACCATTGTGAGAGAAGAACAGACATAGTAGCTTGTTTTAGAGAGAGAAAGAGATGCATCAATTTGATCAATGGATCATCATAACGGGCAAAGGCCAAAACTTTAAATGGGGGCACTGAGCAATAAATAATATTTAAAACAGTGATGAGAGAACAGAGTTGAACAGGGAATGTTGTGAAAATGGAGGGTAAATCCAAACTGAAACACTCTCAACGGCTAATAGAGAATGATGGGGTTGCAAATTTCAGAGCTTAATATAAGAAAAGAGAGAGAAAAGTTTTGTGGAAGGTGCCACCCGCCATGATTGTGGTAGTGGCATGCCTATAAGGTGTTGTGAAGTTAATGGGTTGGCAGTGACACGGTGATACTATGAGAACTCATTATTGTAAAGCAAATCTGAAACCTTTGTCGGTGTAATAATGGATATCAATATAAGAAAATCAAGGAATCTACCTAATTGCATAATGTTGGTCAAGGTGGTTTGGAAAATAAAAATTAGGAGGATGAGTGGCTTCTAAAGAAAAGTATATTAAATAAATAAAAAAAAAACTTACTGCAGTAGCTTTAAATTTTATACTTTTCAAAATTTGAATGTTTTAGTTTTCTCTCACTGATTGTTACATTTAACCATTGCACTCTACCATTGTATGTAATAAGTTACAGAGTATTTAATTAATATAAAATATAATTATTGATAATATATGTATAAATGAAATATTTTATAGATTATGAATAAATTAATAATCTAATATGTAAAGTTAAAATTATTTTACTTTATTCTTGTCCCTTTCTTGTGGTGGTGTGTTATGAGATTTAAAAAAAAAATAGTATTATCCATACATAAGCGATTCAAGAATATGAACTTATTGATGTAATAATGATTTGTTACATTAAAACTAATTTCATGGTTAAATATTTCTAGTAACTAATACTTAAATGTTTAGTTAAATATTTGTTGAAGAAGATAGGTTAAATTAGAGTATTACAATTTCGTTACGGAACACTGAAATATGGTTATTTTAGAGAAAGACTGAGGTTATAAATTAAAAGATTTATGAGGAAGAAGATAACTTCTATTTGGGCGGGTTTAAGTTTCGACTTTAAATTAGATAATTCTGTTTGAGACATTAATTAATTAATTAATCAATAAAAAATATATAAAATATTTATATAATTAAATATGTTTTAATATATATTAAAATAAAAAATAAAATTAGTATTAAAAAAATTCTGGTAGATTAGTCTTTGGTGAGGTGGATTGGTATGTTTCATCTTGTGTTTAATAGATCAATAGCATATTGAGTGCAAATAAGTTACAGTTTATCTATTTTATCCTTTCTATTAATTCAACATATTTGTACATTTTTTTTCTAGGTTAAAAGTCCTATTGTTGTACTTGTTAATATAAAATTTTGAAGTTTAAAAATTGAATATTTTGAATCATAATATACTAAGTTGATGGTGCAAGTATTGAAGATGTTAATCCTGATTTTAGGTTTGAATTGTAATTTGTGGTTGTTGTAGGTGGTTTCTGTATTCTTCATCTTGCTTTTGTTAAGTGTTTAATTTATTTGAAAGTGTTTTAATATTCTTTTAAATATTAAGTTTTATTTTAATATATTAAAAAATATTTTAAATTATTAAAATGTTCTTATAATTAAAACATTTAATTGATTATAGTTACTTAAACATTTCTAAGTTTAATGATCTTACTATTTTAATCAGTTAAAACAATATTTTAATTCACTAAAACTAGGAAAAAATAATTTTAATTTATTAAAATTATAAAAATAATTTTGAGAAATTATAGAAGAAAGAAAAAATACTTCTTAGAGTTGTTTTACTAAATCAATAACTTCATGACCAAATATTTTTTTTTTCTTCTCATCTTGTGGTTCAATTTATTGAAAAATATCTTTCTTTTTCTAAAATTATGTAATAATATCTATTTGTTAAACTATAACAAAAAAATTATGTAATAATATTTATGTATAAAATTGTAAGAAGGAAACATAAAGAAATTGAATGTATCGTGGTAATTAATTGAAATGTAATTTATTTAATAATTAAAGTGGATAAGAGAAAATACATGAAATTGATAGAATATAATTATTATTATATTAAAATCAATACACATTTAATTGTGAATCTTTTTATGTTGTCATAATCTAGGTATTATTTTTTAAGTCTCCAACCACATCATTTGGTGGTATTTTAAGTAAATATTGGGCTTGAAAAAACAATTCAATATTTGTGATTAATTCTTCATGTTGCACACTTGAGTTAAGAAGTAAAGTATTTTTTTTTCAATAGTTGATCATTTGTGCGTCATTAGCATCATTTTGTATTTCTATTGACTCTTATACAAGTTTTTAATGAAGAACTCTAACTTACATCAGTAGTTGATTTTCATAACTTGTTTCTAGTTTTCATATTATAGTACTTTAGATATGTCGTAAAATAACCTATTGAAAGAGCAATTGTGCGGGATTGTCATTGTTGAAGAGATGTAGCATTTGTAGGTTAGATCTTAACCATGTTGACTTTTCATTATGGTGGCACATCAGTTAAGTTCTCTATAGTATATTATTGCTATCATGTAATTGACGAGGTTTGAATTTGTGGAAAAGCTTGTAGTGGATGAGTTTAGAAGTGTCATAATTTCTTCAGTAGATCTTATTAACATGGCATACAATTCAATCATTGTACAAAATGGAAAGTGGGACTTACAAGCTAACATTTGAGATATATATCATCAGTTAATATCTGAACAACATCATACCTGATTAGATTGTGTTTTGTGAGTTGAAGTTGGTGATAGTACAACTTTTTCAACATTGTCTGATTAGGAAGTTCTAAAGCAGTACATACTTTTAGTTTAGGAAAAAGTTTAAAACCCTAGGATTTTGATTAAGTGTTAAAAACAACTAAGTGTAAAACATGGACATATTTTGTTTGTTAGACGATAGTTCTGATCAAACAACAATCATATAAGATGCAAGTGTTCCATCTAACAAACGACATAACACTCTGCAATATAGTTTTATTCTTTGTTTGATATTGAAGAAATATAATCAGACGATAAGCACATAGAAGAAAGCTAACATCATACTTCACAAAACATATATACTTATTCTATGTTGAAGGGAATGTCTCTATGCCAAAGAGATTTGTTAAAGGTGCAAGCTAAATTTTCGTCAAAGATGAAGCTGCTTTACTCCTACAAATCCCTTACTTTAAGCATTGACAACTCTATAAAGATTGTATGCTTTGTACAATTATGCACAAATAGGCAAAGTATGCACAAGTAGGCAAAGTCAAGCCAATGTACACTTCCTGAGAAAAGATAACCATGTCATGTATTGGGAAGATTACATAAAAAAAGAAGAGAAATATTTAATGATATATGGAGTGATGGAAACATCTCCAAGCACCCAACGAAAGACTTAAAAAATTGTTAAAACTTTAAAGTTTCTTATAAAACTCAAATTCCTCTCCTTAACCAAGTTCCTTAAAGGAAGGAATGGAGGAGATTACTCGCATTTAAAGACTTCAATTAAATGAATGTTAATTAATCGTTAATGGTTTATCTTTTCTATAATACCCTATGGGGAGAAATATTATGTTTGATGCATTTTTTAATTGGCGTTTTGGATGCTTTATTTTTTCTTTTTTTTTGTCTCCTAATACTTGTTATCTTTGCTTGTTTTACTTTTATATGTTAGTAAAGGGAAGCTTGGACTAAGGGGAAACATCTTTGTTATCTTGAGGAAGCTTTGTGTGAGATTTTTTTTAAAAAAAAAGCCATGATTTCAAAGTCACCTTCAACATCAAGAAAGAAATCTAGTGAATTAAAGATCAATAGTAATCAAGAGTGGGTCATCATGAAAAAGCGATAGATTGTTTGTCTATAGATATTCAAACTTCAAGTGTTAATGTTTTGATGATGAAGATTGAAGAATAAAGAAGATGATATTGCTTCAGGCTTTCTTTGTATTTGTTTATAAGTGTTTCATACAAAGGTACTTATAAGATCAACACAAGCCAAACTAAAATGAGTTAAAATGTTTGTAAAAATGTTTTAATAACATAATAATCGATTACATGGTTAAATAATCAATTAAACTAGTTTTGATAAAAATTAGAATAGGTCAATCGATTATCATATTTGATAACAAATTGAAACAGAAAGTCATGCTATTTGTTTTCAAAATTTCAAGATTATAATCGATTATTGTCTTGAGATAATCAATTATTGCAACAAAAAGAAAGATAATAATCGATTATGGTCTTTAGATAATCAATTAAACACACTCTAGTAATTAAAGAAAACTAATATAATCAATTATTTACTGAATTAATTAATTAAAACAAAAACTCTGATTAATTAGTCTACAAAGGATATAATTAATTAAATGGAATAATAATCGATTACAAGCATTAAAATATGTTTTTACAATTTTTGTACACCCATTTATGCACTAAAATAATTAAAGAAAGGTTGTGATCAAGTGTTGGTTTTGTGAGTTGATTCTATTATGCAATTGTACTTTTTGATTTGTACTTTATTTTGTTTTTGGGTTGGTTATTCAGAATTGTTATCTTGATGATTAAAAGTTGATAAAGTTATAGATCCTCTTAAGGTGTGAGAGTTGATGGGGATGCATATCCTCTTAATATAACCATTTCTCCCTTTGCTCATGCTTTGAATGTTTACCCTGATCATACTCTAAACTTCTCCATCTTTCCCTCAAGATTAACTTTGTTTGCTTTTGCATCCAATGTCAACATGTTTTATTCTCCAATAAATCACAAGGACTTCCCAGACGGTGTTGACCTTTGGGAATATCAGGCAGTAACTTCATAGGATTGCCTTTGGGAATATCAGGCAGTAACTTCATAGGATTTACCTTTCTCTACAACTCATATTGAACGAGATGATTGGCCTATGCTATATATAGATTTGTTCCTTCCTTGTATTAGACAATCTACACCAAATGGTGCTCCATTTTTGTTTGAGTTTGATCCCGCCAATTTATCAGCCAACAAAGACTATAAAATCTAAAATCTAGACAGATTACAAAGACATCTGCTGTTATAGATGAAAGTCTACTAGATGTTGAAAAGGGTCCGTATACGGGTTTTTATAAAAAGGTTCACAAGTTCTTCCAAAAACATTGTAAGATGGCTAAGAGATAAAACACACATGTAATACAAAGAAGTAGCGAAAACTTCAACTTAATATTAGTTTACACTTAACCTAAAGTACATCCAAATCTTCAATGTCAAAGGAAAAGGTTTCCACTAAACAATCAAATGTTTACAAGTATTCTCTCTGCCACTTTGGACTTACATTGAGTACTTAAAGCCATTTCTAGCTATCCACCAAACTTCCCTAAGTTTAAGCACAAGTGAAGTGGATATGAAATATAAGTTCTCCTTTAGATAAATTCATAATCGTGAAAGATTTAAAAATAGGATCACTCTATCTATGTTGAAGACAAGTTACAAGAAAACACTTAGAAGCTTAAAGAATGAAAGCTTGTGCATGCATATGTAAGTTTAGCAAAATCATTGTCAAACTTCATTTCCATGACATGAATTTTATTTTAGGCTTCAAGAAAATATGGTGTGACCAAGTGCTTCTACTTTATAGACATTTGTTAACACTTTTTGCGGTCAATGACAAATGCATCACTCACTCATGTAGCATATATCGTTCCCTCCCAAGAGACTTATGCAATACACAATAATATTCATAATTATAATAAAATTAGACCAAAGAATAATTTTATAATTTGTGTGGTTTGCATGAGAAAATAAATTAAACAAAATAAATTAAATATTTTTATAATTTTACGTCAAATCTCAAATAGCAGAGTAAAGTTAAGGATTAATAACATGAATATTGCTAGAGTTAGACTTCACTATACCTCACTCTCATGCATAAAAATAGTTAGACTTCTCCATGCCAACGTCAACCCACAATAATGTCCAAACCCTAATTTCTTAGGTGAATGAGCCTAAGCTTCCTTATTAATCATCAATCCCTTAATCAATTATATAGAAAAGACTTGCTTTTGTCACAAGATTTAAGACAACAAATGAATCATGCTCTATTCCTAGACACAAAACTTTCATTAAGTATTTTAATGCATATCATAATTACAAATGATATTTCTCAATACCCTATGAATCAATTATTATGCCATGAATCAACACAATAAACATTAAGTGCAGAATTAAAATACTAACATTGAAAGGAAAAGACATATATAAACACAATATTAATTACATGAGAGTTTTGTAGGTTAAATCTAACCTCAATAAAAATGGGTTTAGTTCCTCATAGACATGAGAACCCTAACTATATAAGATCAACAGTGGAAGATGATGATTACACCAAAAAGCCCTAAAGTTATCATCTAAGAATGACTATTTTTCTACTCTAGCTCTGTGTGTTTAAGCTCTAACATAGACACTTATTAGATATAAAACTACATTTGAATATTATTACAATCAGACCTTAGATGTTTAAAGGGGTCGTTTAATGATTTTACAAATAAGTTAACAACAACTTTCTAAAATACTTTTTATGGGCAAGAGAGGTGATGCAAAAGTACTAGAAATTGATAGCGAACATTATTGTTTTATACAGGTTTATCCTAGATCTATATCTATTTCTCCAATTCAAATTGTAAAGGGTTCCACTAAACAAATAAATGTTATCTCTTTTCGCTTGCACAATTATATAAAGCCTCTCTAAGCTACCTGCTAAACTCCCTTTGAGTTTAAGGAAGTACACAAGACTTATCTAGAAAAAGTACATAAAGCTTCTCAAAGCTATACAACAATAAATTTTGTTTACAAAGGTTCATATCCAAACGAGTGGATATCAAATACAAACACTCCTTGTTCAAGAGAATAACTTTACATATGTAAAATATTTACAATTATGAGAATTTTTTTTCAAGTCATATAGAAGATTATTTCTCTAAGCACTTGTAAGCTTTACATGAATGGGAGAAAAAGTATATACACATAATATCATTTCACATAGTTTCATTGTCAAGTTTCCATGTTCATGGCAAGCTTCTATTAATAGGTGTAAGAAATAGATCCATTCTGACTAAGTGCTTCTGTGTTGTCTTTTATATCAGAGTTTTCCAGCATGACTATTTAACTTCAAGTAAAGGTTGTTTAACTTTAAGTTGACACTTTACTGTAATACTCTTTTTGTTGAGAAAAAAGACAAGTTTTGTAAGAGGAACTATGTTGGCCATACTAATCGCATTGAAATGAGCATGTAAGGCTCATACGGTAGGTTGTTTGCGTGTTAAAATATTCTTTGAAACTCGTGAGGTTACTTTTTCACACCTAAGGTACTAATGGAGTTGAGATTATGGCCATTTAATTCTTCATGTGTCTGACATTCTTTATAAGTCATCTAATGTTTCTTTTATAAGTCATCTAGTTTAGGGTTGTCTACCTCTTCTTCATTGGTTATCTAACGATGAATGTTCTATTTATGTTGTTACTAAAATAACTAAATTGATTCACATTTAAAAAACTCATTAAATAAACCAAAAGTTAGTATTATTTTTTGTCATCAAAACCTTGAGTGAATTGTTGAAGGTAATGTAAAAACTTTGAGTGAATTGTTGACAGTAGTGTAAACTTGTATCTAAACATTTATATCTTTGACAATCTCTTATTTACTATGGCTTTTATGTATTTTAAGTCATGAATAATACATTCTAATGAATTCTTAGTGAATCTTTGACTCCATATCCTTTTATTAGGTGATAAAACTTTATTCGTCTAAAGATAGACTTCATCAATTAAGCTTATCTATATTTAATATATTTTAAGAGATAAAAACGAAAGAAATTATTTTCAAATATAATTTAACATATTTAATAAAAAAAGTATGAATGATAATCTGTCTAACTTTAATATATTTTACCTTTCCAATTGTAATTTAGGTTTAGAATCAAAATTAACTCTAAAACTCTATTTAAAAAGATTGTATACTTATAATCTGAGTCAATCTAATTATTGTGTGTCTAATTGTGTTGGTTTAGAAACTTCTAATATGCTGTTAAGAAATCGTGTTAAGAAATCTTATTCGTACAACGTGAATCATATTTGTAAATGTAAATACAATTTCCTTAATTTGATTGTAAAAAGTTGGATATAGCTTTCAAGAGCTGAAAGTAAACTAATAAAATGCTTGTGATATTCTTTATAATAAAATGCTTGTGATATTCTTTAATTTTTTATTCTTAAAAATATTTAATTATTTAGTTGTGTGTTTGCATTAAAGTCAGAGTTTCTTCTAAAGATTCTTCGACTAATAAATCTAAACTGGTAAATCAAGAAATTTATCTTTCCAACAACGGTGATCTTGGAATAAAAGTTTTTGAATTTTGGAATACCGCCACTTTAACCTCTTATAATTAAACAAGTATGTCGGAGTATTTCAATTATAGTTCACTTACCATGCATTATATCATTGGATTGAGCAACTTTAGACTGATTCTTTGGTAAAAGATATTCCCATAGTTATTTGCCTCTCATGTTTATTTTTACCTTTTGTTATCATAACATTTTTCTTAGCATTCTATCTATTTTTAGCCATATGTCCAATCTTGCAACAATTGTACGTTTTTGGGTGTAATGCAAATGGGCCCACCACATTTATGACATTTTACTGTATTGTTGTCACTTAAGAGTGGATATACAAGGCTTGCATAAAAACCTTATTTTGATTTTTTTTTTCATAAACTAAATATACCTTAATTTTTGAACAATTTACATTAAATATTTTTATACAACGACTTGATAGTACTACTACGTAATAAACATTCATAAATATTAAACGCAAAACATCACTATTTTGAAACAATGCAAAATATTGTTCCCGTAAAACAGTGCGGTTTTTATTAAATATTAGGTGAACTTTATAAAGAGTTAAATAGAAACATTATTTCCCAAAAATCAAACCATTCATTTTTTTATCGAAGAAGAGATCACTTTCACAACTTGAGGTGACATTACACCCAGGTCACAATCGCATGTGACACTGACGTGGCCACTCGTGTCTTATGTGGCAAATTTTATCCAATGTGACATTGGGGTAAAATTTAGAGTTTGAGTTTCATCTCATTTAGTTTGAGTACCGCAGTCATCCACAGATTTCCTCCGTTGAGCACCGCAGCCACGGACATGTTTCCTTCTTTGGTTTTCCCTCACACAGCTTCTCGACATCGTTGCCCTCCACCCCTCCCAACAGCCTTCCTCCGTTGAGCGCCGTAGCCACCCACAGATTTCCTCCGTTGAGCGCCGCAGCCACCCATAGGTTCCCTTCTTTTGTTTTTCCTCACACAGCTTCTCGTCGCCGTCGCCCTCCACCCCTCCCAACGGCCTTCCTCCGTTGAGCGCCACAACCACCCACAAGTTCCCTTCTTTGGTTTTCCCTCACACAGTTTCTCGTCGTCGTCACCCTCCACCCCTCCCAACGGCCTTCCTCCGTTGAGTGCCACAGCCACCCATAGATTTCCTCCGTTGAGCGCCGCAGCCACCCACAGGTTCCCTTATTTGGTTTTCCCTCACATAGCTTCTCGTCGCCGTCGCCCTCCACCCCTCCCAATGGCCTTCTTTTGTTGAGCGCCGCAACCACCCACAGATTTCCTCCGTTGAGCGCCGCAGCCACGGACGGGTTCCCTTCTTTGGTTTTCCCTCACACATCTTCTCGTCCCCGTCGCCCTCCACCCCTCCCAACGGCCTTCCTCCGTTGAGCGCCGCAACCACCCACAGATTTCCTCCATTGAGCACCGCAGCCACCTACAGGTTCCCTTTGGTTTTCTCTCACACAGCTTCTCGTCGTCGCGGGAAATGTGCAAGCAGTTTTGCTCAATCGAAGTTCAGATGATACAGTTAACACACAACAATTTCTTAAGTAATTAGGCGACGAAAGTCACTGTAGAGACTTTGGGACCAACGCTTGGGAATGGGCAGAAAAGTTCATTCAATTTCATGGTAATTTCTTTACCTACAACAGTACAACCAGATGTGGGCCTCATTTGGGTTCCTTTTCTTGTTAGGGTTGCTGGATGGGAAAACACAACCCAAGTGACGCCCTTGGCTAAAGGGAAAATGTCAACGGAACTCTCACTACTACCTTGCATTGTCAAAGCCTGTCAACCAAACGGTTTAGGTGACATGAAAATCACAGTGAAGGTTAACATTTCATATCACATACAATACTTGTTGTATTTAGCACCAATAATAACAAATTTATTTCTCGTGTACCGTACAGGATCCCACTGCAAGTGTTGAAGCCAGTGTTCATCGCAAGGTCTTACAACATCCTGAATTCGGAAGTCAAATAGCTGTTGGATCTGTATTGCTTTTAAAAAATGTACTTATGTTTCAAAGTAATTGATTTTGTTCATGTAATTTTGTTACCTGGTTATTGAGGAGCTTTTTTGTGTATTCATAGGTCAAAGTTTTCAGCCCCAACAGAAGGGTTTTTTATCTGAATATAACAGTCAATGATATTGTCAAGGTACAATTTTGAAATAATAAACATATTCATGTCATAGTTTGCATAACTTATGCTCAAGATGTTATGTCTGATATACAACTAAGAATATCTTGTAGGTGTTCAAATCTGACATTGGCCCTCCAGCTGTCGAACTACTGAGAGCTTCACTCCCCATCCTTCGGGCGACACCAGTTGTAGGTATATTGACCAATGTGAACTCATTGTTAGTGTGATGTAGTAGCAAAGATGAATACCTTAATCTTTCACATTCATTTGACTTGTGTATTGCTTTCTTCCTTCCAGATCCAAACAATTCAGAATTGGTGGACAACATTGAAAATGTAACCAATGCAAGTTGACATCCCTGAACCATTGTCCAGTCATTTTGATTGTAATTTGAGAGTACTTTATTTTATAGTTATTTGGTCATTGGATTTGTGAAGCCTGAACTTCGATAGGGATGACTGTTACTACAATTTCATCACTGTATCTGTAAACCATTAACTTTGGTAATCATTATTGTAATTTCAAAGTACTTCATTTTACATGTAATTTGGTCATTGGATTTGTAAATCCTAAACTTACCACTGTCATAACTGAGTAATGGCTGGTACTCAAATACCCACTACCACCATGGGACAATCTAAGTGTTCAACCTTATGTAGTTAAGTGTTTAACTGTGCATCAGTTTCTGACCACACACTCAGGGAACCATCCAAGTGCGCCCTTGACCTCACAGCCATATGTACAATTCACATATTTAACATTGTGCGACTAAATAAGGGTATGCTATGGCCAAATCCTATAACTCCCTATCAGTGTCATAACTAAGTAATTTAATGTACTCAAATACGCATTGTCACCACTGGACAACCTAAGTGTTTAACCTTATGTGGTTAACTGCGCATCAGTTTCTGATCACACACTCAAGGAACCATCCAAATGCACCCTTGACCTCACAGCCATATGTAAAATTTACACCTCTAACATTGTGCGACTAAATAAGGGCATCTCATGCCTAAATCCTATAACTCCCTACCACTGTCATAACTGAGTAATGGCTGGTACTCAAATACCCACTGCCACCACTGGACAATCTAAGTGTTGAACCTTATGTAGTTAAGTGTTTAACTGTGCATCAATTTCTGACCACACACTCAGGGAACCATCCAAGTGCGCCCCTGACCTCACACCCATATGTACAATTCACATCTTTAACATTGTGCGACTAAATAAAGGTATGTTATGGCCAAATCCTATAACTCCCTATCAGTGTCATAACTAAGTAATTTAATGTACTCAAATACGCACTGCCACCGCTGGACAATCTAAGTGTTTAACCTTATGTGGTTAACTGTTTAACTGCGCATCAGTTTCTGACAACACACTCAAGGAACCATCCAAGTGCACCCTTGACTTCATAGCCATATGCAAAATTCACATCTCTAACATTGTGCGACTAAATAAGGGTATCTCATGCCTAAATCCTATAACTTCCTACCAATTTCATAACTGAGTAATGGCTGGTACTCAAATACCCACTGCCACCACTGGACAATCTAAGTGTTCAACCTTATGTAGTTAAGTGTTTAACTGCGCATCAGTTTTTGACCACACATTCAGGGAACCATCCAAGTGCACCCCTGACCTCAGTCATATGTAAACAATGTTTTCAACTGTGGGACGAATAAACAGGTTTGTCAGTAGTTCACAGCCAAACAACGAGGTCTTTAACCATGACTACAAAACTATTTAAAATGTTTAACCTGGACATCATAACTGTTTAATTGTCTTCAAACCCTAAACCCAGTCAATTATCTAATGCATATCAATGTAACCAACTTTAGAACCATATATTAACACGTATTTCAAACTTTACATCCAAGATATTCACTACAAAATTAACTAGCATAAATTATGAAAACAAGAATTAAGATATGATTATAATAGATGTATGAAATATACTTAAATTCAAGTATATCAAATATACAAATATAACGTAAGTCAGCTAAACATCTATTTGTGGGTTGCTAGACTTACGTCTTCTTTTCCTATAATATACAATAAAAGGTGATTTAAGTAGTAAACTATCTTCTCGTGCTCGGGGGTTCGCCTTCATGCGATCATACATATTGCTATTTTGGCCTTGGCCTTGGCCTTCCCACTTTGGACGTACACCTTCTTGACAAAGTGGTTCTGGAACTTCAACACCAACTTCACACACAGCTTCACCTTCAGAGAATGCTCCACCACCTTCAACTGGACCCTCTGCATCAGATTTGTCTTTTTGTCCGACAAAAGCAAGTTTCAAATCCCTCAGTTCAGCTTCAAGTCTCTCTATCAATAATTCTTGATCTTCAGAGACTCTATTCAATTCTGAAATTTCATTTAAAACCTTTGCACGTTTTTCTTCAATCTTCTTCTTATCATTAACTTCAAAAATATCAGATTTTAATGCTTCTTTGACCACCTCCTGACGACACTCGTCCTTTGACAATGATAAGTTACAAATTACCTGCAAAACAGTATAAACACCAAAACAATATTAATCATAAAACAGCTGGGACATAAGTAATTCAAATCCAATGAACAAAAATACGCTCACAATGCTGGTGTTCAACGCTGATTCAACCTCATTGTCACCGACCCTGAAATCCTTCCAATGAAGGATTCTAAGGAATTGACTCCTACTTATATGGGGCTTTTCCTTTGGAAAAATCAGATGTTCGAAAGCCCATAACTACAATGAAATTACAAAACACAAATTAAACTTCAGCACATAATTAATTTGTAAATCAACATCATAAAACAATTAAATTTTTACCTGCAACATGTAAACACATCCGACCACACGCATAATTGAACACTGTTCGTTGCCAATAGACCTCGAAGCTCAACACAAGCTTTTTACCAGATATGTATACACAACTGCCCCCCACTTAAAATTAGAAAGATCACCTAAATTATCTACAATGTGAAAGAGACCTGTATACACATTTCCCATTCTATTGGGAAACAAGAATTCAGACAATCCTAACAAAATATACAACTTACAAAAATCCTCAGACCTACCATCACTCTGACATCTAACAAGCTCATCATAAACCATGTTTACTTTAACTATTCCACAACTAAATAAACTCCTACAATGACTATCCTGATTTTCATAATCCAAATCTACATCTAACCCAGCAACTCGGAGACCTAAAGCTACACAAACATCTAACAAAGTAAATGGCACAAACACAGACCTAATCATAAAACCACCTCTTTTCTCTACCCATGATGTGCACAACTGTCTCAACAGACTCCTACTCATTCTAAGTTCATCACTCAACACTGTAAACCAACCGAATGGAGTACCTTCAATGCAATTCTTCTGTTCAGTTGTTAACATCCCATTCACAGCGCCCAGAAACTTTGGATAATAGAAGTGACGAACACATAACTCTCGTCGTTGTGAAGAACTTTCGCCACTTGACATTTTTAAACCTGCACAGAAAAAAATACAATGTAAGTATTGTATTTCCCATTATCAAATGAACAATAAAAACCAACACTAAACTCTATTCAGTAACACTGAACCCTAAAGTGCAATACCAGTTCAAAAACCACAAATGAAATGCATAAATCATCATAAAAACAAGACAAATAATCAAAACTAAAACTCAACCTAATTTCAGCAACACTTCACCGTAAATTGCAATCACAGTTCAAAACCTAGAAATTTTCCAAACCTAAACCAAGTTGCGACGGCGACGTAGAATAATAAAATTTACCTAGGCGTTCCTCCTTGGTTTCGTTTCTGAGACTCTTCTCTGTTTTTCCTCAATGTCAAGGTCCCAGCTTCTCCTACGATTCAACGTTCCTCACCACGTTTTTCTCGCCGTCGTCGCCCTCCACCGCTCCCAACGGCCGTCGAGCGCAACCAAAGGTTCTTCGTTTTTCCCTCAAAGAACCACAAAGCATGCAAAAACCTTTGGTTTTCCCTCACACACAGCTTCTCCTACGAACCACGAAGCACCCAAAAACCTTTGATTTTCCCTTACACAGCTTCTCGTCCCCGTCGCCCTCCACCCCTCCTAACGGCCGTCGAACGCAACAAAGGTTCTTGCTTTTTTTCCTTAAAGAGTTTGCAACCAAGCACGAAGCACTCAAAGGTTCCTCCTTTGATTTTCAAATACCAGGCACGAACCACCTTCGTATGTTTTGCAAACATTTAACAATCAGACCATTATGTCTCTATCCTGCCATTTACCATTTATGACCCTAGTGCCACGTTATAAAAAAATGCCACATCACAGTTGTAATGTAGTTGTACAAACAAACATTTTCCTTCCCAAAAATCCAACCATTCATTTTTATCCGAAGAGATCACTTTCACATTTAAGTTATCTATGCCGTTAAATATCTTCCTATCTCCATATCTAAATTAAGGATTTTTCTTCCTGTACCTCCATTTTTCAACCTACACTCCGCAATTAGATGAATAACCAATTTACCCTCTATTTACTTCTCCCAACACCTCATCCCCGCCCACTACTACTGTTACTGTTGTAAAAGAAGAAGAAAAAACTCATTCTCGAATAAATAATGTTCCAAAAACTTCTTTCAAAAAACTATTCCAGAAAATACATTCTAAAAGATATTATGTTACTCTAGAATTTTTTTTAATTTCTTTTCTAAAAAGTTTATTTCAGAATGTATTTCGTATATTTCAAATTTATTCTAAAAAATATTATTGTTAAAAAAACATGTTCTAACATGAAAGTATATTTCGAAAATATTTTCAAACTGAATAACCCAAAAATCACTTTTAAGGGTAAAATTGTGGAGAAAGAAAAAACTCCACATTAATAATAGCATTCCAATTACCATCATATGGGCTTCTTTTTATCATTCAGGTGCAATTTAAAAAATATATTATAAAAATATTCTGAATATAGATATATCGTAATTTAAAATACCATTTGTATTAAAAAATTGCTTTTGAAACCATAATTTTGGTTTAATTGTGTAAATGGTGTGTTTTAAAGTAATTATGGTCTAAACTCTGAACTAGGCATTTGGAACCCCTTGCCATTTCATAAGCACCACTTCCTCTCACTCACTCATTCTACATTTAGCACCATTCAGCTGGTCCAACTTACATTGCACCTTATCCGAATGGGCCCACACGTTACAATTCAAAAATAAAAAGACTTTTTACCAAGTTACACTTACCCACCTAACAAATTAAAAAAAAGACAAATATTAAATTAAATTAAAAAAAATAAAAAATAAAATAAACACGAGATTCTCCTGCTATACGCCTACCAAGCTACCACACCCATCCTTTTCACTAGCAGCTATTGGCAGAGAATCCAACGAGCGAGTTAGCGATATCGAAACCGACACGTGTCCCTTGTTGCTGCACATTCCCAATGATAGACAACGACGACGTCGTTGGCGCAAACGCGAAACAAAACGTCCCCACCGAGTCAACCGGTATCAGGTAATTCTTCGCCGGTAACGGTAACTCCTTTCCCTCTGGAAAATGAAACGACACCGTCGGCACGTCCACAGTGTTCTTAGACGACAAGTCGTAGCACGTGTCGAATAACGAAACGCCGTTCGCCTTCGGCAACCCCTTCGTCCCCCTCACGAACGCCTCACGGAGCGCGTCGTACACCTCACTCCGTAGCCGTGTCACGGCGGTGCCGGAATCGACAATGATGCCGCCTCCTCCGGTGGCGTCGACGGCGAAGCTCGACTCAGGTACCGGCAGAGCCTCGCCGCCGACGCTGATTCCTTTCAAGCCAAGGTAGTAGAACGTGTCGAGCTCGGGGTTCCGCATCAGCGGCGCGGTGACGGCGTTGCGCGGCATCGGCGAGTCGAACTCAAGAGTGGAAACGGCGTCGGAGTCACGGTCCACGAGGCAGTACGAAAACGACGTAGCGTTGACCTGCGCGGGAAACGAGAGCTTTCCGCCACCGAGACCGAGCAGACCAGCGGCGCCGACGAATAGTCCTTCGTTGTTGTGGCCGCAGCCGATGGCTACGCCGGAGACGGCCGACGCGCCAAGAGTGATGGTCTCCGTGGCGAACTCCCCGACGGTGTAAGATCCGTCGCCGTAGGAGACTTCGTAGAGGCAGGTTCCATTGCGGCACTCGGAGAGGTCGAGGGATTTACATTGCGGGGAGTCGCAGTGGATCGGCGTGTAGGAAGAGGACGAAAGCGGGTCAAAAATCGGGTCGGATTGTTGGTAGCATTCGGAGCATGGCTCGCATTGGATCCAACTGACGTCACTTCCGGTGTCGAGAACCACGTAGGCTTGACTCGGCGGCTTTCCGATTCCGACTCGGAGGAAGTACTCGCCGCTTCCCTGACTCGTTCCGGAGACGATTGGGCCCTGGAGCGCGTTGGCTTCGAACTCGGAGCGCGACTCGGCCGGGTGGAGATCCGAGTTCGAGACTCGATTTAGAGCAAGATCTAACCGAGTTTGCAGAGCTCTGACTCGGGCTGAGTCGCGCTCGAGTCGCGATAGGGTTAGAGATTTATAGTCGGAGTGAGAGGGTTTTTGAATGGAGGCACGGGAATGTAGTTGAACAGCGAACGACGATAGAAGAGAAGGTTCTTCTTGTCGTTGGAGAGGGTGGTAATGGGGTGAAACGACGGCATTCTGCGCGTTTTGAAGGGATGAAACGACGTCAAGGACTGTCGTTTTGGAAATGTGCGGTGCGGTTCGAGAGAGTGCTAACGGAGAGAAGCAAAGCAGAAGCAAAAGTGGGAATAGGTAAGTGAGAGGTCCCATTGGAGCGAAAGAATGTATGATGTGAAGCTATGAGAATTTGGGAGTGAATAGAGGGTTTTATTTTGGGATGAGAAGGATTCACGTAAAGGTTATTGGATTAACAAAATGAAGTGAAAATAGGATTGCATGTTGTTTAACAAGGAGATAGTATCATAAGCTTTGTGCGTTGGGTTGAATATGCCAAAGTTTGATTTATTTTTATTCCTTCATAATTAGTGTTTGTTTTTCTTGTTTGGTGAGTGTGGTCTTTTGGTCTTGGGAAAGCCGAAAGGTGGTTGTGACGAGGCTTCTAGCTATTTACCTTTATCGGTGGTTGATTACGAGACTTAGGTATAGGTGTTATTATTGGGATAAGCGCGATAAGTGTGTGCGAAACTGGTCAAATGGTATCTTTCACTTCCTACGGCTACTAATTAATATAAATTATGTTTCAAAAGAAATTTGTGATATTTCTATAAGGTACATTTCTTCATATTCTTTATTACATTAATTTTGTTTGAATTTATTTGATTGTAGCTTATGACTTCATATTACTAAGGTTGACCTAATTGATAGATCTTAGGAGAAGACAGCGCATGTAAGAATAATGATTAGAAGAATGGGACCGACTTGGGCACTCGATGATGTTGAAGATTTGTGGGACAAAAAGTGGGTGGAGTGTGAGGTCATGTAATTGCTATGATGGCTAATTACTTTAGCCTTTATTTGGTAATTGTTAAAAGTAAAAGGTGATGGGGCTTTAAGTGATTCTTTAGTTAGTCCATGAGTGTGTGTGATTATAGATTTTAGTTGTTAATTTTATCTTTGATGTTAGAATTTGGGTAAGCCAACGGCTCATTCGGTTGGCAGAGTCCACCACAAGTACGACAAAGAGTCATAAATTGACTTGCAGTTAGTTCTTGTACTTTTGCTTTCAAATTCTGCCCTGTGCTAAGCCACAACTTCTTATCAATCCATGAATTGGGACCAATTTAAACTAAAAGTTTAGATTGTTTGATAAAATTATTTCAATTCAAGAAGCTAAACCCGTATAATAATAATAAATTTGATTACCGTAATTGAATCCATGTAAAATATGATGGAATGGTTTCGAATTAAAGATTCAAACAAAAAAATGTCATAAATTCAAATAAAGAAATGACTCAAATCTAATACTGTAAGTGAATATTGATGACAAAAAGAAAAAATATTGATCGATGAAAAAAATATATCTTTTATGATAATATTGGTATAAATTATTCATCATTAAAATTAATAATTATTTTTATGAAATATAAGTTTACTGTAGACCTTTTTATATTTTTTTTATTAGTTTAATATTTTTTCTTCTTTTTTTCATTAGATGCTTTATTAACAAGCTCATGGTTAAGACACTCCCTTTTTATTGTTACATCCCTTTTTCTCTTTTGCAGTTTTAAAATTGAATTCTTTATAAATGCTTCTTTAACGTCTATTTGACAATTAAGAAGATTTCAAATACATTATTTCTTAATTATATTCCAGCTGGAAGAAGTTCTGAGTTTCTAATACTAGAAAATATGGATCTTTAAAAACAGATTTTTATAGTTCTTTAATAACTATAAAACAGATTTAATACTCATGTAAAAAAAATTTAAAAAGTTTGAAAGAATAGAATAATATGAAAATTTTTCAAAAAAAATTATGCACTTTCTACCGGCTGATAAAGATGTGTGGCAAGCACTGTGTTGAAACATTGATGCGTGGTTGTTTCATGCTTGTTGCAAGTATTATTAGAAGAAAAAACACATTTAATCGCGATTCTACAATGCTTACAATCGCGATTCTGGAATCACAATAGATCCAACCGCGATAAAAAGTACTAAAGTTACCACCGCGGTTGTATAACCGCATTGGAAAGTATAACATACTACTACGGTTCTTAAGAAACCGCGGTAAGAAATGCCCAAAAGGGGTAAAAAATGTAAATTATAACATAAGTAGGAATATCAATCATAAACATTCCATAGGATCATTAGAATCTATGATTCTCACATATAGGATAATAAGAGAAACTTACCTTAATTCATGAGAAATCTTCTTTATTTAATTTATCTCTTCTCTTTATTCTCCTTTCACCCAATCTATCTCTTTCAGTCACTTTAATCTCCACACACTATTGATGGTTAACTTTGAAGAACGCTCATACTGTAGAGACAAAACCCTTTGTTCTTTATAAAACCAATTGTCCATCAAATTGGTTACCTATCAGTTATTTATTAAATAAACTACTTCTCATAATTACCAAAATGTCCTCTTAGTTTTATTAAATCACATACAGGCCCATAATAATATTTTACATGAGTCACATTATGGAATAATTTATTTATTTATTCTAACATTCTCCCACTTGACTCATGTGATGCTATAATACTTCATGATTTAATAAATTACATAAGTCATAATGCGCAGTAAAGGACATTCAATAAATTGGTTCCATCATTCGTCATACTTAAAGATATAGGAATAATAAGAGTCATGGCGGTTACATGTCATTCAATCGACACATTTCCTTCCATGTACTGTTGTATCATCCTTCTCCTTAATATGACCTCATAATGAGAAGTCCACAATGGGTTCAAACATAATGTCATCTTTCATCATCAATAATAACATAATTTGTCTTCTACATCATAATCATAATTTGCATACACATTCATAAAGTAGAAAACATATATTTCAGAAACTTGAAAAAAAATGAGCTCGAAGTGTTAAATGGCATTAATAAACATTTAACATTCACTAGTACACATAATACCCATATTCTTTACATGGCCAGTAAATACTTTGGGCGGTAACCCTTTTGTTAAAGGGTCAGCAATCATAAGCTTGATGCTAACATGTTCTATCAACACTCTATGTTTCTGAACTTCTTCTTTAACGGCAAAGTATTTCAATTCCATATGTTTAGCACCTTTGGAATACTTGTCGTTCTTAGAAAAGAAGACTACTGCGAAATTATCACAATAAATTTTCAGCGGCTTGACAATACTATCAACAACTCCAAGTCCTGAAATAAAATTCCGTAGCTAATTAGCCTGAATTATGGCCTCAAAGCATACCACAAATTCAGCTTTCATTGTGGATGCATCAATGACTGACTGCTTCGCACTTTTCCATGAAATCGCTTCTCCGACTAAAAGATACACATAGCCAAATGTAGACTTTCTGGTATTTATACAACCGACAAAATCTGAATCTGTATATCCAATCACCTCAAGGTGATCAGACCTCTTATAAGTAAGCATGTGATTCTTTGTTCCCTGTAAGTATCTTAAGACTTTCTTTGCAACTTTCCAATGATCAATCCTGGATTACTCTAGTATCTACCAAGCATACCAACTGCAAAACTAATATCTGGCCTCGTACATGTTTGAACATACATCAAACTCCCAACAATAGATGCATAAGGAATATTCTCCATCTGTTTTCATTCCAACTCATTCTTTAGACATTGCATGAGACTAAATTTATCTCCTTTCTGTATTGGAACGGGAGATGTTGAACATTTATCCATTTTGAACCTCTCTAAAACTTTATTAATATATGTTTTCTAAGACAAACCCAATAATCCTTGTGATCTATCACAAAATATTTCTATTCCTATCACATAGTATGCCTCACTCATATCTTTCATTTCAAAGTTATTAGAGAGAAACTTCTTAGTCTCACTTAATAGACCAAGATCATTAGTTGCAAGCAAGATATCATCAACATAAAGAATTAGAAATATAAACTTGCTCCCACTGACCTTTAGATATATACATCGATCAACAATGTTTTCCTTAAATCCAAAGGATGTAATAATATCATTGAACTTAAGATACCATTGCATGGAAGCCTGTTTAAGTCCGTATATTGACTTCTTAAGTTTACACACCATGTGTTCCTTTCCTTCTTCAATGAACCCTACTGGTTGGTCCATATAAACATCCTCTTCTAAATCCCCATTCAGAAAAGCGATTTTAACATCCATATGGTGCAACTCAAGATCATAATGAGCTACCAATGCCATGATGATTCTGAAAGAATCTTTCTTAGAAACAGGCGAAAATGTTTCCTTATAATCAATGTCATCCTTTTGAGTAAAACCTTTGACAACCAATCGAGCCTTGTAACGTTCGATATTGCCATGAGAGTCACGTTTAGTCTTAAAGACCCATTTACAACCAACTCTCTTACATCCTTCTGGCAATTCTAAACGATCCCATACACAATTTTGTGCCATTGACTTAAGCTCATCTTTCATGACATCTAACCATTTATCAGAATTATCACTATTCATGGCTTCTGAAAATGAAACTGGATCATTATCAATACTTAAGTCATTTTCTGACTCTTGTAAATAAACCACATAATCATTCAAAATAGCAGATCTCTTTTCTCTTTGAGATCTTCTTAATACTATTTCTTGTGGTTGTTCTACTACAGGTTCATTGTTAACTTTGGGATCATTAATTTGTTCTTCTTGATCATTGTGTGGTTCATCGACAAGAGGAACAACAATTCTTGAAGTAGAAGTACTAGTTAAAGGAACTTGTACTCTAACTTCCTTAATATTCACATTTTGTGAAACTTCACTCCTACTAGTTTCACCATTCTCAATGAACCGAGCATTTCCAGTTTCAACAATCTGTGTGTTATGGGTAGGACAGTAAAATCTATACCCTTTTGACTTTTCTAGATAACCAATGAAATATCCACTGATTGTTCTTGCATCCAATTTCTTTTCATGCGGATTATATATTCTAATTTCTGCCTGACAACCCCAAACATGCAGGTGTCTTGAACTGGGTTTCCTTCTTGTCCACAATTCAAAAAGTGTCTTTTGAACTGCCTTACTAGGAACCCTATTCAATAGATACATGGCAGTTTTTAAAGCATACATCCACAACGATACAGGTAAAGATGAATTGCTTAACATGCTCCTAACCATATCCATTAAGGTTCGATTACGCCTTTCTGATACACCATTTTTTGTGGTGTACCCGGCATTGTGTATTGAGCACAAATACCACGTTGCTCTAGGAACTTAGCAAACGGACCAGGATGTTGACCACTTTCATCATATCTTCCATAATACTCACCACCTCTATCTGATCTGACAACTTTCACCTTTCTGTCTAATTGCCTTTCCACTTCATTTATATAAATTTCCAAGGCATTCACTGCTTGAGATTTCTCATGCAGTAAATAGACATGTCCATAACGTGAAAAATCATCAGTAAAAGTGATAAAGTACTTTTCTTTATTGAAAGAACTTACTTCAAAAGGACCACATATATCGGTGTGTATAATTTCAAGAAGCTGGTTACTTCTTGTGGCTCCTTTCTTTGTGTGTTTTGTTTGTTTGCCTTTAATACAATCCACACATACATTCAGATCAGTAAAATCTAAATTCGGAAGAATTTCATTCTTTACTAATCTTTCCAATCTTTCTTTGGAAATATGTCCCAAACGCTTATGCCACAAGTAAGCAGAACATTCATTCACTAAACCACGTTTAGTGCCAACATTATGATGCAAAGTCATAAGAGTTTCAGCATATAAATTATCAAGATTCAATTTATATAAACCATCAAAAAGTGTACCAGATCCAATCATACAAGTACTCTTATATAAACTGAAACAACCATTCCCAAACTTAAAAGAGTATCCAGCAACATCAAGTTTAGACAAAGAAATTAAATTTCTAGAGATACTAGGTACATAAAAAGTATCCAACAAGTCTAAATAAAATCCAGTGTCAAGGATTAAACGATAAGTCCCGACAGCTTCCACTGGAACCTTCTCTCTATTTCCCATGAACACAAACTTTTCATTTGGTTTTATGGTCCGGGTTGTAAGGAATCCCTGCATCATATTAGAAACATGAGTCGTACATCCAGAATCAATCCACCAAGTATTATGGGGAACTTCAGTTAAATTTGATTCAAAACATACATGAGCATAATACTCACCTTTCTTTTCGAACCAAGCTTTACGTTTCAAGCAAACTTTCTGGAAATGTCCTTGCTTCTTACAGAAATGACATTTGTCATTTTTCTTCTGGATTTTTGTAGAGGACTCTATATTCTTTAATGGTCATTTACCCTTTCCATGTTTCTTATAAGCTTTCTTTCCAGCTCCCTGATTATTCACATAATGAACGGAGTGGTTTCCATGATTCTTAAGTCTGGTCTCCTCTTGAACTAACATACTGTGCAATTCATGCACATTCCATTTATCTTTCATGGTGTTATAGTTCATCTGAAAAGGACCATACTCAGACGGTAATGAGTTCAAAATGAACTGCACAAGAAAACTCTCATCCACTACCATTCCGAGAGACTTAAGTCTTGCTGCAATGTTTGTCATCTCAATGACATGTTCATGCATTGTACGAGAACCATCAAATTTCATGGTGGTTAAAGTACTCATTAATGTCCCAACAAGAGACTTATCAGCAGTCTGGGAGCGCTCTTCCACAAATTTCATAAACTCAGTTGCACTTTCAGTTTTGGGAAGAGCTGATTTGATATTATTTGCTATACTCATTCGCATAAACATCAGACTAAGTCTGTTTGACCTTTCCCAGACTTTATAATGGGTTTTCTCTTCAGTGCTGCTTGCATCAGTAATAGCAGCAGGCTTTTCAACATGAAAAACCGTATCAAGATCCAACACACCTAAGTGAAATTGGACTTGTTCACTCCAATCAGAGAAATTCAACCCATTGAATACTGGAACAGACATAGCTTGCGAATGTAAAGACAAAGGAGCAAATACTGCAATAATACATACTTAACATTAATACTTTGAGTCATACATTAAACAAATTCCAATCAACAAATAGACATTATATGCATACTAATGTTCTCCTTTGGGTGATACATTAATACACAAAACATAATGATGCTATAATATTAACATTATTTGGTAAGACATATGCACTAATTAGAAAAACTTATTATCTTTGGATATATAAATAAAACTAATAATACATACTCACTACCAACAATCATGTCCATTAATTATAAGAATAACTAATTAACCTTTGGACGATCCATAAATGTCTTTATAATAATGAACTTCAATTAATCCACACATCAATTATTTATAATTTAACATCCATTCTATGGTTAATTGAAATAAAACTATCATTAATTTGGAATTAAAATAAAACATAAAGATTTGACCACTTTGGTGATTACAAATCTATCATACAATTAATTCCAATAAACTTATCATTAATTTGAAATTAATCAAAACATAAAGATTTGATGTTGATTACAAATCTATCATAAAATTAATTTCAACAAATCAATCAATTCATAATTAATTATCATTAATGCAGCGGAAAATCATTATTAAAGAAACATCATTATGTCCACTTTCAAAATCCTAAATCACACAGGCATCATACGACAGTGGGCAGTAGCTATTTATCATAATTAATGGAGGTGCAACCAAATTGATTTACATTCATGGCTCATTCATTCAGGTAATTTGTTCCACCTTCACTTAACATTGAATTCAAAACTTGAAATTTCCAGTGAGTCCACGAATTGAAATAAGTTTCATTAATTATAATATATCAATACTTTAATGCAATTTTGCGCCAACCGTGAACAAAATGAGTGGAAAATAAGAAATTTCAATGGCTATGCGTTAATTTCCCAAAAATCATGTAAGGGTGAAGGTAGAATCCAAATTCGCGAAAAAGGTTCATCAAATTGAAATTTAATGCACATTATGTGATTTTGTAGAAAACCAAATTCCAGCCGTGAACAAAAAACAAAAAATAAATGAGCGGAAAATAAAATTATGCCCAAAATTCACGTAAGTTTGCAATTGGTGGAGCGATGGATGCAAAATTTATATAACATTCCTTAAATCATGGACATTGCAAATCACACGACACGTTAAAAGAGAGAAACATATTATGGGATTGAAAATCAGTATGTACCTATTCAATCATAAATCCCTAATTTGAATTTAGGGTTTTTTTTATTGAGAAAAGTCATAATGGAGAATCATAAATTCAATCAACCATGTGCTCTGATACCACATGGAAATTATAACATAAATAGGAATAATCAATCATAAACATTCCATAGGATCATTAGAATCTATGATTCTCACATATAGAATAATAAGAGAGACTTACCTTGATCCATGAGAAATATTCTTTATTTAATTTATCTTTTCTCTTTATTCTCCTTTCACCCAATCTATCTTTTTCAGTCACTTTAATCTCCACAGACGTTATTGATGGTTAACTGTGAAGAACGCTCATACTGCAGAGACAAAACCCTTTGTTCTTTATAAAACCAATTGTCCATCAAATTGGTTACCTATCAGTTATTTATTAAATAAATTACTTCTCATAATTACCAAAATGTCCTCTTAGTTTTATTAAATCACATACAGACCCATAACATAATAATATTTCACATGAGTCACATTATGGAATAATTTATTTATTTATTCTAACAAAAAATAGCAAAAAAAAAAGAACATAACATCGCGGTTATAGTAAAAACAGCGGTGTTATGTGGTGGTATTGGATATACCACCGCGGTTGTTAACAACAACCGTGATAGTAAATGTTGCTTATGGATAAACTCTTGTTGTTGTTGGTATTCAATGCTGGCTCAAGATTATTTTTTTCTTGTTGATGTGTTCGACCATCTTATACAAAAATGCCATAACAGCAGCGTCTTTGCCGCAACAATGAACCTCTCTTGTGCCAAAATCTCCCTCTCCCTATTGATCCTTTGCATCTATTGCATTCTCCACGCTTCTTCCCTTGCCACACACTCTTGTTGGGGATTGGATACCACGGATATCAAGGTTGTTTTTAAGAGCTTGTAATTGATCAAAGAAGCGATAAGTTTTGCCTTCTAATTTCCCACTTCACCCTTCTTTGGTTCTCTTATGGTACTTGAAAACGTTCTCGAACTTCTCTTTGCACTTCTTGGCATTTCTGTGGTAGCCAAGATCTGCCAGCTTCCTAATAATAATAACCCTAAAAGAGGACAAAGTAAAAAAAAAGCTTTGTGGCGTTACCTTATCTCATCAAATTCATGGCATATAGGTGGCAATGAAAGAAAGAAGCATAAGATATTAAAAAAAAAAAGCAAGTTAAAGTATTAAACATCTCAGGATTTCTAAGTACGCATGAACAGAAATGGAGGGGAAAGGAAGTAACTGAAGACCTTAAACCAAGGGAAGGAAATTAAAGGAGAATATCTCTGCCACCTTCCTTTGCCGCCTCCTCAACCTCACTTTATCATCCTTTTCAACAACTCCATCAACCAAACCCTCCCTCTCCAAATATCCCTTTGCACCCCTCTCCTCCACCTCGAATTCTCCCAGAACCTCCTTACTGGAACCCTCTCCTACACCCTCCCCCTCCTCCCTAGCCTTCGCTACCTCAACCTCACCAGCAACAACTTCTCCAGCCTTGTTCCCCCCTCCTTCGGAACCTTCAAGAACCTCCAAACCCTCTCCCTCATATTCAACCTGCTCGATGACGTCGTTCCGCCTTCTCTCTTCAACAGCACCTCCCTCAAAATGCTCAAACTCTCCTACAACCCCTTCCACCCTTCGCCCATTTCTCCCTCCATTGACAACTTACCAACCTCGAAATGCTCTGGCTCAGCGGCTGCAATCTCGTGGGCCCCATACCCGACTCCCTCGGGAACCTCAAAAGCCTTCGCGTCTTGGATTTGAATATGAAGAAACTATAGCAAACAGACCAAAATACCTGCATGAACAAATTGCGTAACTAACCCTAGGGACGAAAAGAAGAAAACAACACACTTCAAAACAAATGGTTCAGCAGACTAGAGATTTAATAACTCAATATTACCACAAACGCAGAGAATGCCACAAACCCTAAGGTGTGTAGCATCTTAAACTTATTTATGTGCCTACCACCGTGGTTGTTTCCAGAACCTCGGTGGTATCTCCCTACACCATTGATTTAAAAATTATTTTTGTGCCTTATCACAGTGGTTCTGGCACCAACCACGGTAGTATCTCCTGCGTGTGCCTTGTGGACAATACAACTGCGGTTGATGTAGACAACCGTGGTGTTATCGATATATTTAATTTAAAAAATGTCACTGCATTTTTTATAAATGCGGTTTCCTCTTAACCGTGGTGATATCCTGTTGTGGAATGTGTTTTTTCTACTAGTGTATATCGGAAAATTTGTCCATATTTGATGGGAAAGATTATGATTATTTGTGTGTTAAAATGGATGGAATTCTTGGTTTTCAATAAGTTGATGAGGTTGTCAAGATTGGGTTTCAAGAACTTACCAATAATGCTGGAGAAGAGTTAAAGGTTGTTTTCAATGAAGACAAGAAACTGGATTGTAAGGCTAGGGTGTTGCTACATTAGCGTGTTTTTGCAGCAATTTCTAGAAAAATTCAAAGATCGTAACATCCAAACAGGTGTGGGATAAGTTGAAGCAGGTGTACGACAATTTTGGAAAAATAAAGAAGGTGAAACTGTAGTCACTTAGAAAGCAGTATAAACTGATTGCAATGAATGATCAAGAAATTATTTTAGATTATTTCAGCATACTTCAAATTTTATTAAATTCAATGTGGGCATGTGATGAGAGTGTAGAAGACTGCAAGATTGTTGAAAAGGTACTTCGAACACTAACCCCTCAATTCGATCATATTGTGGTTGCAATTGAAGAATCAAGTAATCTTAAGATGATTGTTGAAGAATTACAAAATTCCTTGGAGGCACATGAGCAGTGAGTACTTGAGAGAAAGAATTCTGAAAAAAAATTATTGAACAAGCCTTACAAGCTAGAACCAGCCAAAACAAGAGTAAAAGTTGTGGTGGACTAAGTAAAAGATCAAGAGGGGGTAGAGGTGGTGGAAGAAATAAAGATTCAAACTATCAAGATAATGATGGCAACAATACTGAGCAAAAAGATAATCATATATGTAGGGGAGGAAATCAGGAACATGGCAGAGGAAGAAAGAATTTTGATAAAAGGAAGGTGCAGTTTTATAATTGTGACAGGTTTGGCCATTACTCTTATGAGTGCTGACAGGGCAACAATACAAACAAGAAAGGTAAGAATGAAGAAGCACACGTGGTGCAAGATGATGAAAGTTCTGATTTAGAACATGTTTTATTTATGGTAACCACAAATTGTGATGAAGACAGTTCTTGTTGGTATCTTGATACTAGATGTTTTAATAACATGATTGGAAATAGAGATTGATTGATAGATCTTGATCAAATGTTAAGAGTAGTGTGAGATTTGCTGATAACAGTACTATCTTAGTTGAAGGGATTAACAAGATATTAATTACAAGAAAGGAAGGAAAAAAGGCTTATATGCGTGATGTATTGTATGTTCTTTATATGAAGAATAACTTATTAAGTCTTGGGCAGCTACTTGAAAAAGGTTACACCATGACTATGCAACAAAATCTTATTGAGGTTTATGATCCTAAGCATTGGCTGTTACTCAAAGCACTTCTGTCAAAGAACAGAACCTTCAGGATAAACCTTAATGCTACTGCAATTAAATGCATGTCAGCTGTTAATGTTGAAGAAGAAAGTTGGTTATGGCACTACAGATTTAGGCATTTGACTTTCAAAAGCCTAAATATGCTTAGCAGTAAAAAAATGGTATATGGATTGCCATCAATACACTGTCCACATATGTTTTGTGAAGGTGGTGTGATAGGGAAGCAACCCAGGAAAATGTTCAAAACTGCTGCACCTCAAAGGACTAAAAAGCCTCTAGGAGTTGTCCATTCAGATGTGTGTGGACCATTTGATGTTTCATCTCTTGAAGGTAATAAATATTTCTTAACCTTTGTTGATGAATTTACTAAGAAAATCTGGCCATACTCAAAACTGATGGTGTTGGAGAGTTTAATTCAAAAGAATTTCATGAATATTGTGTTGTAAAGGGAATTGAACATGAGGTAACAACTCCCTATACACCTCATCATAATGGTTTAGCTGAAAGAAGAAATAGAACTCTGCTGAATATGACCATATGCATGCTTAAAGGAAAAGGGTTGCCTCATTGTTTTTGGGGTGAAGCAGTGACTACTACAACGTATGTGTTAAATAGATATCCTACAAAGAGACTAAAATTTGTCACTCCTGAGGAAGCCTGGTCTGGAGATAAACCAATGGTGCATCATTTTAAGATATTTGGATCTGTGTGTTACAGACATATTCTTGATGAGAAAAGTAAAAAACTGAATGATAAGAGTGAAACTCTTATATTAGTTGGATATCATCCAACTGGTGCCTATAAATTGTATAGTCCAGTGAAGCAACAGGTGCTCATCAATAGAGATGTAATTGTAGATGAAGTAGGATCATGGAATTGGGTAAATGAAACTCAAACTCATGTTCCCTATTTTTTGGAAGAAAGTGTTAAAATTCCTAGAAACAATACCATTGAGGTGTCTGCTGTTAAAAGATCTGAGTCAGATTTCCTTCTACTAGACTTATGGATCATGAACAGTTCAGTGATAGTATTATTTCTAGTAGTGGAGAATTGGTGCATCTGGCTTTTCTTGCTGATACTGAACCAGTAAGTTGGAAGCAAGCCATTGATATTAGAGAATGGAAGGAAGCTATGATGGAGGAATTGGAGGCTATTAAGAAAAATAGAACTTGGAAGCTGGTGGATCTTCTTAAAAATAAACATCCTATTGATGTGAAATGGGTGTTTACTGTGAAGTATAGACCTGATGGCATGATTGCTAAACATAAAGCTAGTTTGGTTGCCAAAGGATTCCTTCAAAAATAGGGAATTGATTATACAAATGTTTTTGCCCCTGTTGCAAGGTTGGAAACTGTGAGATTAGTTGTTGTTGTTGCTAGTTGGAAAAACTGGTCTATATGCCAGCTTGATGTCAAGTCAACTCTCCTCAATGGCCCTTTAGAAGTGTATGTACTGCAACCACCAGGTTTTGAAAAATTTGGAAAAGAACAAGTTTACAGATTGAAAAAGGCTCTATATGGCCTTAAACAAGCTCATCAGGCTTGGAACAAACTAATTGACGCTTTTCTGGAAAAGCAAGGTTTTGTGAAGTGCACTGTTGAGTTTGGAGTCCATGTGAAGGAAAAAAAAACATCAAAATTTGCTGATTGTATGTCTCTATATAGACGATTTGATTGTAACAGGAGATAGATACACAGAGTGAAATTGAGCAGTTCAAGGCTGAAATGAAGATAACATTTGAGATAACTGATCATGGAACTCTTAGTTATTTCCTTGGTCTAGAATTTTCACAAACTCTCCACGGAATATTGATGCATCAGAAGAAGTATGCATGTGAAGTCTTAAAGAAGTTCAATATGATGGACTATAATTCAACACCTATACCAGTCATGGTGAATTTGAAATTGACTAAAGAGCTGGATGAAAAGGCAGTGGATGCAACCTAAGCAAGTTGTTGGATCTCTCAGGTATCTTTGTAACAACAGGCCTAACATTAGTTATGGAGTGGTTTTAATCAGTAGATTTATGAACAATCCTATATTACCTCATATGGCTGCAGCAAAGCATATCCTAAGATATCTAAAAGGTACAGTTGATCTTGGCTTATTTTTTCCTAGAAAAACATATCAAAATGAAGTTAAAAATGGAGCTATTTTGGAGGCTTGGTCTGATTCAGATTAGTGTAGAGACAAAGTGGAGAGGAAAAGCACTTTTGGCTACTTATTCAAGTACATGAATGTACCAATTTCTTGGTGTTCAAAAAAGTAAAATGTTGTAGCACTATCTTCATGTAAAGCTGAATATATAGCAGCAAAGCTGTGTGTCGGTGTTTATGGTTGGAAACACTGTTGGAGGAACTGAAATTGGAGCACAAGAAATGTTGGGAACTTGCTTTTGAAATTGCACATTGATTTGTTTCCGTTTCTGAATATGTCTTTAATTAGAATATTTGCTCTTAATTGTTAATATATTCACTCTTAATTATTTCATAGACGTTAAGATTTTAATTTGTAGGAGTTATTTCAGTCAGATATTTTTCTTTTCTGCAAGCATTATAAATGTAAGCTATTGATGGCTAAAAAAAAAAGGCAATAACAATATTTTCTCTTCATACGTATCTCCTTCTATTCCCAAAACACAGCAATTGGTATCAGAGCTCTTAGTTCTTAGGACCTGTGTGAGACCACGAGGAGAAAAAAAACAACAGAGGGAAACCAGTGAGGAACTTTTTAAGAAAAAAAAAACTTCACCCATGGTCGGAAACTTCATGGCAGCACCTCCGGCTTTTTCCGGAGAAAACTATCAAATATGGTATGTCAAAATGAAGTCTTACGTAGAAGCGAGTGGTTTGTGGGATGTTGTGATGTCTGAAATCCAACCGCTACAAGAAGATCCAACTGTAGCCCAAATCAGAAATTACAATGATGAAGTAATAAGAAGAGCGAAGGCCAAGACCTGTATTCACTCTACTGTTTCTGATGTTGTATTCACTAGAATTATGTCTTGTGAAACAGCTAAAGAAGCTTGGAACACTCTCCAAGAGGCGTTTCAAGGGAATGAAAGAACTCTACAGATGCAAGTTCTCAATCTCAGAAGAGAATTTGAGATGTTGAGAATTAAGGAGGTTGAGACCATCAAAGAATATTTTGATAGGCTTTTGGCAGCGGTCAACAAGATCCAACTATTACGTGAATATTTACCTGATAGAAGGATCGTAGAAAAAGTGTTGGTGAGTCTTCCAGAAAGGTTTGAAGCAAAAATCTCATTACTTGAAGATTCAAGAGATCTCACAATGATTTCACTAACTGAGTTGATGAACTCTCTGCAAATCCAAGAGTAGAGAAGATTGTTGAGAAAAGAGTTGTTGAGAGAAGAGTCGAATACTGCTGAAGGAGTTTTTCTAGCAAGGTCACAGTCGAGTTACAAAGCAAAGAAGAAAGGCTGGAAAAATGAGAAGAAAAGTGATGAGGATGAAAATGACGAGAAGGAGAAGTACTCGGCATGTCAACACAGCAAGAAAACTAATCATCCACATTGGAAATGTTGGTGGAGACCAGATGTCGTGTGTAGTTCTTGCAATCAAAAGGGTCATATGGAGAAGGTATGCAAAAGAAAGCAACAAGAGGTGCAAATTGCTCAAGAGACTGATGACAAGGAGGAGGACCTTCTTTTTGTGGCGACTTGCTTTGCTAGTGACATCACTAATGAAACATGATTGATTGATAGTGGATGCACTCATCACATGACACATGATAAAGACATGTTTGTAAAGCTGGACAGAACCCACTCTTCGAAAGTCAGAATTGGGAATGAAGACTATATTGAGGTCAAAGGCATAGGTGATATTGCCATTAATGCTGGCTCAGGTATAAAAATAATCTCTGATGTTCTATATGTCCCTGAAATTAATCAAAATTTGCTAAGTGTTGGACAACTTTTAGAGAAAGGCTATGTTGTTGTGTTCAAAGATAAAACTTGTGAAGTCTTTGATACAACTGGCATTAAATTGATGTCAATAAAGATGAAGGGCAAAATCTTCTCGGTAAACTTGCAAACAGATCTTGCTTACTCTTCTGCAGTTAATTCGGGACAGATTTGACATAAAAGGAAGCAGTCTAGGAAGCCTGCAGTAGAAAATCATGGGAAGCCAGTAGTGGAAAATCATGGATTGGATTCTCGTGATGATGTTAAAGTTTCTAAAGAATTGATTGTGAAAGAGATTAAAGGCTTTGATGTTGTTCCAAAAATAACTGAGCAAGAAGGTTTTGATGAAAATGTGGATGATCATCCTGTGAGAGGTAATAGATCCCTCTCTGACATATATCAAAGATGTAATATAGATGTTCTTGAACCTGTTGACCATGAGGAAGCTCTCAATCACCTAAAGTGGAAAAAAAGATGAGGAGGAGGAGTTGTATATGATTGAGAAGAACAACACTCTTGTTGACCTACCTCCAAATAGAAAGGTAATTGTTGTATATGATGGTTCAATTAACAAAAATAAAGCAAAGTTTGTTGGGTATTCTGATATTGATTGGGGTGGTTCTTTGGAAGATATGAAGAGTACTTCAGGATACTGCAAAACTTAAAATCATTTGTTTACCAAGCCACTACCAGTCAGCAAGTTTGAATTCACAAGAAAGAAGATTGGAGTTTATAGTTCCAAAATCAAGGAGGAGTGTTGGGAATTTGCTTTTGAAACTGCACATTGATTTGTTTCAGTTTCTGAATATGTCTTTAATTAGAATATTTGCTCTTAATTGTTAGAATATTCACTCTTAATTATTTCATAGACGTTAAGATTTTAATTTGTAGGAGTTATTTCAGTTAGATATTTTTCTTTTCTGCAAGCATTATAAATGTAAGATATTGATGGCTAAAATAAAAAAAGGCAATAACAATATTTTCTCTTCATACATATCTCCTTTTATTCCCAAAACACAACAAGAAACCGGTGCGGTTGTTTGTTGATAATAAATCTGCTATTAGCTTATCTAAGAGCCCAGTTTTCCATGGCAAGAGTAAGCACATTGAAACAAAATTTCATTTTCTCAGAGACCAAGTGAGTAAAGGAAAGTTGGAGCTGGTGTATTGTAACACTGAAGATCAAGTTGTTGATGTTTTCACCGAATCTCTTAAACATTTAAGAGTTGAGAAGCTGAGAGATCTTTTGGGGTTAAAATCTGCATATGTTTTTATTAAGGGGGAAGTGTTCTAATAATCAAAATATAGTATAACTGTATTTACTCTGTTATTACAGTTATAAATAGAAAATAGTTTAAATACATGTATGAAGTATATTCTAAATAATGAGAAGAGAAAATTCAATCTTATTTTTCTTTGGTATATCCTATATTAGTAGTGCATGAGTACTTTACTGTACATATGTGTGCACGTAGTCCAACAATATATATATATATATATATATATATATATATATTATGTCTATAT
>Ga0209489_102808_pt1 | contig 34820 bp, 17 predicted proteins | sample SiratrowhiteBW_FD_187527 | JGI IMG/M metagenome (GOLD analysis project Ga0209489, IMG submission 187527) | Root nodule microbial communities of legume samples collected from California, USA - Siratro white BW (SPAdes) (version 2) | ecosystem: Host-associated > Plants > Roots > Nodule | place... | reverse complement strand
ATATATATATATATATATATATATATATATACTCACTTTTAGTGGTCTTAACGATTTTGTGAGAGACAATAATCTGTTAAGATTCTTGTAACCGAAGAGGGAATCAAATATTTCAAGTAATTGATATTCAAATACTGATTCAAATCCTCGAATATATATCTGTTAGAGGAAGTAGGTAAAATATTGAAATGTTGTTGCACAATTGGTACAATTTTGGTATCAAAATCAGTTGTTTTCTAAGAAAAATGAAGGAATAAATAGAGTAGGCCTATAATGAGATAAAAGACTGAAAAAGTTTTATTTGGGTTAGCCTAGTGAGCGATCAAAAACCTCCCTGGCTAGACCAAATTGGCACCTACCGTTGAGTAGGTAAACTATTCCTACTCCCACAATATTTTTGGTGAAACAATAATTGCCAAAACACCAACCCTTCCCTGTCGTTTTATTATTATGATTATTGTTGTTATTATTTTTGTTGTGTTTTCACCTCTTTCAAGTTTTTCAAATTGAAGTTTCCGACACGGTGATGAACGGCCCAAATTGGGTTTTAGGGCGAAGATCGATACATCAACTTCATTTGAATCGGGCAGGGAAGTCGTCTCGTGATTCGGCGGCGTTGGGTACTAGTAACTCCATCTCTAATATGATATGAACTCTGGTAACCTCATCTCCTATGCGAGCTCTGGTAACTCATTCTTTAATATGATATGAGCTTTGGTAACCCCATCTTCTATACGAGCTCCGGTAACTCCATCTCTAATATGATATGAGCTTTGGTAACCCCTTCTCTAAAGTTTTAAATTCTAATGCTCATAAAAACATGACAAAAAGGCGAATGTTAATGTTGGCAAAAACATGACTGAGAGGCGCATGTTAATGTTGGCAAAAACATGGCCAAGAGGCGCATGTTAATTCTCATAAAAATATGGTCGAGAGGTGCATACTCATGTTTGCAAAAACATGACTGAGAGACACATGTTAATGTTCGCAACAAACGTGGCCGAAAGATGCATGTTAATGTTTGCAAAAAGATGGCCAAAAGCCACATGTTAATGAATCGCAAAAACATAACCGAAAGGTGCATGTTAATGTTCATAAAAACATGGTCGAGAGGCGCATGTTAATGAAATAACAAAACATGGCTGCGAGGTGCATGCTAATGTTCGCAAAAACATGACCGAAAGGTGTATGTTAATGTCCGCAAAAACTTGGCCGAAGAGGTGCATGTTAATGAAATCGTAAAAACATGAACAAAAAAAACCTTAACAAGTCTTAAAAACATAACCAAAGAAGTATGTGCTAATTCAAAGTGCCAAAAGCATCACCGAAAGCCATAACCGAAAAGCGTGACCGAAAGGCATCACCAAAAGCCATGCCCAAAAGATGTAAAAATACGAAGTGTCAAAGGCGTAACCGAAAGGTATTACTGAAAGGCACACCTCCCCAAATCTCAGAGACGTAGCTAATTCCGTCTACAAAAGCGTACCACCTCACGACTTCTAGATATGTTACCAAACATCTAAACACAAAGTCATAGCTCAAAATAACAAGTATGGGCTTAATAATAGCTCGGAATAAAGACACCTCAGTAAACGTTACATTTGAAATGACTTTAATAGTCGTTATGAGAAATGTTATGGGCCTAATAAAGCCTCTTCGCCTATTCGGCTTGAGGCTGGGGGGCTTGTGACTTGACCTAGGTCGGAGGTGGTGTTGTTAGTATAAAAGGAGTGTTAAAAAAGATCTTCGTATCCATGAAAATGGACTGCAGATAATGTAGGCTCAAATATGTATATACTCACTTTTAGTGGGCTCAATGGTTTTGTGAGGGATAATAATCTGTTAAGGTTTGCATAACCGAAGAGGGAATCAAAATATTTCAAGTAATTGACATTCAAATACTGATTCAAATCCTTGAACAAATATCTATTAGAGGAAGCATGTAAAGTATTGGATTGTTGTTACACAATTTGGTACAATTTTGGTACCATAATCAATTGTTTTTTTTTTAAGAAAAGAGAAGGAATAAATAGAACAGGCCTATCATGAGATAGGGGACTAATAAAGTTCTATTTGTGCTAGCTTAGTGAGATGAAAGACTTCCGTGGTTAGAACAATGACAAAAATAAAATTTTTCAACACTTAGAACTTGTTTAGTTTTCAATTTTATTTAGCTTTTGTTAATAATTAATTTTGATAGTCAAAGTAAGGATTTAATACTAATTCAAGCTATTTTTGGTGAAATTGAGCAGGAAAATACTGGATGAAAATAAAGAGGATTGAAGCCTCAAAGAAGTGAGAAAAAGAAGCAAAAAAGTGGGCAAATAAAGTCAAGTCCGACTCAGCCACATGAGCCCGACTTGGAAAAATCAAGAGCAAGCTGATGAAAATGTGCCCGGCACAGGATACATACATCCGACGCAGGTTGGGCTTCAGAAATGAAACAATAACAAAATCCAATGGTGCCTGGTGCAGCTGACTTGAGCCAGGTGCGAGCGTTGAATTTATAATTTCATTTAATAAGCTTTTGGGGTTAGATATTTTTTGGAGGCATTCTGAGGCTTTATTTGGAGTAATCTTCTTATTCCATCATTCTTCTTCTAATTGTTTAGGTTCCTTGTGCCTATGAAGAGCTAAATCACTTGTTGTTGGGGTTAAGTTAAACCTTTGTGAACTCTCATGTAATTTTATTTGGGCTTACAATATGTCTTATCATAAATGTTTTTCTTTCAATACACTAGTATATTAATTCCATGCTTAAGTTTGTTGTGTGAATCCATAACTCGATCATTGATCTTAAGAGTATTGAAAATATCTTTTGAAACCTAAAACTTAATTAATTTACCATATGAAAGCTCGTGTCTAGGAATAGAACGTGATTCATTTGTTGTTGTTGATCCGAAAGAAATGAAATATTTGAAAAAGTGGAAAAAAAATTAAATGGAAAGGGGTGAAAAATAAACGATGGAGTCACGACCATAGTTTATTATGAAAAACTAAAAAAGGAAAGAAATGGTGTGCGAACCAGAGATGAGCTTGGGAGTCGGTTACGTGTGGGGAAGGTATTAACACCCCACATCGCCTGTCCTAAAACAGTACCTTTAATCGAATGAGCAAAATTAACCGTGGTTTATTAAATGGTTATTTTTCCCCAAAAATAGAAATAAAATGAAAATAAGAATAAAATAATATTTTTTAAATTAAAGGACCCAACAAGGATGAACCTTGCTCCTACGTATCTTCATCCATAATGGGTGAAGAATCAAGGAATACGTAGTTGTAAAAGAAAGTTGAGTTGTTTGATATTTGATATTTTTGGAAATTTTATTTTTTATTTTTGGAAATTAAACTTCATTTCGAATATCAGTAGACAAGTATGGTCTTTTGATAATCCAAACAAAATCAAAACTTTTCGAATTAAATCTATGTATGACGTGAATGGTCATTTAAAAATTTAATCGAAGATTATTAACTGAATTCAATCTTACATGACGCGTGTGGTCATTTGTATATCTAATTGAATTATTTTAAGTTAAACACAAGAAAAAGACTTTATATAAAAACCTAAAAATTCTTTTTTGAAAACAATAAAATGAAACAATAATAAAGTAAAAAAAATAGTAAAATAAACCTTAAAAAAAATTAAGTTGCAGCACAACTTAATTAGGTTTTCTTTTATTATTATTTATTTATTACCATTCGATGCCATAAAAAAATTAGGCCACGCCTGGTGACTGCAGCTATGCCACACTACCTTTGCCCCATTCATTCACATTATTCTAAATAAAATAAAAATGGGATAAGCCCAAAACTGATTCACAATGCCTCTATTTTTTTTTTTTGCCAATTCAATTACGGTGTTGCTTCCTCATTTAATAATTCAGACAAATTCTTCCTCCACCTTCATACCCTCTTCTTACACCTCGATAGGGAATATAAAATTACTCATATAGCCTTACTTTAAAATTGGAAAAGTCAGCATTGCCCTCCACCCCCTTCACTTCCATAACCTGGTTTCGTTTCTCTGTTTCCATTTCACCTAAATAACCTTGTCCGTGTAGCATTTTCCTCATCCACCACTGTCGTCAGCACCATTTGTTTAGATCCGTCACTGTTCTGGAGTATTCTGCCCCTTAGATTACCTTTTTCGATCTGTGGTAGCTATGAGAGCGGTCAGAGGTGTGCGGCTTTGCTTTAGCAGCTTATTTTTTTGGCAAAATCTTCAATTAAAGCTTGAAGAAAAATGTAGGTAAGTAATTTTTGATATTATGAGGAAGTTTTGAGATGTATTGTAGATTTAAGTGGTTAATTTGGGTGGTCGTTGACGGTGAACGACGATGTTGTGGATTTTGAACTTTATGAACCGGATGAAGTGCCATCTGGTTGTCATTTTATTTTGCAAATGTAAACCGGATGAGGTGTCATCCGGTTTACATATTTTTTCAAAACATAAACCGGATGACACCCTATCCGGTTTACATATTTTTTTAATATTTTTTTGAAATTAATAATAAGTGTGTGCACTCTGACAGATATGGTCAGGACCAGAGGATGTGGTTCCCAGCTTGAAGGCCAGAGAAGGCTTACAACATCAGCTCGTAGAGGGGATCAGGGTGCTTCATCCAGTGCTGCTCCTGTTAGTGGTGATGCTCATCTTGTTGGTGGTGATGCTCCTCCTGCGGTGGTGCTTCTCCTCGTATTGGTGGTGGTGATGGTAGTGAGGTTGTAGATTTTCCTAGGGGACCATTGATAAGTACCAATTTTGAGTGTTTTTATACATGAGAAATATTGAGTTACTTGTGGGTTTAAGTGTTATTTAAAATAGTAATTACTCCCAATTTTAGAGTTTTTGGATTTAAATTTATGTTTTGAGTCCTAAGTTAAAGGAAATCATTTAATCTCTATTATTGTGAAATTTCAGGTATAAAAGAAAGAAGAAAATGATAGATTGGAAGATTCATGAGGAAAAGAAATGAAAAGTTTAAAATAGAGAAAGGCCCAAAAGAAAAGCCACTTAACCTAGGCCCAAAACCAAGTTTAAAAGGAGATTTTTAGGGTTTTGGAGGGAATCAAGACCTAGAGGACGGAATCAAGATGGAGAGGACGGAGGTGGATGACTAGAATCAAGATTTTCTTCTTCTCTTGCAATCTTCCTTTCATTGGGTTGTAATGGCTACCATGGGTAGCTAACTTCGCAACTTTGGGATTGAATGTAACTTTTTGAACTCATTTGTATTTTGGTGATTTTAAATATAATATTCAGTTTCTACTCCATTGCTATTTTCATCTTGTGCTTAATGCTTGATTTTATCTTATCAATAGAGTCTCGATTTTGATTCTTAAACTTAACTGGAAAATACTTTTGAGTTTCCGACCTAGATGAAAATAGTCGATATATTGGAATACTAGGGATAGGTTTCGATATATTGATTGCGTATAACATCCATTCTTAATGCTGGGTAATTTACTAAATAGTTGAGGAATCAGTGTTTAGGAAATTTCCTTATGAATTTCATATCAAAGGAATCGATGTGAATGATTTTTATATGTGCATCAATTGTGAGTAGTTACTAATATTGTATTTTATTATCAACTCCAAAATATGAATGAGCGAAAGAGATGAAGTTCAATCCCAAAGTCCTTCTAGATCTTGCAAACTCTGTTTTATAATTGTTACTTGTTTTTAATTGTTCTCTTACGTTTCTTGACTCAATTTATCATCAAATCATCGTGAAACTGTTATTGCTTAGTGAGTAGTGACGCTAAATTCTAAAACAAAAATTGTTCTCTATGGGATCGACATCCTTACTTTGTAAATCTATATTACTTGTGACTCGGTACACTTGCCGATAAAAGTCCTAACAACCATCTGATGTTTCTCTTTTGGTAAGTTATAATCACCATGTGGCGTTGAGATTGTGGGAGGGTCAGGTAAGATTATGTTATAATTTGTTGTGCTTATTTTGTGTTTAATATGTGAACTTTTTGATATCATTTGTTGTTTTTTGTTTAGGATCAGGAGTCCTAAAATTAGTCTCCCATGGGAGAAAAGTTAACAAGTTTGGTCTTCCTCGTCCTGAGGTTTTTGCTCTGATTGTGAATTACGGATTGTTGCCTCTATGCAACATTTGTTATGAGGTAGCGGACAAGGGCCTTAGTGTGGATTTGTTGACAGGTGACACCGGGACACGAATACATTCCATATGTCATTTGGTGAGATCTCCACCACTTTGGATGACGTGTCATGTTTACTTCATCTGCCTATTATGGGGCAGTTTCCGACCTTTGATAGCTTAGACAACAATGGAGCCCTTTCTGTGATGTTGAAACTATTAGGCATTCTAGATGGTCCTGCGAATGCCGAGATGTGTAAAGCTCGTGGCAATGTTGTGCGGCTAAGTTGGTTGAGAGAACATTACGAGGCATGTTGCTTGAATCAACATTGGGAGTTGCTACAAGGGCTTATTTGATACATCTAATTGGATACACACATTTTGTAGATAAAAGTGCCACATCTATCTCGGTTTCTTATTTTCCATTATTTCGGGACCTTGCGATGTGTGGTGGTTATGCCTGGGGAGCAACTGCTTTAGCATATATGTATGACAAACTGGAGATGTTTCTATTGCTCGGACCAAACAATTGGGCATTTTTATGACCTTCTTACAGGTAGATATTAAATCTAACTTAATTAACAAGTTATATTTTATTACCTCTAACTTTATTTATTATTGACAGTCATGGATTTACAAGCACTTCCCATCAATGGGAAAGAGGGATGTTGCCCCGAGCTATAACAAGGCACTCCCATGGGCTTCTCGATATGTGGTCAGTCGACATCCCTCTCGGTTGGTTGATGTTAGACAATAGTTAGATGGATTGACCCTCTCTGATGTCATCTGGTCTCCTTACGAGTCTCATAGAGTTAGTCAGTCGCTCGAGCCGATTTATTTTTTTCGGGGTTTTCTCCAATATAGAAATAACATCCAGATGCATCTTCCTAATCTTTTATTGCCACAGTATGGTTATATACAGACCATACCATCTCCTCCTCTAGTTCAAGACATGGCAGCTTTTCACACGGTAAATGTGCGTTTGGTCCATTTTGTTGATAATGTTGTGACTTCGTTGATACCTGCTCTCCACCCGCATGCATGCACAAAGGACTACATTGACTGGTATAATCGTGTGTCACATCTGTATCTAATTAGACGTGATGATGAGGGAGATCGTCCACATGTACCACCTCGTCGTTGTAGTCGTATTGAAGATGAGGATCAGCCAGCCTCCTCGTCACAGTAGCAGCAACATGCTTGTCCGGTATTTTATTACATTGAAATTATTTAAATTGATAATTTTTTGTGTAATTATTTAAATTGTCACGCCACCCTATTTATTTTGTTGTGTTCGGGGTATCTTCAGAAGGATAACCACCCTATTGCAGAGGGTGATTGATTGTGGGGGTGTGACTTCGGGTACTACATCATATGACAATACACAAGCTGCGCTTGAATTGGCTCGAATTGCATCGCGTGAAGGAGAAGTCTACACTAGACAAGTGAGAGCTGTTAGAGGGAGAGGGACTTTTAGTTCATAGGGCTACATTTAATGAATATGTGAACCTCATACGTATTTACGATTTATATGTTAGTTGTATGTTGGTACTATGTTGATCTATTCAATATTTTCATACTTTAATTGTATGTTGGTACTATGTTAATACTATGTTGGTACTAGTGTCTGCTCATTATAAATGAATCAAAAGTCATACAATTTCAATATAAATGAATCAATCATCCGCAAGATTAACATATGTTGTATTTGAACCTAACATGGAAACAATTTGTTGCATTCTGCTAATATAATGAGATTGTCATAATTGTGCCTCTGCAGAACTGTGCATGGTCCACATCATGTCTACATTTGGTAAAAGACAACCATAAACCAATTTAACCTGTAAATGAAATTCAAAATTAAGTTAGCCTTTACAATTTAATAACAGGGTTGGGCAAATTGTAACTTATAAAAATTACCTGTACAAAATGTGACCCATAAATATGTCCTATCAATGTTGACTAACATCAATAGGAGTTTACTTTGTAATGGAAAAATGGTTACATTTTGTTGCAATGACAGGCAAACTAGGATAACATTATATCTACTTGCAATGACATAACCCATATCTGGTATAGTCATCCACTTGTCAACACTTGCCTGCAAATATGTCAAATATTATTAACATGTCAATGCAGTTACAGATGTTAATCATATGTTAAAAAGAAACACTTACAGATGTAGTCCCCTCAACAAGTAAAGAGTTCTTCAGTTCATCAAAACATTCAAAGCTACCAAAAATATTTGTATATTGAGTACCCCATTCACATATCTCTTTATATAGATCCATTCTGATTAATGGTCGTGACTCTTCTCCCATTCCCAACAATGTAACAATTGATCGATAACAACAATGTCCATCAAGTTTAACATCAATAAAGTCCACTATGTATGGATGACAAATAGGATGAAATTAATCAAGAATGGGAAATACTTTAGAGGTAACACTGAATGTGGTTTTACCTTAGCCCTTGAAGGTTTTTTGTGTAGAACAACTATCCTCAATGGAATGAATTTTGTCTACATGCTCAAAGTATGAAGGGTCACACTTGGTTGACTTCTCTAATCAAATTTGTTTACTCTTTTGAGAACCTTTAGTTTTAACCTTTTTCCAATGGGGGACATAATGATGTCATGTCAGGGTTGCAATTTCTCTCAGCTGGCCCTTAATTAACCTTTAGCTAATTAGTTTTGACCACTACATACATATATGGAAAACACAAGGGAAAGTCTCATTGTGAAAAATATGGAATTGATGAAGAGACTTGGACACAATTTGTCCAAATTAGAGAGGATCCCTCTTGGCAGGTTTGTTTATTTTAATCACAACTTAATTAACTAATATGAATGTGACAAAGGTGAATTTTGTATTTTATAGGAGAAGAGGAAGAAAGCGTAAGACATTGCGCATATGAATGTCACCCCCCACTGATTGTCTAGAGGGGTTATGATTTATTACAAAAGAAGACAATGGAAGAAAAGCTCAAAGCATTACATGATTCTTCAACTTTAGAATATGTTGTTTCTCCTCCATCCCCTCCCAGTCGACATGAGAAATGGAAGTTAGCTAGGACTAAACCAGGAGGGCAGATGACATCTGCAAAGTCTGAAGAGATTGCCCATCGGATTGTGAGTGAATGTCAATAAATTGAGTACCAAATAATGTTTTTATTTTTAGTATTTAATTGATGACTTTTATTGTAGTATTTTTTGTAGGATGATCTGGTGCAACATAGCTTCAGGGAAGTTTTGTGAGTCAAGGAAGATAAGATATACTGACGGCAGCTATTGGCACCCAAGAACACCCTAGTCGTGTCTGCACTGCTGGGTTTGGTGTAGGGGTAAGACAGCTTTTTGGATTAGCTTCCCGATCATCCTCATTTGCAACACCAGCCACACAAGACCAACTAGCTAAGATGAGAGAAGAATTAAGAGAAGAAATGAGACGAGAAATGGAACAGATTGTTGGATCCATGGGCATGAGCCAGCAGCACAATCCTATGTAGCAAGATGAAGCACTACCTACATGCGGTAGAGTTAACACAAAGGGTAGTTGTGTTGATGACGACGAGGATGAGGACAAGGAGGAGCTACAAACTGATATTTCATATCTTTATAAGTTGTTTGCTGGAGATCCTCCTCAATTGGTAGCGATTGGGAGAGTGTATGCTATAGGTTCGGCGATCCACACAGTGTCACTTAGAGAATGTTTAAGTAGAGTGGTCGTCGAAAAAGTTAGACATGCAAATACCGAGGTGCCAGAGCCCATGTCAGAGGTTAGATTTGTAGGACAGACAGTCGGTACATTTATTGCATAGCCTACACATCTCCTAAAGGTCATTTCTAAAAAGCATAAGGTATGATTGTCATCATTTCTCTTCATGTTATTTAAATTTACACTTAATTTTGTTTAAATTAATACATCTAGTTTTGTTTTTTTTTTTTGTTACAAGACAGTGTGAGTAAATAGAAATCACCAAGTCCTGAGCTATAACTCTAGACAAATGTGAACCCGATTCAAGAGTTGTTTAGGCTTTCCCACATCATGTATGATTTACCTTGTGCAATTTGGTGGGATCATACAGTATTTGGTGTCAACGATGGTGGTATGTCACTGTACATATACATGAATGATATAATGGAAATTTCCATGGGATCCCAAATGTTAAACATTACAATCATTCAGTTATGGATGATCTAAGTATACTCAAGAGTTACACATTTTTACATTTCTTGAATATATATTTACTGATATTCATGATATTAATAATGCAGGTACATAAATAAATTAGTTTATATCACAGGGAATCTTGATATTTATCGATTCCTTGAGCCCCAAACCATACAAATGTCCAAAAATAAAAAGTTGGAATGCCAGAATTATATACAGAGATGGATTAAAGAATCCAACAAGAGCATTTAATTTGCCCCAATTATTAGTTCGTAAGTTATTGATCTTTATATTTTGATTTTAAGTAATTTAGGGAACTTGAATAATGGATTGATTATTTTAGGAACCATTGGCAGCTAATGGTTGTTTGTCCTCCGGATATCACTGTGGTTTGGTTATGTTCTCTTCATCGAAAGCCAACTAATGAATGAAACAAGTGGTACAAGGGTTTGATTTAATTAAGTTTAAATAATATTGATCTTGGTTGTATAATATGCAAGTTATTACTAATCATCTTTGATTTCAGTGCATTTAATGTTATTAATGTACATGGTGGTAGATCTATATCCTCATTCCATTCCCTACGTTGGGTGCAACCTAAGGTATTTTTATTCTTAATTGAACCTATTAAATTCGATGTGGACTTGTTTAATGATTTAACTTTGATGAAATTGTAGTGTAACAAACAAAAAGGAGGTTGGGAATGTGGCTACTACATGATGCATTGGATGAAAACCATAGTCCAAGCCCATATCACCGACTCTTGGGAGCATGTATGAAAGTGTTCAAATTAGATAAAATTATGATGAGTAGGTTATCCTATTTCAGGTTTTCTCAGATCTAGACCCACTTGACCACACGTCTATAGAGGATATTCGGAAAGAATGGGCAACTTACTTCATTGAAAAGAAAAATGACAACCTAGAGTAAACTTGTAGTATGTATAGTATATTGTATGACTTATATAATGTTTGTCTAACTTGTACTATATTGTAACAACTTTGTAGTGTATGTATAGACTTATATAATGTTTGTGAATACTTAGAGTATAACTTGTAGTGTTTGTCTAAAAATTGAATTTTGAATTGAGTAGGTTTTTAATTTAATACCCAAGGGATTAGAGATTCCTAGATGGGCTTGTTATTGAATCCGCAGGGATTGCCTGGAATAACCTTTGCATTATGGTTTTGGGAAGTAGCGAATAGCTGCTGCCATTTTAAAAAGAAATGGACATACCAGCGCGATTTTCTCTACAACCGCATTGGTATGTCCAATACTAGCTTTTTTTAAGTCATTTTTTGTGCAGTCTGGGCATTTCTTACCGCGGTTCCTTAAGAACCGTGGTGCGGTGGTATCTTCAGTACTTTTTATCGCGGTCGGATCTACCGTGGTTCCAAAACCGCGATTGTAAGCCTTGTATAACCGTGATTAAATGTGTTTTTTCTACTAGTGATAGTTTAGTTTCTAAGAGGTGAGCAGATATGTTGGATGATAGGCTTCTAACTTGGATTGTGATACTTCTAAAGCTGCTGGAAAAGCATGTGAGTTAGCTTCTCAAGGTTATGTTAGGTTTAAGTTTGATGCCACCACTGCTAGAGGATCCTACCTTGTGGGGCTGTATCAGGATGTGTGGGTGTGTTGGCTTCTCAACCTCTTTCTAATTTTGAGGAGGAGTGTAGGTTGGTTTCTAAGCACTGGGAAGCTTGGGTGGAGCAATGGTACCCAAGTGATTTGAAGGACTTGGATGGGTGTATTCAAATTTCTAGGAACCCTAGGGGACTGAGGAAGCGTATTGCTAAAGAACTTATTAGGGTAGGTACTACAAAAAAAGAAATGATGGACGAATTTGTGCTTTTCAATTTTTGGTTTCGTTCTTTTGTTGTTTTGTTTTTAAACATAAAGAATAAGCCTCATCTGTTGTTGGTTTCCTTTTGTTTTTGTTCTTTTGGTTTTTCATATTATCTTGTGGATTGGTTTGGTAGTTTGTTTTGCTTTTTTTCTTTTCATAGATTTGGTCTACTCCCCCATAGTCTTATTTTCTTTCTTTTTTTCTTTTTTAATAAATTTTAGGTAAACCATCAAATTTATTCTTAAAAGTTGTTGCTTTTATTTTGAAAAATGTTAAAAGCAAGTTAAATAAAATATGTTATAAATATATTTTAAGATATGTTTGGACATTTTTTTCACAAAATTCTTTTTGTAAAATAAAGTAGGAAGAAAATAAATTTGGTTTCTTCGTAAGTTGTTAATTGGAGCTTGTAAAAAAAATTACTTTATATTTTATTCATATTTTTTATCTCAAAAGTTTATAGAAAAAACTCATGAACCAAATCTAGTGAAGCATTGGTGACTGGTGGTATCTTTGACTCTTTGTCAAGTACCAATAACATTATAGATAAAAAGAAAGAAAAAAACAAAAAAGTAGGGAAGAAAGATAAAATCTTGAACGACGAGACAGGTCAGCTAAAGGAAAAACCAAAGAACAGACAAAGCAGCAAAGAGCCCAAAGGGAACTGAAGAGGCTTTGTTTGTCCCATTGTTGATGGATAAGGGATAAGGATAGGTGAAGGTGACGGGTCAGATTTTGAATATATATGCCGTGACTAGAACTCTTTATGAGCTAAGATAAGCCGAATAGACCAGTTGGTTAACTAGGTTTTGGACAGGTCTGTGAATTATTATGCTTGCTGGGCCACTATCTTTGAAAGGGGTTTGCACTGCATGACAGAATCTTTATTGACTTTCTTTCTTTCTTTGGTTCCAAGATGGTTCACGAACCTGTCTATTGTTTCTCCTTGTTGTGTTCTTTGCGTGATTCGTGCACGCATGTTTTCTGCACATGTGAGAGGCGTTTAAACTGATGATTGAGAAGGAAAGAGCGAAGTGGAGATGTGTTGTGATCAGTTCATTCGGTCGATGTGTAATGTGAGTTGCTTTTCATGAGCAACTAACATCACTTAAGGAATATTTTTGGATTGTCCCTGGTACGGTAGCATCTACTCAGGTCCCTCTTGAGAAATAGTGAATCAATATATAGTAGTGGCATATGGTTTTGTTCTATTAAAAAAAATAAAGATGTAAATCATTGGAGAGTGATGATTTGTATCAAATTACTCGAAAGAATGTTTTGTAGCAATGATGTAAAGACAACAAATCATGTAGAACTTTTGTTACCTGAACAAAATGATAGTACGGAAAGAACCTTATCGAGATGGATAGTGATAATATGTAACTGTTTTTAGAGAATTATTACACAACATAAACAATTGTACTTAGTGGCTATTACTCTATATAGCCTTTTTGAGTGGTTCCTCTCAATCACGTAACTTAATAACTTTATAAGTGTAGCCTGCATAGTAACTATGTTTTCAAAAAAGTCTGCTCAGATTCTTGTTGGAAAGAGAAAGACGTGATGAAGGTGGTCGAATTTTTTAGCAATGCCAAACCATACAAATGAGGAAAAGGGTAAGAACCCTACCACGTAATCTCAAATTAAGGTCAGTCGTAGCTTTATGCGAAAAAATTCTTTCAATATTTGATTACATGAAATAAGTATCTCATTAGAACATGTTAGGCGAAAATGGTTTAATTGTTTATTTTGCTTAGACTGGATTTCGATAAAGAACTGTTCCTTTATAGGAAAACTACAAATCAGGATATAAAATCATAGATGGTTTTATATTTAGGGTAAGTTAGTAGTAATAAACTAGAAAAAATAAAACTAGTTAAAAATAAGCTCCTAGCTTTTAATTACGAACTCTAAAATCTTGTTTATGGTCAAAAGGATTATTTTCTTATAGTTGAAATTATATCTATTGATTAATAAATTACCAAAAATACTTTAGTTTCTATCTTTTGGTCAGATGAGAATGTCAATAAAAATCTAATCTAGACAAATGATAAGATCAATTATGTCAGGCATATTTATCAGCATTCATAGCTGAAGTAAAGAGCTTCTTTCATTAAAGTAAATTATTGCAGAGGTTCAGCCACATGATAGTAGCTGATAACGCTTACAATTCCTATATAACTTTTCTCAACAGGATAACTTAGCATAACATCCTTTAAAGAATAATTAAAAAAAAAAAAAAAAGCATACATGATAATAGATTCTATGATGATTCTGTCAAGGCCAAAGAAAGCCAATTGCTGCCCACAGCACCTGTATAGTTCTTCCATGGAACAAACGATCGACTACACTACTTAGCTATCCTGTTATGTACCTGCAATATGCGTTGAATTGATTAATAACAAATGCTAGAACAAGAACTATGAGTACAATACTAGAAAGAAAGATCAGATGCATACATAATTATAAGTACAATTCAGAAATACATAAGAATCATAAGATGCTGAACTATACATAAGTACAATATTTGATATGGTTATGAAATTAAGCTAGCTAATAGAAATTATTATCTACTTTTCATTTTCCGTCCGCTTCCGCTATTCTTCTCTGTACTCTTAAGCACTTGTGGGTTGGTGAAGAGGCTATGGTGTGGTCCACGAATTCATATGATATACCAAACCCTTCAGTACAATCCTTTTCTTTGTTTTTCAAAAGACTTAATCTAAAATTAAAAAAGAAGGAAATAATAAATTTGACTATTGGTTCCGGAAGATAATCTATACCTTGGGGAGCACATGCCTTGGCAAGGGCGATCTTAATAATAGAGAGACCCTGTGGATAGAAAGTTAGCACAGCAAAACAATGAGAACAAGGACAGACCTGTACAATTCATGTACATATTTTCAGACAACAAATAATATTACACAAGAAGATATCGTAACATACCTTGCCACCAGTTTCCTCTTGAAGCAAGTTCTGAATCATCATCTCCAGCATCATTCTGGTACCGTTAAACAAAGGATTATGTTAAACATTCTTCATACTAGAAAACAATTATAAAAAAAAATAAAAAAATAGAATAGGAATATAATCCAATATTTCTCACGGGATTGGTTTATCTACATCATGATCATCTATATCTTAGTGATAATCATCTGCATAGTTTCAATCATAATAATCTAGATAGTGTGTATATGTTATGCATCATGATCTTAACCTGCCAAAATAAGATACACTCTTATTCATTATTGAGGCAATTTTCGGCTTTGTCGGAACTTTGTCTCTCAAATCTAGAATTATACTTTACAGTGGTTAGCATGAATTAGAGCATAAGTTCAGTGAATGGTGTTTACAAGTACATACACACATATAGTATGAATAAATATTATAAATTGGGAGCCCCAATGGATTAGATTCCCACTGAGTTCAGGGTGGGATGACCATTTCCAGAATTTGAACCTGTGACAAAGAGAGCCTCACCCCTCTATAGTATAAGAACAAAGAATAACAATAACTAATAAGTATACTGGAACTCACCAAAGTGTTGAATCCCTTATCATGGGTACTCTGAGGACTAGGAAAGATGTCCTGGCCCCCATAGTAAATTGATGAACTAAGGTGACACGGTTCAACTCTCTGATCCTGATAGATGGAACTCGTATCCTTGTTCACACCATTCTGAGCTTCGCTAGTACTGCCCTTGGAGAAGTGATCTGCATTGATTGGAAGTATAAGGCATACCAACTTAGGGAAATAGGAAAAATTTGAAAAGAAACAGTATTAAAAAGTTGGTCCTATAGATTTAGGTACATACAAAATATATCACATTCAATGTATGCAAAATTTTAACCAGCTCAATTCAATGGTACCAAACTCAATAATAAAATCTACAAACAGATATTTTTATGATCATTTCTAAATATAAAATAATTAGCTGTAAGGAGAACAGGATGTTGGCTAGTGGAATAGGATCACTTACCCACTAAGGGAGCAGACAATTCAGCACAAGGAAAATTTGGAAAGTTTAGGGAAAATGGAAAATAGCGCCAACAATAAATATACCATTATATGACTGTAAGTTACCAAAATTTATACGTAATGACCAAATCTGTAAAAAGCAGGGTTGATGCCGAGTATCTACCTTGAATACCAATTTTGGAGCTCCGGGTTTCATTGGCAATTTTGAGACTCAATCCAGAGCGCAGAGATTCTCTCCCCAACACCTAAAATTGAACAAAACAAATATCCAAAAAAATCTTAGAACCGTTACAGCATGACTCAAACATGCAACGAACATGAACATGATATATGATTCAACCCAATTCAATGATCCAATCAAGTATTTCGACAGCTAGCTAAATTAAATCATTAAGGTGCAAAGACTCATTGAGTGATCAGGTTTGTTATTCAAACTGAGATTGTGAAAATAAGTTCAGTGAAAGACATGTCATAACAGAAAACTCGGACTTTTAAACAACCAAACACATAACAGAAACCAATCATAAACTTAACCGTGAAATGCAGAAAAGCAAAAACAAAGGAACTGATTTGACCAACAACTAAAACCAGAAGAATCAAAGAGAAATCAAGGTGCTGAAATGAAAAGCACACCTTGGTCTTGGACGATGGAGGAGAAAAAATGGACGCAAAAATCCCACCAGCAGCAGAAGAAGAAGGATAGTGGTGAGACTCTTTGATGGACCCAAAGAGCTCAGAAGGGAAGGAAGATGAGATACCCTTTTGCTTATTCCCTTCCATTTTACCTCTAAAACTAGTGTTGAATCAAAAGAAAGTGTGCGAGGGTCCTTTATAAATAGCCAACCCCACAAAACTACACCAACCACCGCCTGATAAAATTCTAGAAGCGAGAAAATCCCAATTACGTTTTTCTCGGGAAACAAACAGAAAACAACGCGGAGAGAAGAGAAAACGTAATAGACGAGAAGAGAACAAGCAGAAGGAAAGGTAGAGAGACACGTGAATGATGATTGAGAGCCTCCTCACAGAGTGTGCGCTTTTCAAATGAAACCGCTCCTCACACCCTTTTATAAGGCATAAAAGATGGACTGATGTAAAAAGTATCAAACCCTTGCTATTAATTTTATTACTCGGAGTTTTTGGCTTTTGTTCTTTTCGTCTTTTTCTCCTATTTACTCCCGAAGAGAGAAACCAAAGCAAACTGAGACGCGGAGAGAGCAGTTTATTGTCTCTGCTTTCTGTTTTCTGTTTCTTGTTTTCCATTTCGTTAGTCGCAGTGTTGAGTTCAGCATGAAATATGACATCGCCACGTGTGCAATATGTGGGCCCATGAAGCAAATCCCAACCTTTTACTGGCATCAGTACTTACTTCGAAGATGATAAAAGCAGACACCACAATCCTTCTGTCATGTCTTCACTCAGCTGTTGGTTTCTAATTTTCGACCACTTTTCCTTTACTTTACAGGTTAAGATCTAATTAATAAATAATTTAATTCAATAACTTAATTAATGTGAAATATAATTATAGATTTTAATGTGATTTAATAAAATCATAAATACAGGAAATTATTTATTTTAAATAATTGATGGCAACTAAATTTAATAAAAATTGACAAAAAGATAAAATAAAATTAGAATTTGTTTTTCTTTTTTTAATTCTCCATAATTGACCATTTAAAAAGAGAATAGGAATGGTAAGAAATAGATTGAGATAAAAAAGTTAAAAAATTTACTAAAAAGGAGAATATAAATAGTAAGAGATAGATTAAAATAGTAAAGTTAAGAAATTCATTTTCATTGGATCTATGATGAATTGAAATAATTATTTTGTATTAACCTATTTTATGTGAAAATAATATGTATATATATATATATATATATAGATGAAACCTCAACTATTTTTTAAGGTTATGAAAGGTCACATGTCTTGGTTGGGTAAAGGCTTATGGTTTTATACATTTAAAATAATTTCAATGCTTTTTTTGTAAATTTAAGATTTAATTTAATGGACATTAAAGAGAATCAATTTGTGCATTAATTATTAATTAAATTGATAGAGAGAGATTACGTAAACAGAATTAAGGGAATTTAATATCATTTGACTGTTACAAAATATATATATATATATATATATATATATATATATATATATATATATAGATAGATAAAACCTCAACTATTTTTTAAGGTTATGAAAGGCCACATGTCTTGGTTGGGTAAAGGCTTATGGTTTTATACATTTAAAATAATTTCAATGCTTTTTTGTAAATTTAAGATTTAATTTAATGGACATTAAAGAGAATCAATTTGTGCATTAATTATTAATTAAATTGATAGAAAGAGATTACGTAAACAGAATTAAGGGAATTTAATATCATTTGACTGTTACAAAATATATATTATTAATTTTGTGAGATTAATGGTATGATAGGTTTGTAATTAACCAAGTGATGAAATCTTTATATTTTATTTAATTTTAGATTAATAATATTTTTTTTAATATGGAATTACTTGTGTGATAGATTTGTAATTATCAAAAATTATCAAATTTTTATGATTTATTTAATTTTAAATCAATGTTAATCTTTATTTCAGTTACCCATATAATGGATATAATGGATGCTAAATTATAAATAATTAACTTATGGATTAATTGAAGTTCATTATTGTAAGACATTTATGGATTATCCAATGGTTTATTAGTTTTTCTTACAACTAATGAACATGATTGTTGGTAATAGATACGCTTTATATATCTAAGGATAATAAGTTTTCCTAATTAATACATATGTATTGTTATGGATGTATGCTTTAAAAACTATCATGTATCTATTGAATAGGGTTCCTAGTAGGACAGTTCAAAGGACACTTTTGAATTGTAGACAGGTAGCAAAACTCAGTTTGAGACACTTACATGTTTGGAGTTGTCATGCAAAAATTATAATATACAATTCTCAAGAAAAGAAACTGGATACAAAAGCAATCAATGGATATATCATTCATTATCCAGAAAAATCAAAAGGTTATATGTTTTATTGTCCTACCCATAGTACAAGAAATGTTGAAATTGGAAATTCCCGGTTCCTTAAGAATGGTTAAAGTAGTGGGAATCAAGCTTCATGAAATGTAAAGATTAAGGAAGTTAGAGTACAAGTTCCTTTAACTAGTATCTTTACTTCAAAAATTGTTATTCCTCATGTTGATGATCCAAACAACAATCACAAAGAACAAATTAATGATCCTAAAGTTAATAATGAACCTATAGTAAAACAACCACAAGAAATAGTTTTAAGAAGATCTCAAAGAGAAATTAAATTTTTCATTTCAAATGGTTATGTGGTTTATATCTACAGGAATTAGAAAATGACTTAAGTATTGATAATGATCAAGATTCATTTTCAGAAGCCACTAATGGTGATAATTCTGAGAAAAGTTGAGCTTAAATAATTGGTACAAAATTGTGTATGGGACCTTGTGGAATTGTCACAAGGATGTAACGAAGCTGGGTGTAAATGGATCTTTAAGACTAAGAGTGACTCTCATACCAATATCGAAAACTACAAGGCCTGACTTGTTGAAAAATGTTTTACTCAAAAAGATGGCATTGATAATAAGGAAGACCTTTAGCTTGATCTTTGTTAAATCTTGAAAAATAGCCACAGTTAAAATTTTAATTGATTAAAATTTGATGTTAACTTACTATTTTTCTGCTAGGATAACTGAATATCGTCTAAGTATTGTTGGGAAAATTTTAGTCAACTAAATTGTATTATTAACCTGTTGTTTTTCTATTTACACGCTGCCAAAAAATTTTAATCGACTGTTTTGACATTTTAATTGACTTTTTTCTGGGAGCACGTAAAAATTGAATTTTAGCTTGATGTTTTACGATTTTAATTAGTTGATTTGTGTATACTTTGATGGTTGAGAATTGATCAATAAAAATTCTCATTCTTTCCAAATTGTTTTAAAAAGAATTAATAGCTCAATTCACCCCCTTCTTGAGCTTTAGCCTAAATATTTTTCAACAATTTGTATGGAGAGTGGGTTCTTGAAAATTAATCAAGTTGATCCAAAATGGATGAAAACAAACTTCTGTTTGCAGAGGGAACCTCAGTCAATAGGCCACATATGTTTTGTGCTTTGAACTATCAATTCTGGAAAGTTAGAATGAGAATTTTTATGGAATCAATTGATAGAAGTGTTTGGGATGCTATTGTAAATGGTCCTTTTGTGCCTAAATTTGCTGTTGATAATTAGTTTGTTGATAAACCTTGGTCTGACTAGACTGATAGTGAGAGCAAGAAAGCTCAATATAATTGGATTGCTAAGAATATAACTACCTCATCGCTTAATCTTGATGAATTTTTTAAGGTATCACAATGTGCATCTGTGAAAGAAATATGGGATACCTTAGAGGTCACATATGAAGGCACAAGCGATGTGAAAAGACCAAGGAAGCATGTTTTGATACAACAATATGAGCTCTTCATAATGAAGTCAAGGGAGACGATTGTGGACATACAAAAGAGATTCACTCACATTGTAAAAGATTTGATAGGTCTAGGCAACGTGTTTGACAAGGAAGAGTTAAACATAAAGATTTTGAAATGCTTGGATAGAAGCTAGCAACTGAAGGTCACAACCATTTCAGAAACAAGAGACTTCACCACCTTAACCAATGCAACATTATTTGGGAAGCTCAGAAAACATGAACTGGAAATGAACAGACTGAACGAGCAAGAGCATGGTGAGAGAAAACAAAAGGGTATAACACTCAAGTTTGCGGTTCAAAAAGAGGACAATAATGATGACACAGAGACTTTGACACTGCTTACCAGAAAATTTAGCAAATTTCTGAATAAAATGGGAAAGGACAGAGGTCAACCATAAAAGAGGTATACAAAAAAGGTTCATAATTCACCTAACTTTACTTGTTTCGATTGTGGTAGGCAGGGAGATATAAAAATCGAGTGTCTGAATCAGTCGCATAAAGTTAAAGCCCATAAGAAGAAGTATGGGAAGAATAAAAGGAAGAGAAAGGCATACATTGCTTGGGAGGATAACGGTACTGCCTCTAGCTCTTTATAAGAAAAAAAGGAGGAAGCAAATCTTTGCATTATGGCTGGATATGACACAGCTAGAGCAATGTAAGTTCTAGTATTTCCCTAACTCATGAGGAGGCTAACTGTTTAGCTCTTTCCATCAATAGACTTAAGGGACTAAACAGTTGGCTTGAAAATAAAGTAAGTGAATTAGAAGAAGAGTTAATGAACTTAAAAACTGATTTTGAATGTCTTGAGATGATCCATAATAACTCTTCTTGTGATTTTACCAAAGTAGTTAAAGTGACCAATTGTGATAACTGTGAAGTTTTGAAAGAAAAGGTGAAATACTTTATTAAAACAGTTTCAAAATTTTCTATGGGAATTGCCAATTTATATGCATTGCTTGACTCGCAAAATTGTGTTTTTAATAAAGTAGGCATCAGTTTCCAATATGGTTTTGAAAAGAAAGTTAAGAAATTAAAAAAAAAAACTAATTACAGGTAAATTAACTTCACCTTTTGTCTCTTACTTCTATTGTATGGAAAGATGACACACGGTTAGACATTGTAGAGTGAGATTACATTATTTACCAAAAGGCCTTGTAAAGTGGGTTCCTAAGGGTACCATTAACAAAACTAGACTCAAGTTTAACATGGGACCAACTCTTGTACCTTAAACTATATTGCATAGACTTTGGACAGCCAAGAAGCAACTGTGGTACCTAGATAGCATTTGTCTGAAGCACATGTCAAGATATGCTTCAAAATTTATTAACTTAAAGAGGAGACAGGAAGGCTTTGTGACTTTTGGAGATAACAATAGAGGGAGAATCCTTGGTAGAGGTGATGTCAGATGTTGTGTTGGTGGATGGGTTGAAGCATATTTTGGTAAGTATTAGCCAAATGTGTGATAAGGGCTACGAAGTCACTTTCAAACCAAACTTGTGCCTCATATCCAAGCATCAACATGTCAAACCTTGCTTATTGGTAAAAGGGTAAACAAGAATGATGATTCATGGCTCTGGCATAGGAAGATTGCTCATATACATATGCATCTTCTTAATAAACTTGTTTATAAGAATCTAGTAGAGGGACTACGTACACTCAAGTTCGAGAAAAATAGAGTCCCCTATCATATTAGTTGTAAGCTATAACCGATGTAATATTTTTTTTCTAAAAAAATAAATTAATAGGTTGATAAATCTCTAATCCATACTAGAAAACACAACAAAAAGTTTTATAATCTTTTGGCAAGTATAAATATGTGAAATAAAAGCCTGAAACCTAAAAAATATGGGTAAAAAATACTAAAAAAATAAAAAAGTAACAGTAATCAATAGAATTTTGAAAAATCCAGAGACCTAACCCCCTTTGTTGCCTCCTTTCGATCAACTTTCATTTTTGGAGCGTCACAATCCAAGATCTCTATCAAAAGTTATGACCACTTGAATTTTCACCTTAAATTTTGTAAAGTCAAAATTTATTATAAATTATACAATGTAAGAACTCTAGTGACAAATATGCACTAAAATAAGCTACCACTAAAAAATTTGGATCAAAACAAATTTCAAACCATTTTTAAGTAATTTTACAAGATCACTAACTTATTGCAAAGAGAAGTCGTAGAGGTAGAACTAGTGTTGACAGTAGAGATAAGCTCACACGTTGCTATGACATCTTTAATAATCTATGACATCAACGTAAACACGAGTTAAACAAAGTGGAGAAAGGCTACCAATGAAAGACCAAATGTGAGCAAAAACAATAACTGAAAGAAGTAGGAGAGAAGGAAGTGCAAGCAACAAGAGAGGAGTAAGTTAGCAGTAAAGGAGAGAGCGCAAGCAGCAAAAACTCTCAGTGATGCATGAAAAAGACAAATGACAAAAGTAGTGAAAGTGTTAGCTTAAAAATGCACTTATTACATTGGTTGCTAAAATAACTGCTATAATAGGATATTTATTGCATCGACTGTATAAATAACTGATGTAATAAGTTTGCGCCAAAATATATTTTTTTAATTGTGTCACTTTCTACATTGGTTGAAACTCACAACCAATGAAGAATGGGTCTATTACATAGGTTTAAGGGATAACCAATGCAATATATTTTTATTTATTTATGAAATTGCCACCATGTTTTTGTTTACAACAGTTCCCTTGTAACTAATATTGTATCTTATTGTAAAATCACCTTTTTCTACTAGTGACTTTTGATTTTAAGGCTTTCTTTTAATTTTCTTAATGTTAACTACTTTATCTTGTGTTGAAGAAGTTTCATTCGAAAAGGATTGTGTAGTGCATCGAGATAAGGTTATGGCTAGGAGAAACTTGACTTTTAAGGTTGTCCATTAAGACCACCTCTCTTTATTGGGAATATTTCTAGTGTGCTAACCAATATCTTCTGCCCTTGAAAATTCTTATACAGGTTTAAGATTTAAGTATCCTTCTTACCATAGTGTCAGTAACTTAAGTGAATATCCAAAAGGCTTGAAACAATTATCAAAAGACTTAAGTCATTAAAGCTATGGAGAAAATAAGAAGAAATTTTGAGAGAGAAAGAGAAAATCGAAAGAGAAGTCTAAGTTGCCATTCTAGATAAAGACCTTAAATTCTTAAGACATTAAGAAGAAAAATTAAAAAAAAATCAAAATTAGAAGTGGTTCTTTTAGGAGTTCAAAATTTGAAGATCATCACGATGATAGTATACTTTCTGAATTTTAACAGCCCTTTCACCTGAAATTCAACTTAAATTGAGTTCCTATAATGCATTCTTCTTGTTCTTTTTGAAGTCCTTGAAAATGGAAGTATTCTCATATAACCTTATCCAAGGAACCTTTCTAAGATGAGAAGCCTCTAGTTCTAAGTTTCTTTCAAGCAATTTTGAAAAAGTTTGAATAACTTTTAAAGTCGTTCGTTACACCAAAAGGTGCTTCCATCAAATTACCCAAAACACCCAAAGTATGGCCAATTCCAAAGATAAAGGAAACTTCAGAGTATCAATAGAAAATAATAATTGAAAATTTTGTAGAAATTGAATTAGAAATAGAAGCAGTGTCAATAATCTTTTCATTAAAATATAAAAGCTCTTAGACTTCCATCAACACCTGTAATGTTACCTTGTGAAATTAACTATTCTAAAAATAGCAAGTTAAGCCATTATTAAATCCAGTTAAGAATTTGAAGAAATAAATCAATAAAATATTGATTTAAAAAAGATAAACTAAAATATGAATTGATATGAAAATACTTCAAAGAGTGCCAACAAATATGACAAGTTAAAATTAAAGCTCAATTAAGAAGTAAACACATAAAATAAGTCTTAGGAAAAGGTCTAGAGTAGATTATTAAAATCAAAATATAACTAAAAAATATTATTTATATTTTCTTTGTTTCTTAAGTAAGCAAGGAAAGATAAAAACTCAAGGATATTTGCTACTATAAGTGTGAAGGCTTACATCCAAAAGCAAGGTTATGTCTTTTAATAGTTCTTGCTTTTAAACAAAATTTTCTTTTATACTATTTCTCCTTCTTTTGGCTTTTGTTTACTTGTTTTTGTTTGACGACCATATGACTTATATCTTTGAATATAATATACATAATTACTAAACCATGTAATTGCAAATTGTATTTGGATTTTGTATTTATAAACAAGTTCCAATAAATGCCAAATTAGGAGCACCTAAAAGAAGCAAGAAATGTGTTCATATTCATACAAGACATTGGAAACTTAACTAAGAATTTTTTTAAGATCTAATAGCAAATATGAACTCAAAATCATAAAACAAAAGCATACAAACCTATATCAAGTTCTGGGATTCAAGAATATGAAACAAGAAAATTATAAAAGTTAACTACAAGTAGCAGTACATATGAACTACACAAGACTCTATACACAACATATGAACTTCAAAATAAAAATACTTAAATTAAAACACAAACGAACCAAACAAAATAACAAACACTCTTAGAGAAATTTAAAAGCTCACGCGAATATGAATTCCTAGAAGATTATACAATTAAGGTTCAAGGAGATCATGCAAATAATTTTGAACCAAAATTTTTAAGACAAAACCACAATGTATACGAGCAACATTTTTCAAGGTAAGTAATAATTAGATGTGACAACAATGATTAACCAAGAATATTAAGAAATATGCTATCTCTTGAAAAACCCATGCTTTAGATACTAAATGATATATGAATGCATTGCTTGATATGCTTCAGTTCATTAAATTCTTGGATTATGGAAGTTGATAGTGTTTGAAGGTGGAAGAGTGGATGAGATAGGCGCAGTTAGCTTCTAAGAGAAGCTTTGCTAAACCTAGATCACAAGGAAGGACCATTGTGAAAAAAAAAAAAAACTGAGGAGAGTGCTCATATGGTAATTATTGATGGTAATTATTGCGAAAGAGAAAATACAAATTTGCCATCCATTAACTAATAATTCAAAAGTTAAAAAATACAATATAGCGAAAACCCTATTTTTACTGTGTTTGACTATGAATTTCAAGAGTAAATGGGAGGGAAATTCACATTGAATTTTCCATGTACTTCTAGAAAACCAACATCACTCATTGATCCAGTCACATAGGTTCACACTTTGTATGTTTGTCATGTGATACAAACTTCTTGTGCTCCTCATGATTGGCCTAGGGTTTTTATGAAGCTTGGATGAACCTAATTAAAGCCCTAGAAAAACTCTAATATTTATTCACAAACCTAAGCAAGTCAACTATAGACTCTGAAATCGATGTACAAGCAAAAATACGGCAATTGCTTCCTATACCCCACATTTGCTTTTTGCACCCCATCAAACATTTTAATGAACAATGTTGCCCTTGTGATCGAAGAGAAAACGAGAAAAGGGTTTCGTGGTTGAAGTGTTGTAGAGGTGCAGTGCAGAGCAGATACAAAGGGCTTATGGCAGACGAGTGGCGACAAGTGGCGACGATCGATGTTGGAGCGGTGGTGGAGTGGAGGACATTGACAACATTGTGCATTTTAAGCATGTAGAGGTAAGATGTGTTGATTTGTGATTGAAAATTTTGGTGAAGCATTGTGTTGATTTGAATGTATAGATAGTTTGAGGGGTTTTTGCTAGGGTGGTTTCAATTTGAATGTATGTGTATTATCAGGGTGTGGTGGATTTTATGGTTGTTGTGGAGAGGTGCGACAGTCGGGTGGGGTGTTTTTTTTTTTTTTGTTTTGAATTTCAGAAATCTTTTTCCGAAAGAAATTCAGAGAACACTTTCTGAAACTTAATTTCTTTTCAAAGTTTTGGTTCATTTCAGAAAACATTTTCCAGAATGCTAATTCGATTCGAAAAATATTTTTCGAAATATGTTTTCGGAAGTCAATTTTGCATTCTGAAATTTTTTTTGGAAAGTCATTTTTGAATTCTAAAGAACGTTTTCCATAATTGCTTTTGGCACCCAAAAATTCATTTCGAAAAATGTTTTCCGAAAGCCATTTTTACACACCCTAATATTTATTCCAGAATACTAATTCTGGAAGCCAATTTTACACACCCAAGGATAATTTTGGTATTTTAAAGATATGATGGGTGCAGGAAGCAATTGGCCCAAAATAACTAGTTTATATGGCCGAAAACACAAGACCATATCTTATATTACTTGGACAAATTCTTCCTCCACCTCCATACCCTCTTCTTGCACCTCCATAGTGTAAATAAAATTACTCATATTAAAATTGGAAAAGTCAGTATTGTCCTCCACCCTTATCATCCCCCCACCCCACTACCCCTCTTTTTGAACCCTACCATGTCCACCACCATGCTGCCACATGCCATCTCCTGCCGCCGTGTGGAGTGCCCTTGTCCCCTCGCCGCCATCTTGAAGGAGACAACCCCCTTGTACGATGCCTTGATCAGCCACAAGATGTCATGCGCAAACGTCGGGTGGAAGATCGCTAGTGGGACTTCCCGGGCTATGTTGTCGTAGTCCTTGGAAGCTCTTCCTTGAAGAGCTTCAGAATCCCCGCGGAGCTTGTGGAAGAAATCTTGGTCTAAAACCCTCCTCTTGAATCCAATTCCTCCTTGACCACTTTATAATCCTTGCACGAGGCCAGCTCATGTTCCAAGGCTCCCAGCAAGATGTGGCCCTCCATTTATCATGCATGCAACGCAAAAGAGTTGTTGGTGATGGCAAAGGTGAAGGTGGTGGAGAGAGAAGGAAGGGTGGAAGTGATTGGGTTGTTGAAGAGGAGCGTGTCAAAGGAGGAGGTGGGGACAGTGGTGGAGAGGGTGAGGCCGATGAGGCCGTGGCAGAGGAAGGAGTCGCCAACAAGAATGAGAACCGATGACACCCCATCCGATTTATATTTTTTTTAAAATTCAAACCGAATGGGATGTCATCCGGTTGTCATTTTCAAAATGACAACCAGATAACATCCCCATCCGATTGTCATAATGGTACCTCAAGGTCATTTTGGTCATTTCTGATGGAGTACGCCCCAACGACATTAATCAAAGAATAAAGAGGACAAAGAGCCAGAGGGAGAATTAAGAGTTTTCCAGAAGATTGGGCCCATCTCATCCTATTTGGGCTTTTAATCAGCTGCTCGGGCCCAAATACAAACGTGAAAAAAATCCCTTTGGAGAAAATAGAGTATTAAGGAGAAGTCCTCTAATTTGTATAAATTGTTTAGAATAGTTTAGAATAATTTGGGTTTGTATTTGGGCCAAGTAGAATAAATTTGGGCCTTGTATTTTTGGGCCATGTAATGTAAGTTTGGGCCTTGAGGTCCATAAATAATGTTGGGCTTGATCATGAAGTCCAAGTAGCACAAGTAGCTCTCTCCTTGTGCCACTTGTTACCACCTTGTGAGAGCCTTGGAGTGCAAGCTAAGCTTGGGAAGCTTATCATAGAAGCTAGGGTTAGAAGCTTGTCTTATAAGCTAGGGTTAGAAGCTTGTCTTATAAGTTAGGGTTAGAAGCTTATCTTATAAGCTAGGGTTTCTGGACCTAGCTTCTCCCATACCCTACCTAGATAGCTTGCATGGGAAGCTAAGTAGCTCATCCTTTCTTCTATAAATAAGAGGTCCAACAACCTCTCTTGTAGACTTGATTTGAGTAATAGAATGCTGTCAAATTTTCAGCACATTACCTCAAGTTTCACATTGAGTTTCTTCTCTTAGAAGTTAGGAGCTCTCTTTCTTGAAGGTTGGCGCAACCTCCTTTAAGGCTTTCACCATCTACTTCACCATCAACCTCCTTACACGCTTCCTTCCTCGCATTTCCATGGCTTCTGCATCATGAGGAGTTTCATCCACTTCTTTTATTCGGTGCTTCCAGGATTCATCATGCTCAACTTCCATTGAAGCTTGCGCAAGAAGCTTGCGCAAGAAGCTAAGGTACCTAGAAGCTCCTTCATCAATTTCAATATGGGTACTTTGGAAATTAAATTTTTTTATGGGGTGCAAGAAGGAGGTATGGAGGTGGAGGAAGAATTTGTCTATTACTTGGCCATGTAGGAATGCATTGGGCGAAATCTCTTCAGTAGAGGCCCAATCATTGTGATTCTTCGAGCTTGTGATTGGTATGTTGTTCGTTATTCTTCCACCATTTTATTTCTTGGTCGCCATGACCAAATGATTTTCCATCATTTTTGACGCTAGTTTTTGTGCCTTTTAAACTTCTCAAGTCATTATGGTGACTAATAGGACTTGATGAGTCATGGCTAATGGGAAGAAAATGGTTACTGGTGAGTAATTAGTTCTTCGATCTTTGAATTCATCATAAAAAATTAGTTATAAAGACCATCCTTTTCTTCCTAAAACACTTTTCAGAAAACTTTGATCCAACTAGTAGGTTAGAGTTTGGGTCAAATTCCTCTTTCTTTCCTATATATATCTTCAAATCTATTTAAAGTATTGGGTTATTTTAGGATTAGAGAAATGCACATTTTAAACTATGTTGAGATGCTAAATTTAGTTTACTACATTAGTTTCACATTTGCTAGAAGGGATGCTACCTCTTATACATTCATAAATACATATACTTTGCTTACAAAAAAATTAGCCTTTGAGAAATAAATTTCACTTTTTTCATATTTTCTTTTCTAAAATGTTGATGGAAGAGTTTATTCCAAAAATGCCTTAAGTTTGAACAAAGTTTGCTTGGAAATCTCTTCTGAGTTTAAAAATTTAGCAGAGGTGATTCCATGTTTGATTCCTTTAAAACATTGTTAATCATATTCAAAAGGTAGGAATAAACCATCTCTTCTACACAGGAAATAAATTGTTTTTCTAATGAATCAACATATGCAAATGCATCACTATATAACTTAAATGCACTCAGGAAACAAATCTATAAATAGGTGGATTTCATCAATTCCTATAAAAATAACTAAAAGCTTATCAACACAATAGTTTCGTACCTAAATACTTCAAAAATATAAAAACTTTAAAAACAAAAATAACACAACCGAATCATTTTTAAATATTTATGTTTACAGTGAATGAGTGTTAACCGAGTAAAATGACTAATTTACGAGTTTACTTCACCATACATCCTCAAGTGAATAATCTTCAGTTAGTTCCTAAGGTTACAAATTTTAGAGTTTCAGTTCTCTTTTTAAAATGTTCAATCAAGTAGTGCAGAGGATAACCCTTCTAGTTTTATTTCTTGACGTTTTGTTTTGTGCAAATATGGTCTTGCTGCAGCGGTTCCTTTTGTACAATGATTACAATAAATACAACGACCATCCCGTTTTCTGCCACAACAGGTATGGTATTCCAGTGGAAGGGACTATTACTATACTGGTTTGCATGTATGAAAGGAAAACATAAGAAAGTAGAGAAACAAAAATGTTACTCCAAGACTTAATTTTCTACACTTTTGCAGTAGAAAGGGAGAGGAGGGGGAGAGAATCACGTTTTCATTTTTCCTCCTCTCCTTGTAAAGTAAAAGTGTAAAAATTCAAGTGCAAGAGTAACATTTATGACACGATTGCACTGCATTAACTTGCTATTCCTCAGCTACTTGTTGAAGAATTTGAAAGGTAATCATAATAACTATCAACAACAAAAAAGAAAACCTCTTGTGAATTTAAACTCTACCAACAGGGGATAATGGTGGCATTGGAGCATATTTTAAAGGTGCTTTCCTCTGAAGATTGCTGTTGTTCTTGGAACTGGGTTCCTTAAGGATTTCCTCATGCATGTCTTCTACTTCCAAAATGCCTGGGAGTTTCTGGCAGTTTATAACTGCTACTGAGATGAAAAATGCCTGTAAGTGAGAGATTGTTGAGTCGAATTCAACCGAGTAGAAACTGTCCTTCAGTGGCAACAAAGTGAAAAGTGGTTTCTCTTGCTCAGCTCCTTCCTGAAAGTAAAGATAAGGATAACAATATGAAATGGAAAGTCTACAATATTAGTGATTGTATACAAAACATGCCTTATATAGAACTATAAAGCTATACCTGAACAAAAAGTTGAAAACGATCATGGTAAGGTTGACAGCTCTTTGGAATACTTGTATACTGTTTCGGGTTAGAGAGCACAAGCAGTTTGCAACCAATGTCCCAACCGCCACAATCACATGATCCTCTGCACTTCCATCGGGTGATCAATGGGGTAGGTTCACCTTTGTTTGGTGAACCATGTATACCAGCTGGAAGTATAACTGTAGTGCAATCAGAGGCATCATTTTGTCCTGAATTGCACAGGCAACTTTCATCTGCCAAGCACGTTGAGCATCCTTTCTTCAGCATGTAATTATCATCATGCACTCCTGTATTGCTATTCTCACACGAGGTCGAGATAACAACAGCTGCAAGCTCTGCGCTCTTGATGAACTTTGGTGGTCTTTGATCTGTATGGCCAATTTCCACACCCACTAGAACATATTCTTTAACCATATGCTTTTTATCAGGGTGCTGATCGGCTGATTCTGTGATTTTAGAGCTTTTCATCTGAGCAATGATATTGTACGCATAGCCACAGTTTTTTTCTTTGTTTCCATGACTGATCCACCCACCACTCTTTTTCTTAATTTCATTAACCTGGTAGAACGTAAAACAGAAGCCTAAATCGCCCTTATCCAGTGATGTTAAACTATTCCTGGTAGCAGCAAAAATCTTTCTTTCATTGTTGAACACAAATTTAAACAAAGGCACACCGTTTTTTATTGTAAGCTGCAAGAGGCCTTGAACTGGTAATCCTTTGCGCTTTTCAGAAAGCAGTGATTCATTGACACCAACAGTCCTAAAGCTTGAATTCACGCTTCCCTCTAGTGTCTGACCACTTTGAGCCGAATGGTGTTTGTCTGGAGCCTTGAGCTTCAATATAGGGTCTAGCAACCTCCGCAAGGGGCTGGATCGATTTCTGTTACTACTATTAACCTTCTCTTTGCTTGGATTGTCCCATCGTGCAGAAGATTGAGGCGTCACTGGACCAGACTTTGCAATGACATCCATCGAACTATATTGTGGAAGTGTTGGCCCCTCTTTAAAACTGAAACTTCTTCCAATTCGACTTAGGCTGAAACTAAACCGACGATTATGGGATGAATTCATTTCCTTCTGAGCTGTCAGTTCAGCAGTTTCTTGGTCCAGTGATTCCTTGAAATTACTGAAAGCACACTGATCTCTCAGCTTAGCATCTAAAATATCCTTTTCAAAGCAAGCACCTGCATAGTGCAGACTAGACATTTTATTTGTTATGGAAGATGTTGTCTCAGACATAATAGACGAGCGGTCTATACCGTGATCAGTACTAATGCTGTGTTGCATTGTTTCCAAAGGAGAAGATATCTCAGCTGCAGAACACAGTGCCCCAGACAGTGAGATTTTAAAACGTCCATCTTCAGTATAAACCTCCTCAGGAAGGGAAACATATGGCAAACTACTTTTGGTTGATTCTGAAAAGTTTTCATCTGATGACAATCTAGATTCTGAAAGCTGAAAATCCTCTGAAGAACTTGACTGGGGAATTTCTTGGGGGCAAAGCAGCACTATATTACTTGGCTTGCTATGGAAGTGTTTACGATCAATGTCAAAATCTGATTCCTGCAATTGATCCACTTTTTGTCTGGTTTCACTATTGGTGGAACTCACATTCTTACAACTGGATGAGACCCCTTTTCCTTTTGATTTGATCGATGGCAGTCCCGTATCAAAACTAGACTTAAGATTTCTTTCTTTTTTCTTGTGATTATGCTCTTGCAAACCCTCCATGTTCTGCTTATCTCTATCAACCCTATCATTTGCATTTTCATTAGGGACTGATGAGATTCCATGCAGCCCTGTGTTTGATGCAAAGTTTTTTACTCGTGAAGTCCTTTTACATCCATTCATCTTCTCCTTTCCAAGTGAAATATCTGAGTGAGTTTTGCCAGAGGACTTAAACGGCCGGGATGTCATTATCTTCTCCTCTCCAGTGCTCTTAATTACACTTCTGGAGGATTCAAATCGTTTGACATCATGAAAAGGAATTTTGGCACTTTCAGATGCCCTATAAGATGGCCTGATAGCTGAAGAAGACATACTTTTCTCATCATTGAGTCTTCCCTTGCTGCCAACACTGGTTGATGGTTTGTTGGTTGTTCTTGACGATGATTCACTGCTATTGAATGATATGAAATTACTAGCTAGTCCTGGGATATGCTTCTGCTTCCACTTCTCAAGTCGAGACCAATCTAGAACACCAACATTGAAAGCTTTCTCTTTAATGTTTTCTACTCTATTGGCACGCTGGAGATAACCTGGTAAATTAGACATGTGCTTGACAAGTTCATCTCTTTCAGTTGGCCTTCTCCTCACAGTTTCTGAGTTCTGAATCTTGCCTCCTGCATCTAGCATGCTCTTTTGTTTGAGATCATCGTAGTGTGCACCAACACCACTCTTTGACTTCAACTTATCGGCTTCCTTCATACTTCGTTTGGAATGGCGCAATACGGAACATTCTTCAACTGTCTTTGAACTGCTGTGCTGTTTTGAGCTGCTCTTTATGAACTCCAAACTAAATCCCATTTCCTCAGCTGGTTTCAACAATCCATTACCTGATTGTGTAGTATTGGTTGGCATCAAAAATATAAACTCAAACTTCACATTTCACTCTGACGATTCACTGATATGCTAATGCTGCAGAAGAGTTTCTCCTTCACTCAATTATCTGCCAGTAAATTTTCACAATTGCATCAGTAAAAACAAAAGGGGTTTTGAAAATTAAGGTTCAAATGATGGCACAAAGAACTTTGCATTATCTAGTACTAGAATCAAGGAAGTAAATAAAGTTAAAAATAACAGATTAACCAGCCTCCAAAGAGTAAAAAAGATTGGTCACACTGGAGGGGTACCGTTTTCTCATGGCACCAAACATAAATAGCAACATCAATCCAAAAAAAATGGAACAAAATTTTGACACTGTCCTCCACAAGGGATTAAGGAAGAAAGTAACGTGAAAAGGAAACAAATGAATGCATTGAACAAAGGATATGAACATAGACTTATTCAAACCCATCCATCCGCTATCTGATTCAATGAACAAAGTGACGGTGGATGCCTAGTATTCATTTCCAAAACAGAGGGACTAAATTCCATTTCACACTAAAAAGTTATATCACTTTTTTCTAAATTTGATGCTAACTACGCAAAATCCCACATCTTGTAACCCGAAACAGAAACACATTCATTACGCATAAATTGACATACACGACACTGTGACAGTGATATCTGCAAGTCGTTAATAACGAAAACGATGGATTTCTAATCTTGAATTTCTAATACTCAACCCAACTCAAAAACCGGAAAATAAAGAAAATTTAATTCAGAAAAATGAGATAATCAATACCGAGCTAGCCTTGGAAAAAAAAAAAAAAAAAAAAAAAAAAAAAAAAAAAACAACAAAAAAAAAAAAAAAAAAAAGATAACAAGAACAGAAACTACAAGTTACATTCATCGAAGAATCAAGAGCAACAAAACCCACATTGCCAAAAGGAAAAATAATTTTAAAACACGGATATCAATTAGTTTCGTTTAAACACTAAAACTCGATTTTTCCGACATTGTCACTGCACTTACCTACTAAAGAAGAAAGACAGACCCAGAAAAAGACAGTGACACAAAACGCAAAATCTACGATCAAAATTCAACAACACAAACACAACACGAAATCTTCCCAGGAAACGAGAACGTCAAATCTTACCCAAGAAAAGTGAAAAAGAAAAACCGAAAGAAACGTGGGTGTGGCTGCAATGATCGAGAGAAGGATCCGAAGCATAGTGGGAAAACAATATGAACGTAGTTTAGAAGCCAAGTAAAGAATTACAAAAAGGCCATTGTTGTTTCTTTCATCATTTCGTTCTTTCTTCTTCATTCATCTTCGTATATTTTTTTTATCCTTTTCTTTCTTTGTTTTCGGTTTTGTATTAACGTGCCGCGTTTTTTATCCTCAGCAAAGAGAATTGGAATAATCATCGATTACGTTACTACAGGAAAAGAAAAAGAAAAAGGAAAAGAGAAAAGAGAAAGAAATAAAGACGGTTTCAATGCACTATGCGATTTACCTCGTAAAAAGAAAAAAAAAATATATATATATATATATATATATATATAATACCATTACTTTAAAAATAAATAATGTGTGTTGTGAATAAAGTAAAAATGGAGGAAAAAGGATCTGAGTAGGGGTATTTTAAATAAT